>Ga0256407_10004724_pt1 | contig 22442 bp, 12 predicted proteins | sample RumenRJG_04DNA_FD_193489 | JGI IMG/M metagenome (GOLD analysis project Ga0256407, IMG submission 193489) | Bovine rumen microbial communities from Lethbridge, Alberta, Canada - RJG_04 | ecosystem: Host-associated > Mammals > Digestive system > Stomach > Rumen | place: Canada: Alberta... | reverse complement strand
TTTAAATATAAAGAATTATCTTTAATTTTTTACTTTTTTTTAAATTTTTTTTATTTTTTATTTTTTTAAATTTTAATTTTTATGAGTTTACTTAATAAACCTATTGAAGAAGTAATTCAAACTTTATATGAAGGTATAAAATCTAAAAAAGATATTATATCAAATTTTAAGGAAAAATATAAATTAAATAATGAAAAAGTTCAATCAATAACAATACAAAAATTAGTATTAATAGATATTTTAGATGAATTTGAAATTACTGTTTCACAATCATTACAAGCAATTCAAACACTTCAAGCAGAATTATTTAATCTAAAAGAAACTAAAGAAGGAAAATTATTAAATAAAACAATATATGATTCAAAAATTGAAAATTCTCAATTAAATTTATCGAATATTAATAATACATATAGTAATAGGAAATTAAATACTACAAAAAATGAAAAAGAAGAAGTTAAAAAAGAAATAGATGAATTAAATGATAATATAAATAAAACAAGTGATTTAATTAATAATATTATATTAAATGAAACAAAATTGAATTTTGATTATTCAAAATTGGCAACTAAAATTAAAAATAATGATAGTGAATTAAATCAAAATGATAATTTTATAAATGAAAAAAATAATGTTTTAAAAGATGAAAATAGATTAATCAGTGAAGGAGATATATTTGATATAATAAATGAAGATAATTTAAATAATAGAAATGATTTTAATAATATATCTATTTCTTCAATAAAAAATAATGAAAATAAAAAAAATTCAAATCTAATGATTAATTATACAAATTATTCAAATGAACCAGAACCTGAAATTGAACAAATTAATATTCCAATAAAACAAAGTTTAAGACAAATTATAAGTAAAGGAAATAATAATGAAAATAAAGTTAATAACATATATAATAATATAACTCCAAAAATTGAAGAAGAAAAAGAATGTAATAATGAATTAAGTATTGGAAGTAAAAGAGAAATTTTTCAGAATAAAATAAAAAAAGTAGAAAAAGAAAATAAAATAAAAAAATTAATTTCAAAAATAAATGCAGAAGAATCATATAAAGTTTATTTAGGTAATAAATATGGAGGAGGTCATTATAATATTTTTCTAAAGAAATTAAATAATAATGAAATTGATTTTGACTCATTAGAAAAAGAAGTTAAAATAATTACTGATTTAGTTAATACAGATAGAAATATAAGAAAACAAAGAAATAATAATTTTAAAAATAATAATAGTATGTTAAATAATAGTAATAGTAAAAGTAAAAAAAATCATTCAAGAAAAAATAGTAGTAATAGTGTCAATGTAAATTCAAATGAAGAAAATCCAAATGAATATATTGAACCTATTAATTTTGCAAATTTTTTAAGAGGAGATAATAATTCTATAAGAAATAAAAGTAAAAAAAGAAATTCATCAAAAAAAAGTAATTCAAAGGAAAAAAAGTAGTTTTATAATTAATTCTAATTATATTAAATTTATTTATTTCTTCATTTTTAATAAAATATTTTTAATGGATAGAAAAGAAATTTTGTCTAAAATAAAAGGAATGTACCCTAATTTTGATTTAATTTTAGAATTTTCATCTAATGAAATAAAAAAAGAAGATTTATTTTCTATTTTAATTTCTTCATCTGAAATTCCAAAAGAGTATATTGATTATTTTATAACATTAATATTTGATGTTAATGTAAAATTTAAATTAATAATTTAATAGAATACAATATCAAAAGATATTTTTATTCAAAAATATAAATCATTATATTCTGAAATTGAATATGATACACCTAATAAAAAAAAAAATATTTTTGAAAATGAAAAAAAAAATTTTGAAAGTCCAATTACAAAAAAATATGATAATATATATAATAATCCAGAATTAGAAATATTAGTTAATCCAAATATACATGATGATTCATCATTTGATGATATACAATTTATTAAAGACATTGGAAAAAAAAATAATGAAAATGAAGAAAAAACAAAAAGAAATTATTTTAATCCAAATTTTTATAAAAATAATAATAAAAGTGAATATATTTCAATAATTAAACCAATTAATAACTTTAAAATTTCTTCATATGAAACTTTTTTTAATAATTTTTCTTCAAATTCAAGAAAAAAACAAATCTTATATATGAAAAATAATACTATTAATCAAAATAAAACAAATTCAATTGTAAATATAAAATTTAAAAAAAAATATGAAGATATACTTTTTCAAATAGATAATAATAAAACATCATCAATGAAAAAATTGAATAACCATTTTGGTGAAGTATTTATGAATAATATTAAATCTGAGACAATAATGTCAATAAATTCTCCTATTAAATCATTTAAAAATAGTTCAAAAAAATTTAAAATAAATTTAAAAAATAAAGACAGACTAAAAAGAGAATTATTTAAAAATTATTTTAATAATGATGATGAAAGAAAAAGTAATAGTTTAAGCAATAGAAAAAATATAAATTCAATAAATAGTATAATCAAAAATCAAAATGTATTTAAACTATAGAAAAAAAATCTCACATTGAAGTAAATTTAATAAAAAATAATAAAATATTATAATTTTATAATATTAATAAATATTAATAAAATTGTAAAATAAAAAATAATTTTTTTAAAATTAAAATAATTTTAGGGAATCAAAATTAAATATTTTAATTAAAAAAAAATAAATAATTGAATATTTTTAAAACAAATTAAAAAAACTAAAATATAATATATAAATTTATTTTTGATTTAATGACCTTTTAATAGCTTCATTAATCATTTGTTGTTCTATTGAAAAATGTGGATTATGATCTCCAATATGAAAATCAGGTATATCATCAGGTAAATAATCTCCATTAAATTTTCCGAAATCAAAATTATTTTTAGGAATTGGTTCTAATTGAGGTATTTGTTTTTTTTCAATATTATTATTTTTTACTTTATTTATTTTATTATTTGAATGATTAATATATTTATTATGTGAATGTGAACTATGATAATTTTCAAATTTTCTTAAATTTGAATATTTATTTCTATTATTTATTTCTAAACCAATATCTCTTTCTGGTATTTGAAAATTTTGTTTTTGATAATAATTATTATAATTATTATGATTATTATAATTTTTGCTATTATGATTGTTTGAATATTTAGATAGTTCATTATTATCATTTTTAATTATTCTATTTTTATTATAATTATTTGAAGTTATTCTATCATTTATTAATTTTCCATTTTGAACATATTTTCCTTGTGTTGAAGGTTTTTTGTTAATTTCAAATTTACTTCCTGGAACTAGGGCATTATTATAATAATTATAATTTAATTCATAATTATTTATTGGATTTTTTTCTAAATGTTTTTTTATTTTATTATTTTTATTTGATAATATATCTTTTAAATTATTTTTATCCTTATTTTCATTTAAACGCTTATAATATGGATTTTCATGATGAGAATTTTTTGGGTAAATATTTTTATTTTTAAATTCTTCTTCTCTTTTTTGAATATATTCATTTAATTCATTAATTTCTTTTTGAAATTTTTGTTTATTCTCTTTTTCTTTTACATTATTTTTTTGACTAGAAGGTCTAATATTATTATTATTAATATTTTCATAATTATTAAATTTATAATTATCATAATTCCTAATTCTTTGATTATTATTATTATTATTATTATTATTTGATTGTCTTGAAAAATTATTTGATGGTCTAATAATATTTGAATAAGGATCATTTTGATTATATTCTCTTCTATAATTATTATCTCTATGTTCTCTTTCATTTCTAACATTATTTATTTGATTATTATAAACATGATTATGATGATGGCGATTATCATTATTATTATTATTATTATTATTATTATAATTATTATTATTATTTTCTTGATTTGTACTACTTCTATGTTTATCTTTTTTTATTTCTTCATTATCAATTGGTTCATTTATAACATTAAATTTTGATTTAATAATAATATCTTCATTTTCATCATGTATAATTAAATCAAAACATCCTTCACTTATATGTTCATTATAATCTTTCATAGGAATTAATTTCCCACATTTAGGACATTTTTCAGTTTTGGAACCACAGATATATTCATGTTCTTTTAAATCTTTATATTGAATTTTCAACTCACAATATTGACAAGAAACAAGTCTACAATTACAAACTTTCATATGTTCATTTAATAATTCAGGTTTAAATTTTCGATGACATAAATCACATTCTTGTTCAGTATGCTTTTGTTTTTTATGTTCTTCTTCATCAACTATAGTAATTACTTCATTACAAATTGGACATTTTTTTACATTTGTTGAACAGAATCTTGTATGAAGAATAAATTTTGATTCTGGAATTTTTTCTCCACTAATTAATTATTTATATATTTGCTTACCAATTATCACAAATTTGGGTTGTTTCTTCCATTATTTTTTTAATTATATATTATTTAATTTTCATAATTTAAATTTTAAAATCATTATATTTTCTTAAATTAATTTTTTTTATAATATAAAAATATATATATTAAATTAAATATATATTATCTTTTTGTAATATTTTCCATTTCATAAAACCATTTTTCATAATTCATAAACCATTGATATCTTAATCCTTTCCAAATTATATCTACATTTTTATATTTATCTTTAAAATCTTCAATGAAATTTTCTAACTTATTTGAGATTTCATTAAATTTATTTTGGTCATTAATATTTAATTCATTTCTATTTGATTGAATTTGTAATTTTAATTTTATATTTTCTCTCTTTTCAATTATTGAAAAAATTTTTTCTGATATTGTATAATAATTAATTAAATATTCAGTTTCTCTATCAAGAAATGTATATAAATTAGAAGAATTAAATTGTATTATTTTTTTCATTATTTGATATCTTATATAATAAGATATTTGTAGTTTATTCCATAAATCAAGCATATATTCAGTTAAACAATGATCATTACTATTTGAATTATCAAATATATTTTTAATTTTATAACAAAAAGATTTTAATTCATTATTAAATAAAATTTTATATTTTTCTTCTTTTTCAATATGCTTAATTAAATATTTTCCAAATTCAGAAACTGTAATTGGAATATTTTTATCTATTTGAATTGAATAAAAAATATTTTCTGTTATATATTTTTCATTTTTCCTAATAGGAGGTTTATCATATGTTTTTTTCCTTTTAAAATTATTTTGTTCTTTTGATAGAATAGGTGAAGTATCTTTTATATTTATAATTTTTTTAATATTATATAAAACACCATTATTGTTTTTATTAATATTATTATTAAATATATTAGTTTTTGAATTAATGGGAGATATAGATTCTTGCTCAAATAAATAATTATTTTTAGAAAATTTATTATCAATATCATTACATATAAATTTTTTATTTTTAATATTTTTACAACTTCTTCCTGAATTTAATTTTATTTGTTGATTTATTTCTTTTAAATTAACTGAATTATTTGAAGGATTTCTATATAAATTTCTATCAGATTTTTCAAGTGAACTTATAAAAATATCATCAAATTGTTTATTTGTTTGATTAAAATAATTTGGATTAATAACTGAATATGAATTATTATTATTTAAAAGACGTATAAAACTTTGTCCTTTTGATATTGAATTTCTATTATCATTTATTTTATTTTTCAATCCTGTTCTACTTGTTTGACTATTTGATTGTATTAATGTATCATCTTCTAAATCTTTACTATTAATAATTTTATCTATTTTTTCAACTATTTTATTATTTCTTTCACTAAAAATTTTTATATTATTCTTTAATTGATTTATTTTATTAATTTTTAATTTTTCGTTGGATTTTTTTCTATATAATTTAGATTTTATTTCATTTATTTCTTTATTTAATTCTTGTTTTTTAACTTCATATTTATTTTTTAAATCTAATTCTATTTTCTTTTTAAGTGATTCAATTTTTTGATTAAATTTAAATTTATGTTCTTTTATTTTTAATTCTAATTCTCTATTTAATTTAATTTCCATTTCATTTTCACATTTTTCTCTTATTTTATTTCCTATTTCATTTTCTTTTTCCATTAAGAGAATATTTTGTTTTTTTTTAAATGAAGAAATTTGATTATTAAAATATAAATCAATTTCATTTTTTAATTCTTTTTCTATTTCATTTTTAACTTTATTATATATATTTTTATATTCTTTTTTATAAATTTCATTAAATAATTTCGGTCTTAATTCTTTTGTAATATTTTCTTTTATTTTATTTTCTTTTTCATTTCTTATTTTTTGTTTTGATTCAAAATTATCATTATCATTATTAAAAGACTCAGAGTCTTTACTTAAAGAATAATTTAATTGAGAATTAAAATCATCATTATCATCTATTTCAAAATTTTGAATATCATCAAGATTATTATTCCCTATTTTTTTAGTTAGTTCATCTTGTAAAATTTTTAACTTTTCTTCATTTTTTTGTATTATTTCACTATTTCTTTTTGTGTCTAAAAAATTTGGTGTTGAATTTTTAATTGTATTATTTGATGAATAAAAATTATTATTTGTTAAACTTGTATTTAATTTTCCATCTTGAATGTATAAATTTTCCATTTTTATATAATTTTCAATTGTTGAATAATTTGGAGATTTAGTAGGAGAATCATTTATAATCATATTATTTATAATACCTTTATCTCTTTCTGAATCAATTTTTAAAGGTAAATTAATTTCATTTAAATCATCTTCATTATTTATTTTATTTATATTATTTTTTTCATTAAATTCATCATTGTTAAAATCTGAATAATTATTTTCAGATGTTCCTATATTATTATTTAAATTATTCTTTTCATTTTTTTCTGATGTCATATATTTATTATTTACAGATATATCAGAATTTGTATTTATATATATTTGATCAAATTGATTTTGAGAATTTATTATATAATGTTCTTCCATTATTTTAAATTTTTTTTATTTAAAATGAATTAGATTAATTATAATTTTTTGGGATAAAAATTTTCTAAATAAGATTTAAATTTTCAAATTTTATATTATTATTTAAAAATTAATTATAATAAATGATTTTAAATAAATATTTAATTAATTAGTTTGAATTTCAGTATTATTTTTTTTAGATGTATCAATTTGATCTAATTCTTTTTCTTCATTATCATTATCTTCATCATTACATGATTGAAATAAGTTTTTCCCAATTTTATTCATTGTATTAACAGCCATATTTATAATATCAGATGAACTAATTGCAGTATCAAAAAACATCATAATAATTCTTCTTAAAGGTAATCTAAATTTATATCTAGATAAAATAGCATATATTTTAATTAATAAATTTGGATCATTAAAAGCTTTATTATCATTTTTAACCAAATCATTTAATTTTTCTGATGCTTGTTTATATGAAATTGAATTAATTAAACTTGTAACATTATTAAAAATTTCTGTAGATTTATCATTTAAAATAACATATTTATTTATTTTTTCTCCATCTTCTTTTAATTTTTTATTATCATATGTTGTTGAATTATCCATATATAATTCATTCATGTCTTTAGGATAACATATATCAGTATTAAAGAAATAATTATAATTATTATTTTCTAAAAATATTTTTAAGGATTTATTTTGAGAAATAAAACACAAAACATAAGATATTGTACCTTTCATTGCATAGTCTTCACAATTCTTAAAAAATTCTATAATTTTTTCTATTATTTTATATCTTTCTTGTAATAATAAACCAAATGTTGGTTTAATTAAAATTTTTCCTAAAATCCATAATGCTCCTTTGATTATTTTTATATTTGTATTTTGATATTTTTTATAATCTAGGAAATCAAATATTTGTTCTATTATATTTATTTCTATTATTTTTTGATAACCTATTTCATTATTTGGTAATTCTGTTATTATATTAATAGGAGTTTTTAATGTTTGTTTTGTTTCAGGATGAATTTTAATACTAAAATAAACACTGTATATTGAATATATTTTACTTTCTTTATTATTATCTTTTTTACTTAAAATAAATTTAACACCTTCTTTTTCTATTTTAAAATAACTCTCATGACTTTCACTTTTAATTTTTTGATTAAATTCAGATTTTCCAAAAGTTAAAAAATTAGCATAATTATTAATAACTTTACATGATCTATCAATATTAGAATTCCCCAATATACATAAAAATTTAATATCATTTTCATCAAAATTTATTTCAATATCATTTTCTTCTTGTAATTTACAATATAATAATAAATTTTTGGCATCTATATATTCCATAAAACTATTAAGAATTAAATCATATCTTTTCTCATTTCCTCTCATAATTTGAATATTAATATTAAATGGTAATTGTTTTAACCAAAATAATTCTGTATAATTTTCATATTGATTTTCTATTTTTGGTAAATTTATATGTAAAAAAAAATTATCATTTTTATTATCATCTGAATTAAATATTTCAAGCATTGAATCTTCTAAATTTTCAGAATATTCTTTTATAATTTTTTCAATATTAATATTATTAATTTCATTAACAATAAAAGATTCATATAAAATATCAAATGCTTCTTTATTTCTCATCATTAAATAAATGATTTCTTTATTAATTGAAATTAATTTATTAATATATTCTTTATTCTTTACAATTTCTTCAATATATCTTCCTTCAAGAACAAGAGAAGTTAATATATTAATAATAACTTTATTACTTTCATTATCATTTGGATCTAGAGCATTTAATAATATATCAATACTTAACATAATATCTTTTCCAAATTTTAATAAACATTTAATATGTTCAATTATATATCTTTTAATTTGTTTTGAGCCATTTATAATTAATTGTTTCATAAATTCTATTACATTTTTATTTTTTGAATTAAAATTTAAATTATCAACTAATAATGTTAATATATAATCATAACTTGAACCCTTATTTAAAAATTTAGATATTAATTTATAAAATCCTTTCTTTTCTAAATATTCTTCACCATTTATAGATTGATTTATAATACCAATATAAGTAAAAAGTTGTCTTGATAAAGTTCTAAAAATTCTTAAAATAGAAAAAGGTTGTTCTTTATCATAAATAGGGTTTTTTTTATTATTTATAATAAAAATATTATCTAAACAAATTTGGAAATCTTCATACCATGTTAAAGTTTTTTGAAAAATATATTCTTCAGGTGAAGTATCTAAAATACTAATTCCTTCTGAAGAATTTGATAATAATTTAAATAATTTATTTCCAATTGAAGCAAAATTAAAATTTTCTGCTTTCCATTGAAGAGAACATATTTGATTTTTGCTTGGCATAAATGTAAATAATAATTTCCTAAAAAATTTTTGTTTATTTAAATCCATTATTAAATCTTTTCTATTTTCTGCAATATCTAAAATTTCATCAATATGTTTCCAATCCCATAATTGATATTCTTTAACATCAAAAATTTTAGAACTTTTTAAAATTTGTTGAAAAGAATCATCAGTAATCATATATAATTCTTTTTTACTTGATTCAACTGAATATTGATTATTATATTTTTTAATATTTTGCATATTTACAATTGAATGACTTGCAATAATAACTTCAGTTGATAAATTTTCTAAATCAATATTTGAAATATCTTTACAATTAAAATGATAAAATGTTTGATCTAATAAATGCATAATTTTAACTTTTGTATTTATTACTTCATCATCAAATCCTTTAATTGTTGATGTTGATGATATTGATGATGAATCTGTTATATTATTATTATTTGTATTTGTTAATTGTTCTAATAATTTATGTTTTTCTAATTTTTCATTTAAGAATGGTAATTGTAAATCTGAATTTGATAATTTTGAATATAAAATTGTATATTTTAATGCTAATTTTTGTGCATAATCAGTTAAAGAATTATTTTCATTATCAATAAATTTAATTAAATTTTCATATAATTTATTATTTTGTAAACCTTGTAAAATATAAGCTAAATAAACTTTATTAATATAAAAATCATCTTTTGAAGGAGAAGATAAACAAGAAAAATTATCAATAACAATAAATTCATTTTCTAAAATTTCTTTCATCATATTTAATATTGTAGATTTAATTGAACTATTAGTATCAGTATTTAAAGCTTCAATTACACTTCCCATTGCCATATAATCTCCCATTATTAATGAATATCCAGGCCAAGTTTTTAATAATTTTTCAATTATACCTTTTGATAATTGTAATCTTACTTCAGTTTTATTTTTTTCTTCTGTATTAACCTCATTTCCTTTTTCCTTATCATTAATAGAAAAATCACTTTTAGTAAAAATTGCAAAAATTTCATAAAAATCTTCAAAACCATTAAAATATTTTCTTTTATTTGGATTATTAATAACATATAATAATGTATAAAAAATATTATCACTCATTTCAATACATGAATCATCAAGAAGTGAATTAATTAATATTCTAAATCCTCCTATTGTTGAACATAAATCTGTTTTTTTAATTGCTAAAGTTCTTATAAATTCAATACATCCTTTTTTAAACATTTCATCTCCTCTTGCCATTGCTGCTATACCTTGACAAAAAATTAAAGGAAAATTATTATCACTATACTTTAACCATATATGAATTAATTTTAAACATTCATATCTTTCTTCAAAAATTCCATGTTTGAATTCTTCCAATATTTTACATATTGCAATAGGAAACATTTTATTTAAATATTGATTTGTAAAATATTTTGGAGAAATTTCTATTAAAAATCTTAATATTTTTAATGTTATTACTCTTATATTTTTTTCTTCTAATATTACTTTTCTAAAAATATTATAATGTTCATCTGTAATTAAATTATCTATATTAAATGATGCATTTTTTTTCTTTTTTAAATCCTTTAAAGTTTTTGATATATTTTTTAATATTTGTGGATCAATCATATTAGATTTATAATCATTTATTATTATATCAAAATCTGATTTTAGTTTATTTATTATATCATTTAATGGGGTTTTTTCTTTTAATTCTTTAATTATATTTTCATTATTTATATTATTTCCTTCCATTTATTTTTAATATTTATTTATTTAAATTAATATAATTATTATTATTTCCTATTAATTTTTTAAAATGCATAATAATATTACATTTAACATTTTCATTTATAATGAATTGAACAATATATTTTTTGAATCTTTATATCAATCCTTCCATTCTATAATATTTTACAATGAAAAAAAATAAAATATTATAAAACAAATGTTTAATATATTTAGCTATTATTCTGTCGTCTTACAGTAAATATTATTTTTGATGTTAATATTTCAATAGTTAACTGATCAACAATAGGAAAAGAATGAGTCCCAAAAACCCAAGTTCCATTTGTAGAACTTTTAGTTTTAGAACCATCGATAATAATCCATTCTTTTTTATTATCATCAAATGAAAAAGTAGTTTGACATCTACTAAATGATTTATCTTTAGGAAATGAAAAAGTACATTTTTTATCTCTTCCAATAGTAACTTCTTTAATATTATTAGGATCAAATATTTTTTTAGAATCAATTTGTGATAAATTACATACTTCAATTTTATTATTTTCAATTGGAGTAATTTCAAAAATAGCATTCCCAGTAGAAATAATTTCTTTTTGTTTTAATGGTAAAGAAAAAACATTATCTAATTTAACATATAATAATCTATTATCACTTTCTTTTCCAGAATAAGCTCTTAAACAATAATTTTTAGTTTCTCTTAAATAGTAAACAGCAAAAATATAAGGATATTTTAAATCATCTTCATAATTTAATTCAAAATCAGGTTTAAAATTTTCTTTATTATTTGATTTACCAAATATTGTAACACCATCTTTAGTATTTCTACCTCCTATCATTCCAGATGCTGTTATTATTATTTCTTTTCCATTTAATATTTTACCATCTAATTCTTTTATTATTATTTTTGGTGCTGATGATATTTCATTTTGTGTTATTTCTCTATTTGAATTTATATATTCTAATATTTCATCTTTTTTTTCTTCATTTGTTGATGTTATATTTTTTATATTTTTGTTATTTGATTCTCTATTTGAATTTTTATTTGAATTTGTTTTTTTTTTTAATGCATTTTTTAATTTTGTTATACTTTCATTTTTTTGTTCTTCATTTATTACATTATTTTTATTATGTGTTGGTTCTGGGTCCTTTGCTAAAAAAAATTAGTTTTTTAATTATTTACAAAGAGTAAATTGATGTTGTTTATTTTTATTTTCAGGAACTTCTTCAGTTTTATCATTTATATCAATTTCATCATTTTTCTTTGGAAAACAACAAGTCTAATTAATAATTTAATGAAATTAATAAATATTATATAATCAATTTTACAAACCAATTTTTCATTTTGTTTTTTATTTTTATTTGATTTATAATTCATTTTTCATTTTATCAAAAAAATAAAAAAAAAAAAAAAAAAAAAAAAAAAAAATAATAATATAAATTTATAAAAATAAAAACTTAACTTACTAAAAATGTCAGATGGTGATGAACCAGAAATAATAAAATATAAAAATTCCCCTGCTCAAGATTTAGAAGCTTGGAGGCAAATACAAAAAAAAATAGATGTATCCTTTAAAAAAACTTCAGAAAAAGAATTTCAAATATATGCACAAGCTTTAAAAGAAAAAAATACATATTGGAATAATACAAAATATCCAGAAGTAAATTCAAAAGATTTAGCAGATGATAAAATGAGAACTTTAGCAAAATATTCAGGAGCTATTCAAGATGATAATAAAGATACTGATTATTGTATTTATTGTACGAGTAGACAAACTCCTTGTTTTCATAGAAGAGAAAGAGAAAATATTAAAGAAAAATTTGAATATCCTATTAAATCATCTTCTGTTTATGGTTGGTTTAAACCTTATGATAATTTAGGGGAGAATCATAATAAAAATTCTGTTACTAAAAGTTTTTATGATCATTCTCATCTTTAAATAAAAAACTTTTTTATATATATTTAAAAAATTAATGATTTTTTTTTTGTATTTTTTTTTTATATTTTTTTTTTTAAATTTTATGGAAAAAGAAGAAAATATTTATATTAATATTTATCCACCTTCTTTAAATTATATTAGAAATAATAAAAAAGAAATATATGATATAACAAATGAAATTAAAATTAAAACACAACCAGAAGAAATTTTAAATGATTTATCAAATAAATATTCAAATAATACAAATTTAAATAATTTAATTAATAAATTTTCAGATAAAATAAAAATTGGTTTTCAAAAATTAATATCAGCAACAACAACAAAACCAAATGCAAGATATCATTTAGAAAAAACATTTCAATGTCATGAACTCCCAATAACAAAAATTCAATTTAATAAAAAAGGAGATAAATTTATTACAAGTAGTTATGATGCAAAAGCAATATTATGGGATAGATATAAAGGAAATGCAATAATGGAATATACTTCACATACAAATGTAGTAAATTCTATTAAATTTAATAATAATGAAGATAAAATTTTAACTGGTTCATTTGATGAAACAGCAAAATTATATAATGTTTCTGATGGAAAATGTATTAATACATATGAAAATAATTCAGAAGTTATTGAATGTATTTTTAATAATGATAATAGTAATATTGCTACTTGTCTAATGGGTAATTGTAGTAAAGTTTTTGATACAGAAACAAATAAAAATATTTTGAATTTATTAGGTCATGAAAAGGAAGTTATTAAAATTTCATATAATGAAGATAATACAAAATTATTAACTGGTTCTTATGATACAACAGCAAAAATTTATGATAGTAAAACAGGAGAAAAAATATTTGATTTAAAAGAACATAATTTAGAAATTACATCATGTTATTTTAGAAATAAAGATAATAATTATATAATTACAACATCAATGGATAAAAAATGTAAAATATGGGATATTAGAAAAATAAATAATAGTATTAAAACATTTACAGAACACAATGGGGAAATATTATGTAGTAATATTGATAATTCAGGAAAATATTTAGTAACAGGAGGAAGTGATTCAATTTGTTATTTATATAATTTAGATGAATTAAAAATTATAAAAAAATTAGAAGGTCATTTGAAAGAAATATATAGTCTATGTTTTGATTTAAAGTCTGATTATATATTGAGTGGAAGTGCAGATGGTAATTGTATATTATTTAATGTACAAAATGGGAAATGTGAAGAAATTTTAGAAGGAAATGAGGGTGAAATTATATCTGCAATATTTAATTATAATTCAAATGACATATTAATTTCAAATGTGGATAATTTTATTAAATTATATACTAATATCATAATTATTTAATTTATTATTTTTATTTTTTTTCATATTTAATTTAAATTCTAGCTAATTTCTTTTTTAGAAATATCAAAAATATGAAATAAAATAAAAAATAGACCTTATTTTTTAAAAAAAATTATTAATTTTAAGTCCTTAAATTAAAACTATTATATAAATATCATAATTTATAAAAAACAAAAAAACATGAATGAATCACATTCAAATAATATAGAAATTGAAAATATTCAATTAGTAAACAATACACCATATCCAAATGATCAAATCATAACTCCTATTAATGAAAGTCAACAACAATCAAATGAAAGAGAATCTGGTCAAAACCCAAATCATCAAGGAGAAAATAATGATCAAGGGACAACTACAAATCATCAAGAAAATCAAAATAACAATCCTCAAAATAATCAATTATCTAAAATTAAAAAATTAATATTAATATCTATTCCTGTATTTATTATTATAATTGTAATTGTTTTAATATTAGTCTTAAAAAAAAAATCTATTGATAAAGAAAAAGAATGTACTGATGAAAATGATAAAGAAAAAGAATGTACTGATGAAAATGATAAAGAAAAAGAATGTACTGATGAAAATGATAAAGAAACAGAATGTGCTGATGAAAATGGTAGTGTTATTATTGATTTTTGTCAAATTAATCCAAATAATTGTATTATTGAAAGGAAACTGTATGAAGTGAAACAATATAATGAATCAATAGAAGAAATAACTTCAATTGAATTTTCCACTGATAATTATTTCAGAAGACTTTCAGATTTTCCAACTAATAATAAAAAAATTAATATAAATTATTTATTTACAATATATTCTCAAGAAAATAAAACAAATGAAAGATTATATTCTGCATATGCGGTAATATTAAATCATCAAGAAATAATAAATGAAAATGAAATATCATCAGGAGGATATAACATATTAATAAATTCAGAACCAAAAGAAGATATTCCAATTATAAATTTTAAATTTAATGATTTAGGTCAAATTTATGAATTATCATCTCCAGAAAAAATAGATTCAACATATCTTTCATATTTAATTGATTTCACAACAAAAATTGCTCCTGATTTAAGTAATAAAGTAAATAATAAAGGAAGAAGATTACAAATTAATGATAATCAAATTAATATAAATCAAGAAAATGATTTTTCAGATGGTAAAACTTCATTTTCAGATGGAAAAATTAATCAAGATGATTCTATTCAACTTTCTGATAAAATACCATCAAAAATGGTTTCTTCAAAAGAAATGAATTTATTTGGAAATAGTTCAAATCAAGTTGATGATATTGAAATGGAAAAAGATGTAGAAGGATTATTAGATTTAGATGATTTTAAAGATGATAAAGATAATATAAGAAAAGGATTAATTACAGGATTAAAAATTAATTCTAATTCTTTAACTGAATTAATTTCTAATGAAATAAATGAAAATGTTTCAAAAAAAATAAAAGGATTAATTTCAAATGTAAAATTTAATAATGAAGTTGTTTCAAGAAGATTAAATAATTTTTATGAAGAAGAAGAATTAAATAAAGAAAATTATGAAAAATTTAAAATACCAAAAGTAAAAAGTTATAAAGATTTGCGTAAATTAGTTATTGCCTTTAAACAACCTATTCAATTTTCATATGGATTATTTAAAACTACTAAATTAGGTTTAAAAATGGCATTAAATGCACAAGTTAGTTTTTTCCCTAATAATGGTACTGCAGTTATTAAAATGGTATTAGTAACTGATAAAGAAAAAAAAACTGTTATTGAAAAAAAAATTGAAACTAATTTTAAAAAAATTTCTCAAGATATTCAAAATTTAGTTGAAAATCTTACCACACAATTAAATACTTTTAATTTTTTTGATTTTAAAGAAAAATTAGATAATATAGGAGAACAATTAAAAGGAAATCTTAGTAAATTAGAACAAAATTTAAATAATACAAAATTCATATCATATATATTCGATGATGAATTAAATGATATTGGTCAATATTTAAAAGAAAATTTTTTAGATGAAAAATATAAACATTTAATAAATAAATCAGAAATTACTTATAATAGATTAGAAAATAATAAAAAAAATGTTAAAGATCTTAATAGTGTAAAAACAATTATTAATAAATCAAATGAAACTTTTCATAATTTTTATGATAATGCATATCAAAAAATATCAAATTTAGAAGAAAAAGTAAATGACTTTTTTTCAAAAATGAAAAATATAACTGATGACCTTAAAAAAAAGGTTTTTGATATTGATATTGATTTATATTATGGAATAAAAGATGAATTAAATATAATTAATAATATATATTCTCAATTTATTAATAAAATAAAATCTTCAATAAAAAATGAAGAAGATAAATTTGATAATCAAACATATCAAAATTTCAAAGATACAATAGAACCAAATTTAATAGAAATTGAGGGAATTGCTCAAGAAATGCAATTCAATGATAAAGTAAAGGAAATTATTAATGATATATTAAAAAACACAGGAAAAGAAAATGTTTATTCTCAATTTGAAAATTATAGAACTATAATTTATGATACTTTAAATTCTATGATACAATTAGTTAATAACAATAATGAAAATGAATTACAAAAAAAAGATCTTAATATTACATATACAAAATTAATAAATGATATTGAAGAAAAACAAAATGAATTATTCGAAGCATTAGAATCTTTTATTAATTACAATTTAAATTTTACTTTATATGTACAAGATATGGAATGTTTTTTCAATATTGAAAAGGAAATTTATGAAAAAAGAAAAAAAGGATATATTGATTATATTTTAAAACCATTTAGACAAATTGAAGATACATTTTTAACAACAAATATTTTGAATAATATTAAAAGTCAAATTAATCAACAATTTTCAAAATTCAAAAATCTCATAAATAATTCAGATTTCAATAGTCTTATAACGGAATTATCTAATTTTCTAAATATTTATAATGAAATTCAAAAAACATATTTAGGAGAAGAAATGATATCAAAAACTGTTGAAAGATTTAATAATACAAATTTAATAAATAATAATTTAAAAGAATTTTATAATTCATTAAATAATTCATATAAAAAATATGAAAGTGAATGTTATGTGAATCATTTTAAAAAGCATTTAGATTATTATATTTCAAAACCTGAAGAAATATTAAATAAAATTGAGCAAATAAATGAAGGTCAAATGTTGGAAAAAAATTATACAATTGGAAATGTAACAAATATAATATTAAATGAAATAAAATATTCTATTAAAGATTCATATATTAAAATACAAAATATAATAGAAAATGAATATGATAAAATGTTTAATGACATTCCACGTTCTAAATTTAAAGATAATAAGGAATTTAATGCATTTGAGGAATTATTTGAAGAAATTAAAACATTTAATTTTTCAGATGAAATTAATATTTTATCATTATCAGAAGATCCTTTTAATATAAAAGATTTAAATAATAATAGTGAATCTCAATTTTATTATGATTTTAGCCATTTAATCTACCAAATTAAACATGATTATGCTTTTAGATTTTGTGATGGAGAAGAATTATATGAGTATTGTCCTAGTTTTATAAAAAATGATTTACTTAATGAAGATCAACAATATAATTCCCAAATTTCAAAAGCTCGTTCAGTTATAAGTCAAATGAAATCAACAGTAATTTTATCAACTGAATTTCTTTCAAATGAAAAAACATTTTCAAATTTAAATAGTACAGAATATTATGAATATTATAAAAATATGAATAATTTTAAAGGTGATGCTATAATTTCAGATATCATTTCTTATGTAAATGAACTAGAATACGAATCAGAAGAAAGTATTAAACCAAATATTAGAAATTTCTCAAATATAATTAATCAGACATTTACTAAAAATTTAAATATAGAATTAATTAAAAATATTATAATTCAAAATATTACATCTAATATATTTATTATAGATGATAATATAACTGCCAGTTTAAGAAAAGAATTATCATCAATAAAATCTTCAATTATGAGAGCTTTTTCAGCAGAAAAAAATTATTATAGTAATTCCAATAATAAGTATTTTTCACCTTCTCAATCATATTATGACTCATATGATCAATTATATGTTAATATAAGAAAAATGATAAGTGAATTAGGAAATATAGAAATTTCATTAGATAATGAATTAATTGATGAAATTGAAAATGTATTAAAATCTAGAATTAATGATATATCATCAGAAATTAAAAAACAAATACAATTAACTTCCCAATCACTAGGTACATTTGAATTATTAAATACTACATTTACTCTAATGGATTATAGTGATAATTTTTTAGATGAAAATACAAACAACTTAAAAGCACAATTAAGAAAAGAAATAGAAAAAATATACAATAATGATATAGAAAATTTTAAAAGTGAATGTCAACAATTTATTGATGAACAAATAAAAATTGTTAACACATTTTTAAACGATACATTTATAGCAACTTATACTAAATTAGAACAAGATGTTGATTTAGATTCACTTAAAGAAAGAATTGAAATTACTTCTTTAATTAATGAAACTAAAGACACAATTTTCAATGGTTACCAAAATTATATTAAAAAATTAATTGATTTATTTAATGAAAAAAAGTTAAAAAATCAATTTAAAAAATTACAAAATGATAGTATAAATAATTTAGATAATACATTAAATTTAGACGATTTCCAAACATCCCTTACAGAAGCTGCAACTCGTTTAAAATCAGAATGTAAAGATTTAGAAAATAATGAAAATACAAAATTTAAAAATGAAATTCAAAATATTATAAGTAAAAACTTTATAACCTCTGTAAAATCATTTGTTGAAAATAAAGGTAATGAATATTTAGAAGAAATTTTCTATGAAGATTTTATTCTTAATTTCATGAACGATTTAAATTTTATTAAAATTATTATTGATTTCAGTAATCAATATATTAAATTAATATTAAAAACAAAAAATATTATTTCTAAAAATTTTGGAAAAACTTTAGAAGAAATTTATCCTTATTTAAAGGAAGGAATTCAAAAAAATATTATTCCAAAAATAGATTCAATTGTTATGAAAAAATTAAATGATTTTAATATAGATGTAAAATCAAAAATATTAAATGGATTTAAAGATAATACAATTGATATGTTAAACTCAATTAAAATTAAGTTATCAGATAAAATATTAAATTTAATACCTGAACAATTTACCCAATCATTTCTGGTTTCATTAAATAAATCATTGGATGAAATATTCGAATCTAATTATTTTGGTGAAATTAAAAAAAATTATAAAACTAATATCACAAATGAAATTAATGTATTATCTCAAGTACTAGATAATTATAAAAAAGATATGGAAGATGTGATAAGTGCATTAACCACAAAAACAGACGATGGTAATAATAATTTAATATTTGGGATATATCAAGAATTAAATATAGTAAATAAAGAATTTAATAATACTTTTGACTACGATTTAAATGATGATATAAAAGAATCATTAGAAATATTTATTGATGAAACAAATCAATATTTATTAAGTTTATTAGGAGATTATTCAAATAATGTAATTAATATTAATAAATATCTGAATGATAGAATTAATAATTATTTGAATGAATCACAATATTATTTTGATGAAAAGAATAATAATTTTAGAGATAAAATCAGTAAAAAAATAAATAAAACAGAAAAATTGAAAGAAATGAATGATATTAGAGTAAATATAAATAATTTATTAAATTCAATTAAACATGACACTTCTTATTTTCAGAATATACTTGAAAAAAATATTTTTAAAAGAAATTTAGTTAATAATCAAAGAAATTTAAAAGAATATAATATTGATTCAATTGAAAATATAATTCAAAATTATCAAAAATCATTAAATGATTTTGCAGAAAAATTCTTAAAATCTAGTCAATTTTTATCAATCTTTAGTAAAAGAATTGAATTCATATATTCATTAACAAATAATGTTGAATCAATTTATGATTATGAAATGAAATTTAAAAATTTATTAAGTAATTACGCATCAGAAGAAACAATTAAAGATTATTATGTAAAATTGATAACAATTGGTAAAGAACAAGGAGAAGACTTTTTAACAAAATCTAACAATTATATTGATAAAAGTTTATCAAATCTTAATAAAATATATTTAGAAAGTTTATACTCACCAATTAAAAATTCTATAAAAAAAGCAGTTGATACAATTTTAGAAGAGAAATTTAATGAAATATTACAATCTCTTGAAAAAATACCTAATGATAATATTGATAATACATTTGGAGAAAATAATATAGAAGAAGCAAATATGAATAATAGAATATGTTTATTTGGAGTATGTATTATTACTTCAATTAATATATCTCAAATTAATTATTCATATGGTCTTTATTATAATACAACTGATGATACATATATTAATGTTGAAGTATTTTTAAATTCAATAATTATAGGAAATATAAGTCAAAATATTGCTAATTTATTTTATGAAACAACTAATGGTACACTGGCTAATGCTTCAATGCATATTATTCCACAATATAATTTAGTTAATCAAAAAACATATTTGAAAACTTTAGGTAATCAATTTCAAGGAAAATATTCAATTATGATTAATAATTATAATAATTTTATAAAACAAGATTATAGTTTAGTTGAAGTTGCAAATAAATCAATTGAAAAAGTGTTTTAAAAAATTTTTATTATTATTTTCAAACTTTTAAAAATTTTATTATAATTCATTTTTAAAAAGCAAATATAAATAAATTTAAATATTTTAATATTAAAAATAAAAATCAAAAAAATAATATTTTTCAAATACAAACATATAAATAAAAAAAAATAAATAAAAATAATCCAAAAAAAAACAAAACACCAAATATTTTAAAATTAAAAAAAAAAAATGAACATGAAAACAGATGTAGAAAAGCGTTTAAATGAATTTAGAAAAGTTCGTAAAATAGGAGAAGGAACATATGGTGAAGTATATGAAGCAATAGACACAACAAATAATAGAAGAGTAGCAATGAAGAAAATGAGAATAGAAAATAAAGATGAAGGAATACCAATAACAGCTCTTAGAGAAATGTGTATTTTAAAACATCTCCATCATGAAAATGTAGTAATATTATATGAAATAATACAAGATGTTGATAAAATTGTTTTAATATTCGAATATGCTGATATGGATCTTAAAATGTATGTTGATAAAGAAAAAGGAATAAAAGATTTAAAATTAATCCAACAATTTACATTACAAATATTAAATGGATTATATTATTGTAATATAAATAGAATAATTCATAGAGATTTAAAACCACAAAATTTATTATTAAAAACTAGTGAAATGAAATTAAAATTATGTGATTTTGGTTTATCAAGAATGTTCTCATTACCAATGGGAAAAATGACACATGAAATAATTACTTTATGGTATAGACCACCTGAAGTTTTATTAGGAATTGAAAATTATACTACTAAAGTTGATTCTTGGTCAATTGGTTGTATTATGGCAGAAATGATTACTGGTAAACCATTATTTCCTGGTGATTGTGAAATTGGTCAATTATTTAAAATTTTTCAAATTATGGGAACTCCTAATGAAGAAACTTGGCCTGGTATTACTAAATTAAAAGATTATTCTTTAAATTTTCCTCAGTGGAAACCTAAGAAATTAAAAGATCTTTTTCCTAATTTTGATAAAGATGGTTTGGATTTAATGGAAAAGTTTTTACAAATGGATCCTGATAAAAGAATTACTATTAAAGATGCTATTAATCATCCTTTTTTAGAAAAAGTTAGAGCTGAAGGAGGAGAAGATAATGATTAAAATTTTTGGGTTTTTTTAGAAATTTGTTTATTTTGGAATTAGTTTTTATGGTTAATTAATTAGTATAAAAAAATAATTTTTATTTTTAATTTGTTATGTTAAAAAATAAATTTTAAATATAGAAAATATAATTTTTTTTTATAATATTATTATGTAATAATAATTAATATCCAAATAAAATAAAAATAAGTTTTTAAAAAAATAAAATGATTATGGGGATTGGGCCCAATCCCCAA
>Ga0256407_10004721_pt1 | contig 22456 bp, 17 predicted proteins | sample RumenRJG_04DNA_FD_193489 | JGI IMG/M metagenome (GOLD analysis project Ga0256407, IMG submission 193489) | Bovine rumen microbial communities from Lethbridge, Alberta, Canada - RJG_04 | ecosystem: Host-associated > Mammals > Digestive system > Stomach > Rumen | place: Canada: Alberta... | reverse complement strand
TGTCCCGTCGCGGTCGAGGATGCGCCGCGCGCGCTGCATGGACTCGCCCGTGAGCGCCGTGTCGTCGATGTAGAGCCCGTCGATGCCGTATTCGCGCACGAGGTAGTCGAGGCCCTCGAGGTAGAAGTTGTCCCAGCGCGTGTCGGGCGTGGTGATCACGGCGAGGTCGAGACGGGGCGGATACGCCTGCGGGAAGCGCACGTTCTCGCGCCACGCGGGGAGGATGTCGAGCCCCACGTGCGCGCGCAGCCAGGGATGCGGACCGCCCCTGTTCGTGATGGGCCAGCCCGGCACGGACGCGTCGCGCTTCAGGAGCGCCTCGCCGTCGAGCGACTTGAGCGCGAAGAACTCCGGCAGGTTCTGCGTCAGCTCGCGCGTCGTGTAATAGACTTTCAGGAGAAGTCCCGCCGCATGGGCGTCCTTCACGACCTTCTTGAGAAGCGGGCCGCTGTCGTCGTTGTAGGGATAGTTGATGTACGGGTTCCAGACCGTGTTGTGGTGGAGGTTCACGACCGTCGCGCCCGCCGCGCGAATCTTCTTCGTGTCGAGTTCGGACCGCCGCTGGCCGAAGTGCCAGTACCTGTCGCCGAGGTGCGTCTTCATGTCAAGCTTGTGGAACGGCGTGATGTAGAGGTCGAAGTTCCACTCCGCGCCCGCCGGCGCGTCCTTCCCAACCGCGCGGATCGTCGCCACGTCGGCGGTTTTCTCGAGCGACATCACGCCGCCGCCGGAGGCCCAGCTTTCGGGCATTCTCAGCTTCTGCCACGCATAGTAGGCGTTGATGAGAGGCCGCCTGTAGTTCGCGCCCTTGAAGCGCACGGCGAGGCCGCCGTTGACACTGCCCATCCACACCGCGTCGCGGTTGAGGTTCGCATCCCATTTCTGCTCCACCTTCCCCTCCGGGAAGATGCCGCCGTTGATTCCGAAACCTTCCCGAAACCGCGCGACGTTCACCGGCATGGAGAATTCAAGCGACGCCTGCGGAACCTTGCCGCCCACGTGGCGGATTCGGAACTGACACGCCCCCGCGAAGTCGATGCGTCCTTCGACGATACGCGTGATGCCGCCCGCGATCTTCGCTTCCGACTTCCACGCCGCGTGGGCGGGCGTACATTCGGTGAAGGCAAACCGACACGTCGGTTGCCCGGCCGTTTCGCAGAACTTCACCGGCGCGGCGAGGAGGTTCATTCCCTTCTCGACGATGCGCGCATTGGAACCACTGAAATACGAGACAATCTGCGCGGGCAGGCCATCCTCGCCCAGCACCAGCTCGCGCCCGAGAATCTTCACCGCGCGGCGAGCCGGATCGACGACGACCGGGTCGTAAGGCTTCGTCACCGTGTCCTCGCGTCCGATGTCGGAATTGAGCCACTTGAGGCGCGCAAGACGCCAGGCGTCGCCGATACCGCCATCCTCCAGCACGTCGCCCTTCACCTCGATCTCGAACGGGATGGACGCGCGTGTGGCGTCCGCCGCATCTTCCACGCACACCTCGCCCTTCAGCGTCTTGCCCGCCGCGTCCTTCGGAATGTCCACCATCACCCAGATCGGCTTCACGCCCTTCGCGGCGACCGCGCACGTTTCCGGCGTGATGCGGCTCACCTTGAGGTCGGTCTTCGCGTTCCAGCGGAGCGTGCGCGCCTTTTCCGACGCGACGCACACTTGGAACGGATAGAACTCGCCCGGCTGAGCGACGCCGTGGAAGCGTTCCGCCGCGTGATTGCCCTTTGCGAGCCAGTGGGCGGGCACGATGTTGTTGCGCACCGCGTACTGGCGGTCCTCGCCGAAAAGGTGGAACGAGGCGGGATGCGCGGTACGCCACTTCGTCCACGCGTCCGGATCGACCGCGTTCTCCATCCATGCCGTCACCTTGTCCGTTGGCATCACGCCGCTGGAGGCGTCGGGGATGTTGTCCTCCGCCGATCCAACCTCGCGCAGGGCGAGCCAGTCGACGTTGTAGCCGTTCGTGACACGTCCGTTCGGCAATACGGAGTACGCGGGCTGCGGGGCGGTGTTGTCCAGGACGTCGAAGTCCGCGCCCACCACGTCGGCATTTTTCTTCGTGCAGTATTTGGCGTAGAGGATGCGTCCCGTCACGTCGTCACCGCGCTGGGCGAGACGAAGCTTCACGCACTTCGTGTAGCCGCAGTCGAACAGCTGGCACTGCGCCTCCAGGGCTTTCCCGTCGTCGAGGCGGCGCGCGTGGCAGATACTGCCGTCACCCTGGCTCATCGCGCGTGTGCCGTCCGCGCGCACGCGCCCCGCCTTGTTGAAACAACACTTCGCGAGACGCACGTCCGCGAGCTTGACGCCCGTGAACAGGACCGTGTCGTTCGTCGCCGTCATGAGCCGGCCGCTCTTCGTCGCGTCCCACACCCGGTCTCCGCCGACTGCGGAAAACGCACACAGCGCCGCCGCCACTGCGGCACGCACCCATCTGGATCTCTTGCTCATTCTTCTATTCCTTTCGACTTTTCGCTCAAGACCCAGATAGTATAGCACAACGCGGAGTTGCGTGGCTACCTGGCGAGGTCTTGCGCGAATTTCTCAACCCAGCCGTGCCAGGCGGCGGCACTGGTGAAGAGACCGGCGCCGCTCCAGCACGCGCCTGCGTAGTACGTGAACGTCTTCTCGCCCTGAAGAAGGTAGATGCAGTCCATGTCGTCGGACGCGAGGCGCGCGCGGCCGGGCAGCACGATGGCCGTGCCGATCGAGCCCTTCTGTCCGTCCACGCCCTCAGGCTCCCAGTTCGCGACGAAGCCGGGATTGAAGCCGATCTTCATCTCGCCGTTGTGCTGGCGGGCCTTCGATACGTCGAGTCCGGGCCCGATCAGCCGCTCGGCGGAGAGCGTCACGCCCGCGTTCGGGCGCACCTCGAACTTGACGAGCGGACACCCCTTCGTGATCGTGCCGCGGATCGTGTACGCCTCGTACTCAAGCTCGAACACGGCCTCCTCGGGCTTCTCGGAGATCACGCGCTGCTTCTTCCAGTTCTTCTCGTACGTCCAGCCGCCTGCGCCGAGCATGCCCACGCCGCCCACGCCGCGGCCGGTGGCGACCTTGTAGTTGTCCATGCCCTCGCCATGGTCCTTGTGGTAGGAGCCCTCGCCCTTCCCGTGGAGCCACTTCTCGAGAACGGGATAGTCCACGCACTTGTTGAACACGTCGAAGCCGCTGGAGACGAGCTTCTGTCCCTTCGGCGCGGGCTGCATGATCACGGGACCGTACGCGCGCATGCCGAGACAGTCGTTCTCCCACGCGAAGTCATCCATGCGGTACGGCGCGTAGAACGCGCGGCAGCAGGGTTTCGCCTCGACTGGCGTTGCGGCCATCATTGCCTTGAAGCGGAGGAGCGCCTCGAGGAAGTAGTAGTCCGCGTAGTTGAGCGGCACGTCCACCTCGCTCTTGCCGGGCTTGTGTCCGACAGAATGCATCAGGAGGAAGTCGCCGTTCTCCCCCTGCTGGGCGAAGTAGGCGGGCGAAGCCATGGACGCGAGCATCTTCACGGCCGCGGCACGGTACTTGGCCGCCTTCGCGGGGGGCGCGAAGGCTTGGAGCTCGATGAGCGCGCTCGCCGTCACGGCCGAGGCGGAAACGTCGCGCTCCTCGCCGGGGAAGGAGAAGTCCCACCAGCAGATGCCGTCTGCGGGCATGTTCGGGTGGTCGAGCCAGTAGTCGGCCGCCTTCATCGCGCGCTCGAGGTAGCGCCGCACGCGCGTCTCGCGGAACATCATCGTGAATCCGTAGATGCCCCAGGCGTGTCCGCGCGCCCACGTGCCCTCCACGTTGCCGCCCTGTCCGGAATAGTGTGCGCGCACGCGGCGCGTGGCGGGGTCGTAGTCGAGGATGTGGTAGGCACTGCCGTCGGGACGGTAGTGGTGCGCGTCCGTGAGGTCGGCCTGGCTGCGGGCGATCTTGTCCGACTTCGGGTCGCCGCCGTTCTTCGCGTCCCACTCGAGGAGTTCGAGGTTCATCATGTTGTCGATGATCACGACGTACTTCGTGCCGAAGTGTCCGCCGCCCTTCGGCGAGTTCCAGCTGCGGATAAGCCCGAGCCTGTCGTCGTAGCGCGTGCGGAGCGCGGCGGACGTGTCGTGCAGGAACGCGGCGTAGCGCGTGTCGCCGGTGAGGCGCAGGCCGTTGCCGGCCGAGCAGTAGGTGCGGAAGCCGACGTCGTGGTTGCTCGCGTCGTGGCGCAGCGGCTCGATCAGGCGCTCGGTGTAGGCCACGGCCTGGTCCTTCCAGAAGGCGTCCTGCGTGTACTCGTAGAGATACCAGAGCGCGCCGGGGAAGAAGCCGCTGCACCAGTCCTTCGGCTTGATCACGACGAGCTTGCCGTCCTGGAAGCGCTTCGGGAACATGTCGGGCCCATGCGCCTTCATCGCCTCGAGCAGCGCCCGGTAGTGGGCCCCGGACTTCTCGAATATGCCTGGCAGGTCCTTGAGCAGCTGCTCTTCGGCGGGCGTTCCCGCCTGCGCGCACAGGGTGATCGCGACGGCTGCGGCCAGGATTGTTCTTTTCATGGTGCGTTCCTTTCTGCTGGGTTTCGGGTCAAAGGGTCTTGACGTATTTCTCGAGAATGCGGAAGTCGGAGCGGACGGTCACGTTCGACCGTGCGCGGACGAGTTTCGTCTTGCGGTCCGACACCGTGATGACGAGCGACATGTCGTCCCTGTCGCGGAATCCGCTGAAGCCGGCGTCGTTGTACGTCCACGACGTGACCGCGACCGTGACCACGAGGTCGGCGTCGTCCCGCGCGTCCTTCACCTCAAACCCGCGCGCGCACAGCGCCCGCCTGAGCGCGCTCGCCACGCGGCGTTCGGTCGGGGCGACGAAGAACGACGTGCCGGCGGGGAACTTCTCCGTGTGCTTCGGCAGGGCCTCCTCCACGGAGCCGGGCGTCCAGCAGCCGCAGCAGGCGGCGAGGAAAAGGGCTGTCAGTATTCTGCGCATACGATCCTGTCGTCGAACGGCAGCACGCGCGCGCCGATCGTCTGGGTGGTTTCGTGCCCCTTGCCGCACACGACGACGGAGTCGCCGCGTGCGGCGTGCGCGAGGGCGTAGTGGATGGCGGCGCGCCGGTCGGGCTCGACCGTTACCGCCGCGCCTGCGGGGATGCCGGCGAGGATCTCGGCGATGATGTCCTCGGGGCGCTCGCTGCGCGGGTTGTCGCTCGTGACCACGAGGCAGTCGGCGCACCGCGCGGCGGCGGCGCCCATGAGCGGACGCTTCGCGCGGTCGCGGTCGCCGCCGGCCCCGAATACGGCCCAGACACGCCCCTTCGTGAAGGCGCGCACGGTGGAGAGCACGTTCGCGAGCGCGTCGTCGGTGTGGGCGAAGTCCACGAACACCTCCGCCTCGCTGCGCGTCCTGACGCGCTCGAGGCGCCCCCAGCGCGGAGCGAGAGACGGCACGGCGGCGCGGATCGCCTCCTCGGAGACGCCCGCCGCGCGGGCGAGGGCCGCCGCCACGAGCACGTTCTGGACGTTGTAGCGTCCCGCGAGCGGACTCCGCCGGGATACGAAGTCGGCGAAGTCCGCATCGTGCGGGACGGAAAATCCACAGGAAATGACGTTGAGCGGCAGCGCCCCGAGTTCGTCCGCCAGACGCCGCCCCCAGTCGCCGTCCACGCACACCACGGCGGGCGCACCTGGCCTCTCGGCGGCGAGGCGCTCGAAGAACAGGCGCTTCGCGGCGAAATAGGCCTCCATCGTCTTGTGGTAGTCGAGGTGGTCCTCGGAGAGGTTCGTGAACGCGCCGCCCACGAAATTCGTGCCCGCCGTGCGGTTCTGGTGGATGGCGTGGCTCGACGCCTCCATCACGCAGTTGACGAGGCCGTTCGCCTCCATTTCCGCGAAAATCTCCATGAGGACCTTGTTCGGCGGCGTCGTGTAGCCGGTGGAGAACTTCCGCGCGCCCGTATCCACCTCCACGGTGGTGACATAGCCGACACGGCCGAGGGGCTTGAGGAACTCGGCGAGCACCCAGGTGGTGGTGGTCTTGCCGTTCGTGCCGGTGATGCCGTAGACGTTCATGTGCCGTCGTCCTCCGGCACCTCGTCGGGCACGTCCGGCTCCACGGCCAGATAGCGCAGCACGAACTGGGCGATGGTGCTGAACGTGGGGCCGGCGCAGACGCCGCCCTGGTGGTTGAAGATCGGCACGCCGCGCGCCTCGGACGTGTCGCGACGGCGGCAGGTGAACGGCTTGTGGTAGGTGACGAGAATCACGACGCGGGGCTTGGAGGCGGGAACGATGCCGATGAACGAGGCGTTGAACTGGTCGTCGTAATACCCGCCGCCCGGCTTCGGAATCTGCGCGGTGCCCGTCTTGCCGGCCACGGTGTAGCCAGGAACGGCGGCGCGGCGGGCCGTGCCGCCCTTCTTCGCCACGCCGAGCATCATCTCGCGCACCTTCTGCGCGGTGTCGGGACGGATGGGATGCCCCAGGACCTGCCGTTCGTGCTGGTAGACGATGGATGTGGGATCGGAGGTCGGCTCGTCGTGCAGGACAATGCGCTCGACGAGGTAGGGCTGGAGCAGTTCGCCGTCGTTCGCGATGCAGCCGTATGCCGCGGCCAGCTGGATTGCCGTCACCGACACGCCCTGCCCGATGGGCGCGCGCGACTGCTTGAGCTTGTCCCACTTCTGCCACGGCGGAAGGAGCCCCTTCTCCTCGCCGGGCAGCTCGATGCCCGTCTTGCGGCCGAAGCCGAAAGCCGACATGTACGTCCACAGGCGCCGCGGCCCGAGGTCGCATCCGAGCTTTCCGTAGATGACGTTGCAGGAGTGGACGAGCGCGTTGCGCACGGTCATGAAGTCGTCCATCTTGTGCGAGTCGCTGGGCAGGCGGTAGTAGCGGGTGTCCTTGCGGTCCGTGGCCATGACCGTGTCGGGGGTCACGATTCTCTCGTTGATGGCGGCGCAGGCCGTGATCGTCTTCATCACGCTCCCCGGATCGTAGACCTGGGCGATGGCGTAGTTCCTGCGCTGCTCCTGCGTGGAGGCAGTGAAGTTGCCGGGGTCGTAGTCCGGCAGCGACGCCATCGCGAGGATGCCGCCGGTCTTCACGTCGAGGACGATCGCCCACACGCGCTCGGCCTGGTGGTAGAGGCGCCCCTCCATGAGGATTCTCTCGACCTCGTGCTGGATGTTGTGGTCGATCGTGAGGTACACGTCGTTGCCCGGACGCGCCTCCGTGCTGCTCTCGCGCAGGCTGCGGAGCTCGCGGCCGTGCGCGTCCTTCCGCCCCACCACGCGCCCGGGCGATCCCTTGAGATGGCGCTCGAAGCGCTGCTCGAGGCCGGCCGCGCCGACGGCGTTCGTCACGTCGCGGCTCACGAACCCGACGACCTGCGAGAGGTCCCGTCCCTGCGGGTACACGCGCACGATCTTCTCCGACACGCACAGCTCGTGGATCTTGGAAAGCTTCGCATGGACCGTCTCGTCCTCGTTCGTCGTCAGGAGCACGTAGCGCCGCCTGCGCCGCGCGTACTCCGCGTAGGCGTCCATCACCTTCGCCTGCGGCAGGTTCAGCGACGTGGCGAGGTTGGTGATGTTCGCCCACCGGACGGCGGGGTCCGCCGGACGGCCCGCGCGGACTGGGTCCTCGTTGCCGGCCTTGGGGTCAACCGCGTATTCCCACACGATCTTCGTGCGGGCGTACGGCACGCCCGTGGAGGAGTAGATGCCCCCGCGCATGGCGATGGAGTTGCGCACGAGCGTGTAGGTCGGCTCCTTCGCGATCTCGACGTACCCGAGGTGCAGCATCACGAGGCGCACGACCAGCACGGCGAGACCGCCGCCCAGCAGGGTGACCGGAAACCAGAACCGAACCTTTTCGCCGTGCCACGCCATTCACCCATCCACCCCTAGCGCGTGTTCCTGCGCAGACGCCCCTTCCGCGGCTGCGCCTGAGGCGCAATCTGGGCCATGTTGGCCGTGGCGAGCCGCTCGCGAGCCCTGACGACGGCGATCTGCCCCGGCAGCGGACGCCCCGCCGCGTTCATGCGCACGATCTGGTCGGCGCGCGGCATGTCCATCTCCAGCCCGTTGCGAGCGAGATTCTCCTTCAGGCGGTCCACGGCCATCAGCTCGTTCCAGCGCGCGGCCACGCGTTCGCCCTCCTTCACCAGCTGCCTGTAGGTCTTCTCCGCCTCCTGCAGCTCCTGCGAAATCGACGTACACCGCATGCCCAGCACGCCATAGACCAGCGCCATGGCACACGCCGTCAAAATCAGCGCCACGACGCCCGCCGTGTTCGCCGTCACGTGCGCGTGCCTGTTCACCTTCCGGTTTCGTCTCCTCATGCCGCCATCCTTTCTACTGTCCGCAACTTGGCGCTGCGCGCCCTCGGGTTGACATTCCTCTCTTCTTCAGACGCGACCACCGCGTGGCGCGTGACCGGGCGGACCCTCGGGAGGACACCCTCCCAGCGCTCCCCGCCCTGCTGGAGCGAAACCATGCGCCCGGCGTGCGCGGCGAAGAACCGCTTCACGATCCGGTCCGTCAGGCTCTCGAACGTGATCACCGCAAACCGGCCACCCGCCTTCAGGATGCCGAGCCCGCCGTCAAGGGCCCTCTCCAGTTCGCCGACCTCGTCGTTCACGGCCATGCGGAGCGCCTGGAACGTCCGCGTGGCCGGATGGTGCGGCCCGTGCCGCCCCACCGTCCTCTCCACCAGCCCCGCGAGCTGGCCCGTCGTCTCGATCGGACGCGCCGCGCGGGTCTGCACGATCGCGCGCGCAATGCGCCGTGCGTTCGGCTCCTCGCCAAGCGTGCGGAGGATGTCCGCCAACTCCTCCTCCGTGCGCGTGGCCACGAGTGACGCCGCCGTCACATCCCGCGACCGATCCATCCGCATGTCAAGAGGCCCGTCCGCCCGGAAGCTGAACCCACGCCCGGGTTCATCCAGTTGAGGACTCGACACGCCCAAATCAAGCAGAATCCCATCTACCTCTCCTATTCCTTCGCCCCGCACGACCTCCGCGATCGAACCGTGGCATCCATGTACCAAAATGACATTCGCGCCCGCCACCGCCTCCAGCCGCGCGGCGCTTTCCGCCAGGGCCTGTCCGTCGCGGTCGATGCCCACCAGGGTCGTGCCCGCACCGCCACGCAGGAGAATCTCCCGCGCATGGCCGGCACGCCCCAGCGTTCCGTCAACGTACACGCCCCCCTGCCGGACCGCCAGCGAGTCAACCGCTTCCCTGAGTAGAACTGGAATGTGCATATCCCCTTCCTCCTCAGAAACGCAGCCGCTTCCTGGCGGCCCGCAGGTTCTCCGACTTCTCCGCCGAACGAACAGGCGCGTTTTCGGGAGCCCACAGACGGGCCATCCGAACAGCACCCCTCATCACGACGGGCCCCTTCAGGTTCGCATACTCCAGCAGCCTGTCACAGATGCGGATACGACCCTGGATATCAAATTCCAGCAGCTCAGAGTCCTCGCCGACACTCTCGAGTACGTCATTGAGCTCCTCGTTCGTCAGGGCCTCCTCGCGGATGTCCGCCAAACGAGACTCGTACATACCTTTCGGAATGAGCAGGAGACAGGGTTGCCCTTCCTCCTTCATGACGTAAACATAGTCGGGACCCAATGCCTGACGCCAGACGCTGGGAATCGTCAAGCGCTTCTTCGGATCAAGCGGACGCTCAAATGAGTTCACTAGCGCACCAGTAAACACTTTCGGCTCCTCTTCCGTACTCTGTTTGCCTTCTATTGACATCGACGGACATACTCTACCACTTTTCCCCACGTTGGTCAATGGGGAATTTAAAAAAATTACAAAAAAAATTGCGGGGCAAATTGCCTCGCACGAATAATTCACCGAAAAAGCACTGAAAAACCGCCAAAATACCCTTTCAAGGCGCATGACGGCCTACCCCGAAGATCAGAACGTCCCCCAAGCGGCATAGCCCCGCGCGCGCCACACCCAGCCCCACCTGTCCCCACGCGGCCCCCTAGCCGTCGTTACGCATTGGCGGGAGCCCAAGGTGCCGTGAAGTCGTCAGGCACAGGAGCTTCGAAAGTCATTGGCGCACGGGTGACAGGATGCTTGAGCGCCAGTCGCCAGGCATGGAGCAGTTGGCGCGCGGGCGGCGGGTCGAGCTGGCGGTCGAGACGCGGGCGGCCGTATGTGGCATCGCCCACCACGGGCGTGCCCAGTGATGCGAGGTGTACGCGGATCTGGTGCGTGCGGCCCGTCTCGATCACGCATTCCACGCGGCTCACCGCACGCGCCGACGCCGCCACGCGATAATTCGTCACGGCTACCTTCCCGTTGCGGTCCACGATCGCCATCTTCTTTCGGTCGAAGGGGCTGCGTCCGATCAAGTTCTCGATCCGCCCCTCGGCCGGCACGGGCGTGCCGTGTACGAGCGCGAGATACGTCTTGGTGATGTTCGCGTGCGAGGAGAACTCCTTCGAGAGCACGTCCATCGCCCGCTGGGTCTTCGCCACCACCATCACGCCGCTCGTGTCCTGGTCGAGGCGGTGGACGATTCCCGGACGCGACACGCCGCCGATACCGCTGAGATCGGGACAGTGCGCGAGAAGTGCGTTCACGAGCGTGCCGGTGAGGTGTCCCGGCGCGGGATGCACCACGAGGCCGGGGGGTTTGTTGAGCGCAAGGATGTTTTCATCCTCGTATATGACATCGATTGGAATATCCTCTGGCTCCGGCACGGCGGGGACGGGCGGCGGGATGAACACGTCGAGCACGTCGGACTCGTCCACCTTCGCGCCGGCCTTCGTCACGACCTCGTCGTTCACCTTCACGAAACCGGCTTCGATGAGTCCCTTGATGCGCGACCGCGAGAAGTCGTGGTGGCGCGCCATCAGCACGATGTCGAGACGCTCGCTCATTTCCCGCTGAGGGCACGGCGGATGATGGACTCGGTGTCGGCCACGGCAGGGTCGTCCGCCAGCACCTTCTGCACCTGCTTGCGCGCCGTCTCCTCGTTGAATCCGAGCGCGGTGAGCGCGAGCAGCGCGTCGCGCACCACGCTCGCCTTCGCATCGTCGGCGGAGGCGGCGGTCGCGTTCGCCACGGCCTCGATCGGGTTCACCTTGTCCTTCAGGTCGATCACGATGCGCTCGGCCGTCTTCTTGCCGATGCCCTTCACGGAGGCGAGACGCTTCGCGTTGCCCTCGGCGATGGCGAGCTGGAGGTCGCCGATCGTGAGGCCGGAGAGCACGGCGAGCGCGAGCTTCGGCCCCACGCCCGAGACGGTCGTGACGAGCTCGAACATCTCGCGTTCGCGTTCGGTCGCGAAGCCGTAGAGCAGCTGGGCGTCCTCGCGCACGCTGTGGTAGGTGTAGAGCTTCACGGCATCGCCGGCGGCCGGCAGGCGGTCGAACGTGGAGAGGGGGATGAACGCCTCGTAGCCCACGCCCCCGACGTCCACGATCACGCGGGACGGCGTCTTCTCTGCGAGAGTTCCCTTGACGTAGGCAATCATGCGAGCGGCTCCCTGTAGCGGTACGCCTCGATGGCGGAGGCCTTCTTGGTGGCTGGATCGAAGGTGATGACGGCCCCCTCGAGCGTGGCCGGACCCTCGGCCACGGCGAAGCGGGCGGGCACGCCTGTGAGGAACTTCTGCTGCACGGGCGCGAAGTCGCGTCCGATGGAGGAGTACCACGGCCCCGTCATACCGAGGTCGGTCTGGAAGGCTGTGCCGCCGGGCAGCACGAGGGCGTCTGAGGTCTGCACGTGCGTATGCGTGCCCACGACGGCCGTCACGCGTCCGTCGAGGTAGTGGGCGAGCGTGATCTTCTCGCTCGTCGCCTCGGCGTGGAAGTCCACGAACACGGGCACGTCCTTCGGCATCTCGTTCAGCGCCGCGTCGGCCGCGCGGAACGGACAGTCCATGGGGTTCATGAACACGCGCCCGAGGAGATTCAGCACGGCAAAGCGGCAGATGGGCGTGGTGACGAGCGCCCAGCCCTTCCCGGGCGCACCGGGCGGGTAGTTGGCGGGGCGCACGGTGTTCGCGAGCTGGCCGATCGTGGGGGCGAACTCCTTCTGTCCCCAGGTGTGGTCGCCAAGCGTGATCGCGTCCGCGCCCGACGCGAGGATCTCGTTCGCGAGCGCCACAGTGATTCCGCTGCCGGCGGCCGCGTTCTCCGCGTTGACGACGACGGCCGCCACGCCGAGCTCTCGCCGGATGCGGGGCAGCTGTTCCTTCAGGATCCGGCGTCCGGGGCTGCCCACCACGTCGCCAATCATCAGTATCTTCATACCGACACCTCCGTGCCGGTCTCTGGATGCGTCAGGTCCATCTCTGCAAATCTCCTATGATGCCTATGGCGCATATCCTACCACACGCCCCCCCTGTCCGTCAACGCGTCAATTCGTTATTGCCAAAGCACAGAGTAAATGATAGACTAAAGACCGCGTGGCATGGTGCATGCGGTACCGTGCGACGGCACAACAGAACCTAATAAGGAGTCAACATGAAAAAACTGATGTTCATCGCCGCAGTTGCGGCTCTCGGAATCGGCATGACGGGCTGCGTGGGCGCGGGAGGCCCCTGCACGACCTCGGCCCTTGGAATTGGCGGCATCATCGACGAGAACCGCGCGCCGGCCTCGTTCAACATCGACAACTCCGTCAAGCCCGTCAAGTGCGGCCGCGCCACGAGCAAGGGCGTCGTGATCTACACGAGCGGCGACAGTTCGATCAAGGCCGCGATGGACAACGGCGGCATCACCAAGGTGCACCACATCGACTACGAGGTGTTCAACATCCTCAACCTGTTCAGCAAGGCCACGACGATCGTCTACGGAGAGTAAGGCGGCGGCGTGCAATCTTGCATGAAAACGGAAAGGGCGGCCACGTGGCCGCCCTTTCCGTTTTCGGATACGTGCGCCCCAATCAGTGGCGGAAGCTGCGCTGGCCGGTGAAGACCATCGCCACGCCCGCGTCGTTGCAGCAGTCGATCACGTCCCAGTCGCGGAGCGCGCCGCCGGGCTGGACGATCGAGGTGATGCCCTCGCGGATGCCCACCTCCGCGCCGTCGCGGAACGGGAAGAACGCGTCGCTCACCATCGCGCAGCCGGGCAGGCCGCCCTTCTCCGCGCGCGTCTGCTCCATGATCGCCGCCTGCTTCTTCGCGCCGTCCTCCTCGCCGAAGACGAGTCGCAGGTCGTTGTAGGGCTTCTGGTACTTCTCCCAGCTGATCCAGTCCGCGTGCTTCGTGTAGGCCTTGTCGCGCGCGATCTCCGCGACGCCCACGCGGTCCTGCTCGCCCGTGCCGATGCCCACCGTGGCGCCGTCCTTCACGTAGAGGACCGAGTTGGACGTGACGCCGGCCTCGACGAGCCAGCCGAACACGAGGTCCTCGTACTCCTTCGCGGTCGGGAGGCGCGCGATCCTGTGCTCCTCGAAGGAGACGGCGCCGGTCGCCTTGTCCGTGATCTTGCGGTTGCAGTAGGCCGGCATGAAGTCCTCGGGCCTGCGGGCCTTGCACACGAAGCTCATCTGCGCCACGATGCCGCCGTCGACGAGGCTCTTGAAGTCCACCACCGTCTTCGCGACGAAGTCGGTGAGGCGGTCCATGTTGCGGATGCGGAACACGCGCAGGTTCTTCTTCGTGGCGAAGAGGTCCATCACGCCGGGCGCGAACTCGGGCGCCACGACCACCTCGGCGTAGTTCTCGACGATGAGCTTCGCCGTCTCCAGGTCGCAGGTGCGGTTGAGGGCGATCGCGCCGCCGAACGCGGCGAGGCGGTCGGCCTTGTTCGCGCGGAAGTACGCCTCGGCGAGCGTGTTCGCCTGCGCGACGCCGCACGGGTTGTTGTGCTTCACGATCACGGCGCACGGCTTCGCCGTGAGGTAGCGGAGGATGTTGAGCGCGTTGTCGGTGTCGGTGACGTTCGTCTTGCCGGGGTGCTTGCCGCTCTGGAGGAGCTCCGGGACGGACGCGAGGTAGCGTCCGGGCTGGATCGTCTCGACGTCGCCGAGCACGATGTTGCCGTTCACGAGCTTGTAGAGCGCGGCCTCCTGGCCGGGGTTCTCGCCGTAGCGGAGGCCCTTCTCCTCGCCGCCGATGTTCCACGTCACCTTCTCGTAGCTGAGCGTCTCGCGCTTGTCGCCGTCGATGAACGAAATCTCCATCTTCGGCGCGAAGTGGTCGGCTTCGATGGTCTTGTACGCTTCCTTGAGGTCTTTCATTTTCTCTCTTTCCGTTTTTCTGAAACCGTCTGCCCGGCGCGGCTCCGCGCCCGACGGTCAAGAGTATAACAAAATCCCGTTCGCTCCGCTAGCCCCCCCCTTACGCCTGTTTGCGGCTCATATTATACCATGCTCTTCCTCCCCCTCTCCAAACTCCATACAGCCATTCCACGTATGGCTGCTGCGCCCTGTCAAGTCCGCGGCGAAACGCGGCAATTCCGCCCGCGAGGTGAGGGATGTCCTCATCGCCGGAGGGACGCCCAAGATCCGCCCCAGGCCGCCCAGAAAATGGGAACGCGCAAAGACGGCCTCCGCCTGACCTGCCATGTCCCACCGAAAGCGGGTTGTGAACAGCCGCTCGGCCGGACAGCGCGCTTGCGACGCTGGCTGGCCGGTCGTGCGGCTGTTTGCAACCCGCCTCCAGTATCCCACTCCCGCCGCGCAATCCTCAACAGACAAAAATCCTCACGGAATCGCGCAATTAGTCTTGCAATTTACGAGGATATGCCGATGTCTTGAATGGCCTTTGTTCATCTCGAGTCACCTCTCTACCTTATCACCAGTTTGAACAGAATACGTGATTTCCAGTACACGGCGCCAACATGCTCTGTTTTCCGTGCCAATGTGATTGCGCCGATGGTAGCATCTGTCCGTTTGAAAGTTCCTTGGATGTCGCATGGCGAACAGCGTACCATAGATTCCGTTACTCCGTCACTCCTACTTCACCAGCGGGCTTAGTTCCTCGGACACTTCCACCCTCTCCTTCGCATTTGCTTATCCTAATAGAATACACAATAAAACCATTCTCGACTAAGTCCGTCTCGCCCTGCGGAATGACATTAGAAAGATGAAGATACAATGAATACAGTTTTTTATTGCCAGAATGGAATCTAAGAAAGCGGACATTGGGCGACGAGAGCGTTACGTCACATCCTGTAAAATCTCCGTCAGGGATCACAACCACACAAGTCTCGCCTATAGTCATACACGCAGACAAGTCGAGATTTTTGCTCGCCTTTTCCCCTGTCCAGCCCTTACCTATGACGCCAAGTTCGTATGTTCCCATCACATGAAGCCTTTCCAAATGAGGCATAGCACGAATCAACTTTCGCGTCAAATCGCCTACGGGTATTTTCGATGTGCCGACATTTAATTTAAGCCTTTTCAATCTTTGCAGACACGATAGGCTGTCTATATCTACATCGTTATCCCTTAACCGAGAAACTTCTAGCGACATTGCCTCAACCAAAGGGAATCGGCGACACAAGCCCTGTACATTGACATTTAAATCTTCACAGTCCGCAAACAGCCATCTAACATTTGGACATTCTCGCATGCCGCTTAAATCAAATCGTCCCCCGTCAATACTAAGCCCCTGAACACTCGGAGGCAACGCCGTGAGCACGAATGTTCCACTACTTCGGTTGTCGACCACTGCAACGCAGCCAGAATAATTTCCAATATCCCGATTCAGGTAACCGCGCCTCGCCACATGTGCCTCCACCCATCCATCACCTGGCAAATCGCTAAGAACAAAACGTGAAGTAATGTTCGTCTCTGCTTGCGCGGCAGCGAACATCAGTTTTTCCAGTCCCGCACTTTGTATTAATGCGTTCGTCGAGCTGCCGTATGCGTTCATGCAAGCAAGGATTGCCACGATCACGCCACACGACTGGCGCAACAGTCTATCAACAAGTATCATATTCTTTGACTCCTTCATCGCCATTCAACGCTTTCTATTACCAGAGATGCGCGTCCGAATATCCATAAACCTGATCGTCATCAGGAGCGCCAGACCCCATTGGTGGAGTGGGAGTGGTGGAGTAACTTCATGCCAGAGCCTTCCCTCCCTAATACGCATTCGTCGCCGTGGAACCGTCACGTGGGACGATGCACACGATGTCGGACTGCGGTTCGCCGTCGCCCGTGAACGGGCCGGACAGGAAGTTGGTCGGACCGGCCGCCGCGAACGGGGCGAACGGCATCTCGACGACCGCCGCGTCGTTGGACGGCACGGACAGGCGCATCACCCCGACCGCGTCGTCGGCGCATGCCGAAAACGCGGTTCCGGCGACCGCCAGCGCCGTCCGCAGCCAGGCGACTGCGTGAGCCGCAGTCTGAAAGCGCATTGACTTGCCACACATTATTTGTTGCCTCTCCGCCATTGTAAATCCGTTCCGTAATCAAGACGATACGCTACCGCCTCCGCCTCTATGGCGACTCGGCAACAATATCCCCTCGACACATTGAAATCATAACATAAATTACCCCTGACGGGCAAGGGAAAACAGGGGCGCGGCCCCTCCAGGCCACCAGGCGCGGGGGAACGGGACGCGACGCGGCCAGAAGCGGCAGACGAGCGCAAAGAGCGCGCCCCAGGCCACGTACCAGGCCAGACATTCCACGGCCCCCCACGGCCGTACCTCCACGCTCGCCCACGGCCAGGACGCCACCAGCTCCGAGGAGGCCACCATCACGCCCGTGAGCGCCGCAGCCGCGTTGTTGAAGAGCGCGCCGAGCGGCAGGCACACGAAGCTGGCCGCAATCCCGCACACCCCGGCGACCACCATCCACTTCGCGCAGACGACGAGCACGACGTTTGCCACGAGCGCCCCCGCCGTGAACCGCCCGAACACGCACGCCGCGACAGGCACGCTCGCCACCCACGCCGCAAAAGACACGCCCATCGCCTGCGCAAACGCCCCCGCGTGACGACGAATCCACCCCTTCCAGTCCATGTGGCGCCACCCCGATGCAGCTTCGCCCGGCAGGGGCGAGACGAGATACCGCGTGCCGTCGATCCACAGGACGATCCCGAACATCACCGCGAACGACAGCGTGCACCCCACGTCGAACAGACGTTCCGGGTGGAGGAGATACACCACGAACGCCGTCACGGACCAGGCCGCAAGCGGATCGGGGCGGCGCGCGAACACCGGGGCCAGAAACCAGAGCGACGCCATCATGGCCGCCCGCACCGCGCTCGGGCGCGCCCCCGTGAGTAGCGTGTACGCGGCGACGAGCGGCACCGCCACGAGTCCGCGCGCCCGCAGCGGCACGTCGAAGCGCCGGAGCAGACCCGCAATCAGCCCCGCCACCACCATCACGTGCAGTCCGGAGATCGCGAACACGTGGATCGTGCCCGCCGCCGCGAACAGGGCTCGCCGTTCGCGCGTCAGCCCGCCGCGTTCGCCCAGCAGGATGGCTCGGTTGAACCCCGCCAGCTCCGCGCACCAGTCGAGCCCGGCGCTTGCACGACGGCACAGCTCCCCGGCGCAGGCGGCATAGACTGCCGCCGGGGACCACGCAGGGGCGGGGGCGACGCACTGCGGACGAACTGCGGCACGTCGTTCCCCCGACACCCAGAACATGCGGCGCGCAAAGCGGTTGTCGTGCGGCGTCTTGCGCGAGATCCAGCCCGGACAGCTCCACGTCTCGCCGACCTGCGGCAACCCGTCGGCCGGACGCGGCAGCACCACCTTCAGCGGAATCGGTCCGGCATGGGACGAAAACGAGACGAGCGCCGCGCCGTCGCGCGACCGCGTCCATTCAGCCACGTCGCCTTCCACCTCGAGCGCGAGGGCCGGTCTTTCGCCGCCAAGCCGCGCGTTCGATGCGAGAATGCGCGCGCGTGCGTCATCCGCCCGAAACGACACGAGCGCCCCCAGCACGAAGAGCGCAGGCAGGAGCAGCCCGCGCACGCCCCATCCCCACGCCGCCAGGAACGCGGCCGTTGCGAGATAGGCGAACTGCGGCCACTGCCCCGCGCACGCGGGTACCGCAAACGCGGCGCACGCACCGGCCACCAGTGCGACCGTGCACCCCGCAAGACGACAGGCGTCGCGGCTTCCGACGAAAAACGGCACGGGGTCAGTCCCAGTACGTGCGGTCGAGCTCGCGGAACGTGGAGGCCTCCCCCACGTGCTCCGCCGTGACATTCGGCGAGCCGGCGAGATCGGCGATCGTGCGGGCCACCTTCAGCACGCGGTCGTAGGCGCGCGCCGAGAGGTCGAGCTGCGCGAGCATGAGGCGCATCCCCTCCTGCGCAGCGGCGTCGAGCCGGCAGAACCGCGGCAGGTCGCGCGCCGGGATCTCCGCGTTGCAGTGGATGCCGCGCAGCCCGGCGAAGCGCCGCTTCTGGATCTCGCGCGCGGCGACCACGCGCGCGCGGATGGCGGCGGACGACTCCCCCGCCGGCAGGTCCACGATCTCGCGGAACGGCACGGGCGGAAGCGCGATCTGGATGTCGATGCGGTCGAGGAGCGGACCCGATATCTTCGCGCGGTAGGCGGCGATCTGGCGCTGCGTGCAGCGACAGGCATGCTTCGGGTCGTCCGTGTAGCCGCAGGGACACGGGTTCATCGCGGCCACGAGCATGAACCGCGACGGGAAGTCGCACGCCGCCGACACGCGGGAGATGGCCACGTGGCCGTCCTCCAGCGGCTGGCGCATCACCTCCAGCACGTTGCGGCGGAATTCGGGGAACTCGTCGAGAAACAGCACGCCGCGATGCGCGAGCGACACTTCGCCGGGCACGGGGTGCGTGCCGCCGCCCAGGAGGCCGGCGTCAGACACCGTGTGGTGCGGCGCGCGAAACGGACGGCGCGCCACAAGCGACTCGCGCGCCTTCAGCATGCCCGCGACGGAATGGATGCGCGTGACCTCCAGTGCCTCCTCCGGCGTGAGGGGCGGCAGGATGGACGGAATCCGCCGCGCGAGCATCGTCTTGCCCGCGCCGGGCGAGCCGACCATCAGGAGATTGTGCCCGCCCGCCACGGCCACCTCGATCGCGCGCTTCGCGTTGTCCTGCCCCTTCACGTCGGCAAAGTCGTCGCCGCCGTCGCGGCCGGCGGCCACGCGTGCGGCGAGGTCCGTGCGCACGGGGGCGATCGGGAGCGCGCCCGAGACGAAGTCCACGGCCTCGCGCAGGCTGCGCACGGGATACACGTCGATGCCGTCAACGACTGATGCCTCGTCCGCATTCTCCTCCGGCACGAGAATGCCCCGCTTCCCGATGCGGCGCATCTCAAGCACGATCGGCAGGATGCCCCGCACGCGCCGCACGTCGCCGGAGAGCGCGAGCTCGCCGGCCAGCGCGTACTCGGAGAGCTCCGGCGCCTTCACCTTGTTCGTGGCGGCGAGGAGCGTGACGGCGATCGGCAGGTCGTAGATCGGGCCCTCCTTGCGCACGTCGGCCGGCGCCAGGTTCACCGTGATGTTCGACTCGATCTTCTTGAAGCCCGAGTTGCCGATCGCGGTCGACACACGGTCCTTCGCCTCCTTCACCGCCTGATCCGGCAGGCCGACCATCGTAAACTGCGGCGCGCCGTCGGACGCGCACACCTCGATCTCGACGGTCTGCGCGTCAACGCCGTACACGGCGCCAGAATGGCATTTTGCAAGCATGGCATGTTCCTCTCGCAGGCGGCGTCCTGATTCGCCGTCCACGCCCAAAAGAATACCATGCGCGGGCCGATGCGGACAAGAGGGGAAACTGTCAAAAGAAATGCACGAAAATGTCTAGGAAATGTAACAGAAATGTCTGCATTTCGAGACACCGCTCACTGGGCGCGCGGATGGGCCTTCATGTACTCGTCCTTGAGGTGCTCCACGGAGACGTGCGTGTAGATCTGCGTGGTGGCGAGGGAGGAGTGGCCGAGCATTTCCTGCACGCTGCGCAGGTCGGCGCCGGCGTCGAGCAGGTGCGTGGCGAAGCTGTGGCGGAGCTTGTGCGGGGTGAGGTCGGCGGGAAGGTCTGCGGCGGCGAGCCATTTCTTCATGCGACGCTGGGCTTCGCGCGGACGGAACACGGCGCCGCGCTCGTTGAGGAATGCGTTCGTGGCGGGCGCGCCTCCGTCCGAGAACAGCGCGGCCGCGGCGGCGCGGAGCGTGCGGAGCGCCTTGCGCGCGGGCTTGCCGAGAATGCAGAGGCGCTGCTTCGAGCCCTTGCCGGTCACGATCACGCCACCCGTGTCGAAGTTGATCTGCCCCCACGTGAGGGACACGGCCTCGGAGATGCGGCAGCCTGTCGAGTAGAGCGTCTCGAAAAGCGCGATGTCGCGGGCGTAGGCGTACATTTCCTGCTGGGACATCTCCTGCCGTTCCTTCTGGCGGCGCGCGAGGTCCTCGCCAGGCGCGGCGAGGAAGCGCTTCACCTCGTCGAGGGAGAGCACCTTCGGCAGAGGCTTGGGCAGCTTGGGTCCGCGCAGGCCGGCGAACGGGTTCGCCGCGCACACCGCCTCGCGCACGAGGAAGCGGAAGAAGGAGCGGAGGGAGGCGAGCTTGCGGCGCGTCGTCGTGGCGCATGCCTCCTCGCGGGCGAACGCCATGAGGAAACGGCGCGCGTCGTCGGGCGTGGCGGACGCCCATGCGAACGGGCCGCCGGCCTCGGGTCCCCAGAGAAAAGCCGCGAACTGCGAGATGTCCATCTCGTAGTTCGCGACCGTGCGCTCGGATGCGTTCCGCTCGCCAAGCAGGAACGTGCGGAAACACCCCACGGCCGCGTCGCCGCGGGAGGCGGGATTCGTCAGGAGCGCCGTGCGCCCCTCGCTTTCTTCTTCTCGGCGCGGGCGTCGGCCTTCGCGTCCTTCTCGGCGTTCGAGGCCTTCTCGTGCATCGGCAGGTCGCGGAGGCCGAGGCGGTCGGCGACCTCCTCGAACGTGGGGATCTGGTCGCGGTAGTTCACGCACACGCGGCGGAGCGCGAGCACCTGGCGCGGCGAAAGGGAGCTGCGGCGGGCGTACTGGTCGCGGAGGGAGGAGACGAACTCCTGGTCGTTGTAGACTCGACGGCCGCGGCGCACCGGCTCCTTCCACTCCTTGATGGTGTCGAGCAGGGCGAGGAGGTCCGGGACGGCGGGGTCCACCGGCGCGATCTCGAACCCGCCCGGCACGTACGGCGCGAGACGCGCGCGCACCTGGTCGGCGTCGTCGAGCGCGCCGGCGTTCTCGCCCACGCTGCGGGCGAGGATCGCGAACTGCTTCGAGGAGAGGACGCGTCCACGGTCCACCTGCTCGCGCAGGGAGTTGAGGAACGGGTTCTTCGTGAGGCCGCCGATGCGGTCGATCGTCTGGAAGCACCACTTGACGAGCTCGTCCGACGGCGCATTCTTCACGCGGTCCACCTCCGGCCCGTAGCCGAGGTCCACGAGGCGCATCTCGCCGTCGCGGATCTGGTCGCGGTACGCCACGGCGACCTTGACGAGCGCCTGGAGCTGCTTCTCGGAGACGGGCATCTTGCCCTCCGCGAGCTGCTGGCGCACGGACTCCACGAACTCACGGTCGCCGAACGTGCGCTTGCCGATGGTCATCGGCGGACGCCACGTCTTCACCTCGTCGAGCAGCTCGAAGAGGGCGGTGAACTTCTCGGCGGGCGGCGGCGGATCCTGCGCGTCGCGTACCCAGGCGGTGAACTGGCGGTAGAAGGCAGAAAGCATGTCGTCGCCGCGCTCCTTGCCCTCCTCCACCTTGTCGAGCTCGCTCTCCATCTCGGCGGTGTAGCCCACGTTGAACAGCGGCCCGATCTTCTTCACGAGCCAGTCGTTCACGTCCATGCCGCGCGGCGTCGGCACGAGCTGGCGCGCCTCGCGCGTCGCGTACAGGCGGTCCACGAGCACCTCGATGGTCTGCGCGTAGGTGGAGGGGCGGCCCACGCCGTTCTCCTCGAGCGCCTTCACGAGGGAGGCCTCTGAATAGCGCGGCGGCGGCTTCGTCTCCTTGCGGTCGGAGAGCCACCGCACGGCCGTGAGCGCCTCGCCGGTGGCGAGCGGCGGCAGCGCCTTCACCTCGTCGCTCTCCTCGTCGGCCTCGTCGGAGGCCTTTGCCTTCTTCGTGGCGGTCTTCATCACGGCAAGGAAGCCCTCGAACGCAACGGCAGTCGTGGACGCGGTGAACAGGTAGGAATGGCGGAGGCCGTCCTTCTCGGCCTCGAGGCCCACCGTCTTCTGCACGAGGCGGGCATCGGCCATCTGCGAGGCGACGAACCTGCGCCAGATGAGGTCGTAGAGCTTTGCAGACGCGGCGTCAAGCCCGGCGTCGGCGGAATGCAGGTTCACGTCCGTGGGACGGATGGCCTCGTGCGCCTCCTGCGCGCCGGCCTTGGACTTGTAGAAGTTGGGCTTCTCGGGCACGAATGCCGCGCCGAACTCGGATTCGATAAGGTCCTTCGCCGCCGCACGCGCCTCGGCCGCCACGTTCACGCTGTCCGTTCGCATATAGGTGATGAGGCCGGCCTCGTAGAGCTTCTGGGCGATGGACATCGTGCGGTGCGGCGAGAACCCGCA
>Ga0256407_10004719_pt1 | contig 22460 bp, 10 predicted proteins | sample RumenRJG_04DNA_FD_193489 | JGI IMG/M metagenome (GOLD analysis project Ga0256407, IMG submission 193489) | Bovine rumen microbial communities from Lethbridge, Alberta, Canada - RJG_04 | ecosystem: Host-associated > Mammals > Digestive system > Stomach > Rumen | place: Canada: Alberta... | reverse complement strand
CCCAATCCCCAATCCCCATTATTTCATATATTCATAAATAATATAAAAAAATAAAAAAAATAATAATTTTAAATTATTTTTTTTAAATTAATTTTATAATTTTAATTATTTTTTAAATCCATTATATTATACTATTTATTATTTTTTTTTAATTGTTAATCTCCTAACAATTATAAAAATTAAAGAATAAATTTTCTTTGAATAAGGTTGATGGATCATTACCCTGATGATTGATGATATACCATAATAAAAAAGAAAAGGTTTAATGAATAATATATTTATTTATTTATTATTTGATATTTGAATAGTTTTAATACATTAAAAGATGTATTTAATGTTTTATTTCTGTTGGTTTTACAAAATATTATTTTAGGAAATTAATAAATTTTTGGTAAACATAATATTTGATTTTCATCTAACAATCCATATTTTTCATTTGAATTTTTGATTAAAAAATACATCAAACCAAATATAAATTATACATCACTGAAAAAAAACTCAATTTTTTTATTTTAAACATTTTTTTGAGTATGGGTTTACTACTTTTTTAATTATTTTGTCCTCTTCTGTACCTAGGCTTTTCAATCAAAAATTCAAAATCATGACTAAATAAAAGATTTAAAAGACATACTTCTTTTAAAATTAGAAGACACAATATTCAATTTATTTAAAGAACCAATATAATATAATTGTGAACAATTAAAAAATTAATGAAAGGAAAAGATGAAGGTTCCTTAATATAAAACCAATTTACGAAAAAAAAAGAACTATATACATATTAAATTTGATTAATAGAAAATTAAAAATAACATAAAAGGAGAATTATAAATTTTACTTTTATTAATTATATCGAAATCCAATTAATAATACATATCTAAATCCTTTATATTATAAAAAGTAAAGCTTAAGAATTATTTCATTCTGGAAAAGGTAAAAAAAATAATGAAATTTTTAATAAAAATTTTACTCAATTATCAACTTGTGAATTTATTGAAGTTAGAATATATTATTTAACTTTCCATTTAAATTAAAATTAATTTAAAATTATAAGAATATAAAATTTTTTTTTAAAAAATAAAAAATATATTTTATATATGATTTAGTGATAAGGAATTTAAAGAGAATATTAAAAAAAATTAAAGACGATTATTATTCTATTATTAATCCTAGTAATTTTTTATAGGAGAGTTAAAAATACTATTAAATGTTTTGAGACTAATGATAATTTTAATGGACAGAGATGAAATTAATATTATACAAATAAAGGAAGATTATAAGAAATTTTATGGGAAGGATATAGTAAAGAATGTTTAAAAATGATAATTAAAGGGGTTATCACAAACTAATGATTGAATTATATGAATATTAAAATGATGTTTTTTAATAAAGGATCTTTCAATTTATTTATGAAAGAATTATTTAAGTATTTTTTTTTGTTTATATATTTTTTTTTATTTTGATTTATAATTAAATAATAATTTTTATTTAAACTTCTAATTTAATAAATATTAAATATATTTTTGAGTAAAAATGCAAAGTTTTTTATATATGATAAAAATATTAAAATAAATTTATTAAATGTTTAATTATATATAAAAGAGATAATATATAATCTTATGGATTAAGTCCAATAAGAATGAAATAATATATTATTTCATATTAAGATAATACATCATACATATTTTTTTAGATTAAAAATATTTTTTTTGTTTCTTTTAATTTAAATTATTATTTTTAATATTATTTTCAACTACAAAATTATGTTGATTAATGAAAATATTTTTTGTAGTGTTATTATAAAAAAATTGATTGCCTAAATTTTTATTTTGAATATTATCATAAAAATATTGAAAATAATTATCTGAATCTTCTTTAGACAATTTACATCTATTACAAAAAGTTCGAAAAGAAAAATTTAAATTTTTACATTTAAAACAAAACCAATCACCAGCTCTTTCAGAAAATTTTTGCTTTAATAAATCATTTTGATTAATATGATTGGAAATTTGAATATTGTTTTTTTCAAAGTTTAAATTATTTTTTTGTTGACTTTGATTTTTTTGATTGTTTTTTATAATTTTACATCTATTACATTTATTTCTATTTTCATAATTAAAATTATTACAATAATAACAAATCCAACCTTTTTTTCCAAACATTTCAACATTTTTATTTGAATTATTTTTTTGACTAAAGATAGGAATATTATTATTTATAATCATCATTGAATTAATTATCTTTCCTTTATTTTGATTATTTTCATTTTTTAATTTATTTTGAAAATTATTATTTGATAAAATATTTTGGTTTTTATTATTTTGAATTTGAATATCATTTGTTAAATTTGTATTTGTTGTAGTTTGATTATTATCAATTGAATTTTCATTTGAATTTGTTTCTTTTGATGAATTTGAATAATTTTGTTCATTTAAATAATAAAAATCTTTTCTAATGAAATTATTACTTTTTTCCATATCAATTATATTATGATCTTCTGAATATTTTCTTATTAAATATTGATTACTTGTTTTGAAATATGATAAAATTGGAGATGAGTATTCTTCTATTTGATTTTGAAAAAAATTAGGAATGATTTCATTAAATTCTGCATTTAGATTTGAAATATTTTTATTAAATGGAATGAATATCTTTGATGTAGATATAGTTTTGACTTTCATTTTTATGGATAATTATTTATCTTTTAAAGTGTTATTTTAATTTTTTTTCTTTTTTTTTATTTATTTTTATCTAATACTTCTTTTTTTTGAGCGATATTTTTTTTAATTTATATGTGAATAATTTTAATAATTTATTTTGATAAATCAACATCCTTATGATAAAATATTCAAAAATAATAAAAATTTTAAAAACAAATGAAAATAATATTTTATTAAAAAAATTTCAATTTTTCATATATTTATTCAATACAAAATATAAATAAACTAATGAAAAAAAAATTACAAATAAATAATTAAATTATTTAAAAAACATTAAAACTAAAAAAAAATGATAAAAGGACTTTCCCTCCATCCAAAGAAAAAAATAACAACCCATCAACAAACCAAAATTTCAGAATACAAAATTGAAGGTACATTAGGTCAAGGTGCGTATGGTAAAGTAAAATGGGCAATCCATAAAGCCTCAAATGAAAAAGTAGCAATAAAATTTGTAGAAAAAAATAAATTAATAAGAGCAGGTGATGCTGAAAGAATGCAAACAGAAATGAAAATAATAACTTCCCTTGATCATCCAAACATATTAAAAGCATATGAAATATTTGAAGATGAAAAATTTTATTATATTGTAATGGAAAAACCAGGAAAAGGAGATTTATTTAATTATATTTGTAATAAACATCGTTTAACAATAAATGAAGCAACATACATTTATTATCAAATTGTAAATGCAATTGATTATTTACATAGAAATAATATTGTTCATCGGGATATGAAACCAGAAAATGTAATGTTAACTGATGATATGATTGTTAAATTAGGTGATTTTGGTTTGAGTACTTATTTTAAAAATTTAGATAGCAAATTAGGAACTAATTGTGGTTCGCCTTGTTATTCTGCTCCTGAAATGCTTAAAGGTAATTTATATAAACCTGCTCCTATTGATATTTGGGGAATTGGGATTATTTTTTATTGTATGATTTGTGGTCAATTACCTTTTGAAGATGATAATGAAGATACTTTATATAGGAAAGTCGTTAGATGTGAGTTTACTTGTCCTTATTTTATTAATAGTAATTTGAAGTTGCTTTTTAAAAAGTTTTTTACTGAAAATCCTAATAAAAGAATTACTATGGATGAAATTAAAAATAATGCTATTTATAATATGGGAAAAGCTAATTTTATTAAGGAGTTTAAAATCTATGGGGATGATGGGGATTTGTTAGATATTGTTAAGAAGTATATTAAAGAGAAAAGTTTGAAGAGTATACAAACAGAATGTGCTATGGAAATTAATTCAAATAGTGAAAATACTACATCGTATAAAATTTTTTTTTATAAATATATGCATAAAACTCCTTGGAATGAATATTATATTCCAAATTGTAATAATGAGAATAAGGAAAATGAAGAAATTAAACATTTTAGTAATAGAAATTATAATGAGGAGAATATAAATATATTAAAGAAAAATGATAATGGTAATAATAGAAGTAAAAGTCCTAAAATTAATTTTGGTTTTCATAATAAATTTATTTTTGAAAATCATAATAATAGTAAAATTAATATTGAGGAAGAAAAAAATTTGGATATTTTAGCTATTCCAAAACATAATAATTTTAGTAATTGTTTTGCTATGACTTTTGATATTCCAAAGACAAAAAATAAAAATAAAGATGAAGTTAATTCAATCATGAAATTAGGAATATTAAATCTTGATTTTAATAATAATAAAAGTGAAAAAAAAGCAATTAATCAAAAACATAATAAAATTAATATTACTAAATCAAGTTTGAATGGTTCTTTTATGGAGACACCAAAAAAAGCAATAACAAGAAGAAACAAAAATAATTCAGTTGATAAAAATATAACATATGAACAAGGAATTAAAAAAGGATATTTTAAATCAGGCAGAAAAATACCTTTTAAAATTTAATTTATTTTTTTTAAAGAAATATGTAATTATTTAAATATAATATAAATTATAAAAACAAATTAAAATAGAAACAGTGTTTTTAATTTATAATATATTTAAATGAAATTAAATCATAATACTCTTCAAAGATTAAAAATTGGTTTTTAGATAAATTATTCACTTTATAAAAAACAAAATAATTATACAAATAATATACAATCAAATATTATTAAATCAAGGATTTTTTTCAAAATGATCATTTTTCCAAATTTGATTTTGATAAGTATTTAACTTAGAATAATAAAAACGACAATTTCCTTCTTTTTTCCCATTTTTAAACTCCCCATCATAAATATTCCCATTTGTATAATAATAAACCCCTTTACCTTCTTTTTTACTTTTTTTCCACTCTCCATCATATTTATTCCCATTTTTATAATACATAATTCCCTTACCTTCCTTTTCTCCATTTTTATATTCACCATCATATTTATTTCCACTTTTATAAAAATAAACACCTTTCCCATCTTTTAAATCATTTTTCCATTCACCATCATATTTATCACCACTTTTATAATAATAAATCCCTTTTCCATTTTTTTTATCATTTTCCCATTCACCTTCATATTTCTCTGCAAAAGAATCATTAATTTTATATAACATTGTACCTTTACCACAAATTGTATCTTCTTTCCATTCACCATCATATTTATTACCATTATTAAATATAAAAACTCCTTTACCATCTCTTTTATCTTTTTTCCATTCACCATCATATTTTCTACCATCATTAAAATCATATATTCCTTTACCATCTCTTTTATCATTTTTCCATTCACCATCATATTTTCTACCATCTTCAAATTCATATATTCCTTTACCATTTCTTTTATCTTTTTTCCATTCACCAATATATTTATCACCATCTTTATAAAACATTGTACCATGACCTTCTTTTTTATCATTTATAAATTCACCTTCATATCTCTCACCATTATGATAATAGAATATTCCTTTTCCTTCATATAAACCATTTTTCCATTCACCATCATATTTATCACCATTTAAAAAATAAAATATTCCTTTACCACTTTTAAATCCTTTTTCCCAATCACCTTCATATTTTCTCCCATCTTTAAAATAATATGTTCCTTTACCCTCATATAAATTATCCTTCCAGTAACCATCATATTTATCACCTGAATATTTACTACCATCATTAAAATAATATATTCCTTTTCCTTCTTTATTTCCATTTTTCCATTCACCTTCATATTTATCACCATCATTATATTGATATATTCCAAAACCATTTTTTTCTCCTTTTTTATATTCACCTTCATATTTATCACCATTATTATAATAAAATATACCATTACCACTTTTTTTTCCATCAATCCATGTACCTACATATTTATCACCATTATTATAATAAATAATTCCTTTACCTCCTTTATTTCCATTATGAAATTCACCTTCATATCTATTTCCATTTTTATAATAATAAATTCCTTTACCTTCTCTTTTATCATTTTTATATTCACCAACGTATTTATCACCAGAATTTCTACTTCCATCATTAAAATAATAAACACCATTTCCTTCTTTATTATCATTTTTAAATTCACCTTCATATCGATTACCACTTTTATAATAAAAAATTCCATTACCATCTTTATTCCCATTTTTCCATTCACCATCATATTTATCACCAGAATTAAAATAATAAATACCTTTACCTTCTTTTTTCCCATTTTTATATTCACCATCATATTTATCACCATCATTATAATATGAAATTCCTTTTCCATTTTTTTTATCTTTTTTCCATAAACCATCATATTTCCTCCCATCAAAATAATACATAATTCCCTTTCCATTTCTTTTTCCTTTTTTAAATTCACCTTCATATTTACTTCCATTATTATAATAAAAAGTACCATTACCATCAAATAATCCATTAACCCATTCTCCATCATATTTATCACCATTATTAAAATACATAATACCTTTTTTTTCTATTTTCCCATTAACCCAATCACCATCATATTTATCCCCATTTGAAAATTCAAAAATCCCACTACCAACTTTTTTCCCATTTTTCCATTCACCTTCATATTTCCTACCATCATTACAAAAATAAGTTCCTTTCCCATCATATAAATTATTTTTCCATTCACCTTCATATTTATCCCCAGAAAATTTACTATCATCATTAAAAGTAAAAATACCAAAACCATTAATATTATCATTTTTAAACTCCCCTTCATATTTATTTCCATTTTTATAATAAAAAATACCCTTACCATCTTTTCCTCCATTTTTCCATTCACCATCATATTTATTCCCATCAGCATAATACATAATTCCTTTACCTTCTTTTTGATCTTCCTTAAATTCACCTTCATATTTATCACCAGAATTATAATAATAGGTTCCTGTACCATATTTTTTATCATTAACCCAATAACCAATATATTTATCCCCACTTTTATAATATGCTTTTCCTTTACCACTTCTTTTATCATGTGAATAATTACCATCATATACATTTCCACTTTTATATTTCATTAATCCTTTACCTTCAAATAAACCATTTTCCCAATTTCCATCATATATGTCACCATTTATATATGTCATTATTCCTTTTCCATTTATTAAATCTGTTGAAAATTCTCCTTCGTATTTGTTTCCATCTTTAAATGTCATTATACCCTTTCCAAATCTTTGATTATTTACCCAATCACCTTCATATATATTTCCATCATTATATGTCATTTTTCCTTTTCCGTCTCTTTTATATTTATTTATTTCTCCTTCGTATAAACCAAAGTTTGTTTTTATTTTTCCTATTCTATAAAATTAATTTAATTTATTTTTTTCTTACCTACGTTTTTTTGTTTCTTCATTTTCTTCTTCTTCTTCTTCATTTTCTTCATCTTCTTCTTCTTCTTTATTCTGGTCTTTAAATTTAATTGAATATGGTTCTATTAAATTATATGATTCTAAAATATCTTCAATTAAAGTATCTTCTTTAATTATTAATTTGTTCATTTTTAAATTATTAATATTTAAAAATAATTCTGGAGTGATTCTATTACAATTATTAATAGAGTAAAGTAAACTTTTAATATAATGAATTTGTGGTTTTTGAATATTTTCAAATTTTTCAATTTTTTTTTTTAAATGTTTATACTTTAATTTTTGATCATAAACATTTTCTAATTTCTCTTCATTAAATTCTAACAAATTTTTAATATTATCAATATCAACATCTTCAGGTTTATTAATATGAGTAACAGTATGTTCAACGTGAAAAGAAGGGCATTTTTCACATAAAGGAACATCACAAATTTCACAATAATATTCATATAATTTATTATGTTTATGACATAATGAATCCATATCTAAAAGACTTTCTACTTGATTATGTTTTTCTTTATTATGTTCTGATAAACATGGTTCTTTTGAACAAAAAATTTCTTTACATTGTTCACAATAAATTGAATTTTTTACTTTTTTATTACAATATTCACATGTCATTTCGTATATATTATTTTTTTCATTTCGCCAAAAAAATTCTAATAATTTCATTTCACCTTGATGTCCTTTTTCACAACGAAATGAAATAATTATATCTTTTTTTTTATCTATTATTATTCCATAAAATGCTTGATGGATACAATATGGACAATGTATTATATTTAATTTTGTTTTTAATTTATAATCTTCTGGGAATACTTCTTCTCTTCTACTTAATTTTTTTATTAGAGTTTTTGTATATTCCATTTATATATAAATTATTTATTTTTTTTCTTCATTTTATGTAGATTGATTTTTATCTTGTTATTATATTTTTATTTTATATTTGATTTTAAAAATACTTTAATTTGGTATATAATATTTTAATTTATAATATCCCTTTTTTAAATCTTATATGGTTAGAATTTATAAATTTTTTTTTCGAATAAACGGATTAGTTAAAAATTATTATAAATGAATAATTAATAAATTACTTACTTTATTAACATATTTTTAAAATCATTATTTGTTATATTTTTAGAAATTTTTTTTTATCTTTTGAATAATTTTATTTAATTAAAATATGTATTTAAAATAATTAATTAAATTTTTTTTTCATTTTTTTCCAAATTATGATATAAACTTAAAAAATTTTTTTTTTCAGAAGGAGGCTCAAGAGAATAATTTTGAGAAATAATATTAGGAACATTATTTGATTGATTGATGTTTAAAATATTAAAATTATTATTATTTGAATTAGTATTATTATTAATATTTTGATTTGGAAAATAAGTTAAATTTATTGGATTTTCATTATTATCTTTAAATTGAAGATTTAAAGAATTTAAGTTATTTAAATTTGAATTTGATTTTATTTTAGTAATTTTTGTTGAATTATTTCCATTATTACTAATCATTTTATTTAAATTTACATTAAATATATTATTATTATCATTTTGTTTAAATTCTCCTCCACCATAACTATTAATACTTAAATTTTGTTTTAAATCAATTGGATTGAAAAAAAATTCTTGAAGTGTTTCATAAGGATTTTCAATAATAGAATTTCTTTGAAATAAACTTTGATTATATTCAGAACTTGTTTTTCCAAAAAGAAGAGCACTATCATTATAAACTAATTCACTTTTTTGTTTAATTAATTCATTTTGATGATTTAAATTTTGGTTATTTTGATAAAAATTATTTTGGTTATTTAAATAATTAAAATTTACATTATTGAATAAAGAATAATTGATATTATTTAGATTTGAATTTTGTTGTTGAATAAAATTATTTATATTATTTTCAGGAGTATTAATTAATTGAGGATATAAAAAATTATTATTAATATTTTTACAATTATTTTCATTTTGAATATTATTATTTTTTTTAATAATATTTTTATTTTCTATATTATTATTTATATTTTTATTAATTTCATTATTTTTTATATTTGAAATAATTTTATTATCATTAATACTAGAATAAGTAATAGAAGGTTTTTCAACTTTAAAAGAAATAATAAATTTCTTTTTTTTATTTTGTGATTCACAATCATCTATAACTATGTTGTTCACATTTTTATTTTCTTGATGTTTAGAATTTTCATTATATGGGAGAGACATATGTAAAATTCTATCAACTGCACTATTATAATCTATAAAATTATTTTTACAATAAGGATTATATGGCCTTTTTAATTCACTATATTTTTCATTTACAATTTTAAAATTTATTTCAAATTTTTTATCTTTAATATTATTTATCCAATTTTTATATTTATCAGAAAAACCTATAAAATGTAAATTTAAATATTCTTCAATATAATTAATATTATCATTTAAATTTTTTTTAACATTAAATCCTGTAATTAAAAAATATTCCATTATTTCATAATTATTATTTCTCCATCCAAAAATATCTAAATAAATACTGAAATAAATTAATTCTAACTCATTCATTAATAATTGTCTAATTGCTTTTGTAAAAATAGAATGGAGAGAAAAATTATTTCTTAATTCTTTAGGCAACATTTTAGAATCATGAAAAATTCTATTTATTAACATTAAAGTTTGCAAAGAAAAAAAATCTGTTATGTATAATTTAAATCTTTTATCATATTCTGATGTTGGATTTTTTGTTATTGATAATGTCTTATTTTTAAAACGAGATAACTCTTTATTTATTTGTTCTTTAAATTTTGAAAGATCAAAATCTTTTTCAATAGGTTTTTTAATTTTATTATTTCTAGAAGTTTTTCTTTTTAATAATTTTCCTGGCATTTTTGTATATAAATTATAATTATTTATTCTTTGTTTTTTTTTTCAAATTTGATAGATTAAAATTTGTTTTTATCTTGATGATTCATGATGAATTTAAATAATATATTTTTTAAATTTTTATAAAATATAACTATTTAACTTTTTCAATATGTTTAATATATAATGTTGATATATTGTTTTTTTCCTATTTAATATTGTTTTAATTAAATTTTTTGGTCAATTCTGTTAATTTTAAAACACTTAAATATATATAAATAAAAGTTTAATTCAATTTAACAATTTTTATCATAAAAAATGTGGTGAATACAAATAAAAAGAAATAAAATTGAAATAAGAGGATATAATAATATATATATAAAAATAATTTTAAAAAATATTATTTAAAATTAACACAATACCATATTTTATTTTCTTTTTATTATATTTTAAATTCATTAATTCTTTTAACATAAGAATCCAAATCACTAAATAATCTATCAGATTCTTTTTGATATTCCATTTCCGAATATATAACATTTAAATATTTTTTCACTTCATCTCTAAAATAATTTTCTTTAACAACTTTTAAAGGCAAAACATTAGGATTTTTCCTAAAAACTTTTAAAGTATTTGCTTCATGAAAATCTTCTAAAATAAGCATTTCAAGTGTAAATAAAAAATAAGGTTTACAAAAAAAATTTTGTCTAGCAAAAAATTCATAATCATCATTCTTAACAACATTAGTATTTTCAATTAATTTATTAATTTCTTTATCCTTTTGTAAAAATAAAATAAATTCTTCTTTATATTTTTCTAAATTAGTAGGTGATAAAATATTTTTTTGATATTCACTTTTTCCTCTTTTATTATATCTTTTTAAATTTTCATAATTAAAAGATTGTTTTTTTTCATTTTGAAAATTTCCTTGTTTTAAACTTCCATCAATTGCGAATTTAGAAATTGATTCATTAATATGTATTTTTCCAGTTACTGGACGAGATAAATTTTTATTATTATTAATATTTGCTAAATTTGAACTTAATTTTTTTTCTGGTACTGGATCCATTGTTGAATGCTTTATATTTTTTCTCTTTTTTGAACTTACTCCTCTACTATTTTTTCTTTCTTCTTTTTTATCTTGTTCTATATTATTTACTCCTTTTAATTTTCGAACTGTTTGAACTATTCTTGCATCAGCACCATTTGGTTTTGGAATTTGTTCTGAATTCATTTTTGAAACTTTTTATTCTTTTTATTTTTTGTTTTTTTTTTATTTATATTTAATTTGATTTTATTTTCTTTATTATAATTTTATATTTAATATATTTAAAAAAAATCTCAATTAAATAAAAAGAAAAATAAATAATATTTCCTCACTTTTCAAAAACCAAAAACCTTAACATAAAAAAATTATTATTTAATAAAAAATTAAAAAAAAATAAATATTTTTTCAGCAAAGATCCAAAAAAAAAATGCCATTTGTAAAAGTTCAAAAAAGCAACGTATACTCAAAGCGTTTCCAAGTAAAATTCCGTAGACGACGTATAGGTAAAACTGATTATTACCAAAGAAAGCGTTTAATCCTCCAACGTAAAAATAAATACAACACAGCAAAATGGAGATTCGTAGTACGTAGAACAAACCAAAGAATAATATGTCAAGTAGTCTGGTCAACAATTCAAGGAGATAAAGTAAAATCAAGTGCAGATTCCTTTGAATTAAAAAAATGGGGTGTAACAGCAGGATTAACAAATTATGCTTCTGCATATGCAACAGGATTACTTTGTGCAAGAAGACTTCTTGCTCTTTTAGATAAAGAAAATGAAGGTAAGGAAAGTTATAAAAATTTATCAACTACATTTGATTTAAAAACTGAACCTGGTGAAGATGTTGATTTAAAAGAATTATGTGAACAAAAAAATATTGAAAAAAGACCTTTTACTTGTTATTTAGATTTAGGTTTAGCAAGAGCTACTAAAGGAAATAGAGTTTTTGCTGCTATGAAAGGTGCTATTGATGGTGGTGTTAATATTCCTCATTCTGATTCTATTTTCCCTTCTCCTAAAGAAGATGAAGAAGAAGAACAACAGAAAGGTAAAGGTAAACAAGGAAAAAATCCTCCTCCTTCTAAAAAAGATAAAAAAAAAGGAGATGAAAATGTGAATATGTTAAGAGATAGAATTTTTGGTGTTCATGTTCAAAAATATATGGAATTGTATGATAAGAAGAAAGATGGTAAACAAGAATATCAATTTTCTAAATTAAAGGAATGTTTAAATAAAGCTGGAGTTAAAAGTTTAGAAGATTTATATAAAAAGGTTCATGAGGAAATTAGGAAAAATCCACTTAAGGAAAAGAAAGAAAAAATTAAAGGTTATAAAAGAGATACTGATGATCCTAATATAATTGTTGCTCCTGATGGTAAAAAGTTTGTTAGGAATAAAAGAATTACTAATCAACAAAGGAAAGAAAATGTTAGAAAGAAAATTGAAGAATTTCTTAAAAATAGAAAGTAAATATTTAATAATGGCTGAATTTTTTTAAAGTGAAAAAATTTTTTATAATTTATTTTTTTTTTTTGATTATATAAGAAATATTTTTTAAAATTTGTAAAATAACAGAATTTGAAAATATAATTGAAGAAATTAAAAATTATTTTTTCACAAAAAATTTAAAAAATAATTTTTGTAAAAATATATTTATATTGATTTTACATAATATTTTGTTATCACTTTTTCTATAATTTAAATTTCAATTTTTAGATTATTAATTTTTTCTCTTTAATTTATTTTTATTTTTATTTAATTTCTTGTATTTTTATGTTAATTTTAAATATTTTTCAATAAATATGAATTTAAATTCAGATTATCAACATTATAATGTGAATGTACCAATGTCTCAAAATTACTATAGTCAAATTCCAATATATCAAAATATAAGTTTACCAACGAATTTAATAGAACAAACACAAAATAGTATACAAAATTTATTAACTAACTTAAAAAACGAAAATCCAAAAAAAAATAAACATTATTCAAAAATCAATTATCAAACAAAAAATCATATTAATAAAACAACAAATATATCAACAAATAAATCCAATTCAAAATCAAGATATTTAAATTCTTTACAAAGAGAAAATAAAAGAAGTAAAATAAGTTCAAAATCTAGAATTAATTTAGATGATAGTAATATAAATAAGAGACAAAATTTAAGTTTTAATGAAAGATCAAATTCTTCTCATAAATATGAATATTCATTTAATAAAACACCAATTTTTACCAATCAAAATAAGAATAAAAAAATGATAAAATATAATAAAAGAGATTTAAGTGAAGATATTAATGGATTAAATAAAATAAAAATACAAATAGAAAATTTAAAAATTTGTAATAAAAGAAATAAATCAGAAATAAATAATATTAATAGTGAATTTGATATGTTAAAAAATGATATTTTAATTCAATTAAATAATTATTTAAGTAATAATCAATATGATACTATAACTCAAATAAATTCTAATGAAATTAATCCTAATGAATATAATTCATTAGTTAATCAAATTTCAGAAATGAAAAATATAATAAAAGAATTAAAACAAAAAAATGAAATAATAATTAAAGAAAAAGAACAATTACAAAATAATATGAATCATAAAAATAATAATAATAATTTAAATGATGAAAATAATGAAATAAGATTAGCATTTCAACAAGAAAAAAATGCATTACAATTAAATTTAAGTGGAATTCAAAAAGAAAAAGAATCTTTAAAATTAATTGTTGATGGTTTAAAAGAAGAAAAACAAAGTTATATAAAAAATTTAAATCAGATAAAAGTGGAGAATAATAATTTAAAGAAAAATAATTTAGATTTAAATAATGAAAAAGATATATTGATAAAAAATTTAAAAGAGATAAAAAATGAAAATGAAAAAATAAAAAAATTAAATGAAGAAATATTAAATAATAAAGAAGAATTAGATAATAATATTCAATCTTTACAAATAGAAAAATTAGATTTAATTCAAAAAAATGAAGATTTAATAACAGAAAATAATAAACTTGAAGAAAAAAATAAAAATTTGACAGAAGAAAATTTTAAAATAAAAAATGAAAATGAGGAAAAAGGAAAATTAGAAAAAAAAAATGATGAATTACAAAAACAATTAAAGGAACATAAAAATAAATTAGTTAATACAAAAAAAGATACTCAAAGATTAATTAATGCTGAAAAAGAAAAAAGTTTTAAGGATAAAAATATAGATAAAAAACAATTTGAAAAAGAAAAAGAAAAATTAAATGAAGAATATGAATTATTAAAAAAACAATTCGAAGATGAAAAAAATAAATTTTTTAAGGAAAGAAATGATTTAAAAAAGCAAATTGAAAAAAATAAAAAAGAAAATAATAAATTAATACAAGATAAAGTTGTTTTAGCTAATCAATTATCAGACGTTTTAAAAGAAAAAGAAAAATTAGAATTACAATATCAACAAAATAAAAATACAATAACTAAAAATATACAACAAATTAATCCAGAAATTAATCAAAAAGAAAATATAAAAGATGATATTAATTTAAATCAGATTAAAATAAACGATGATAAAATTGATGATATTAAAATAGATGATATTAATTTAAATGATATTAATATTGATGATATTAATATAAATGATAATAAACAAGAAAATGAAATAAAAGAAAATATAAATATAAATGAAGAAGATAAAAATGAAAATAAACAAGAAGAAATTAAAAAAGAAGATGAAAAAGATGATAAAAAAGAAACAAAAAAAATATTTAAAAGAGATAATAAAAGTAAAGAAAAGGATATTTCAAAAGAAAAAAATGAAAAATCAAAACTTCATAAAAAATTAGAATATAGAAATAAAAATAGTGTAGAAAAAAAAGGAAAAATAAGTAATACATCTAGTAAAGAAAAAACTCCAAAATTAAGTAGAAAAACATCATTAACAGAAACTAATAGTAAAATATTATCAAAAAAAGATGAAAAAATTCCCATAAAAAAAGAGAAAAATACATCAATTAAAAAAGATAAAATAGATGATAAAAATCAAAAAGAAAAAATACCATTTGATAAACATTCATTATCACAAAGAAATTTACATAAAAAACCTTTAAATGAAAGTAATCATAAAATTATATCTTCAACAACTAATTTAAATTTCAATAAAGAAAATAAAGAGGAAATTGATTCATTAAAAAAATCAGTTTGTTCTTTAGAAGAAAATATTAAAGATAAGGATAATAAAGAAAAAGGATTAGTTGAAAAAATTAAAGAATATGAAAAAGAAATAGAAAATTTACAAAATAATTTATTAGAAAAAGAAGATAATATTAAAATAAAAGAAGAAGAATCTGATAAAATTATAAAAGATTTAGAATTAAAAGATATTGAATTAAATGAATTAAAAAATTCAATAAATGAATTAGGGAAAAGTTTAGATGAAAAAAATAAGAATGAAAAAATTTTGATTAATTCAAAAAATGAATTAGAAGACAAAATTGAAGAATTAAATAATTTACTTCAAGAACAAACTTTAGAAATAGAATCATTAAAAATTTCATCTCAAAATAATAATCAAGATAATTTAAAAAATGAATTAAATGAAAAAAATTCACAAATTAATGAACTTCAATTGAAAATTTCTTCTTTAGAACAAAAAATAAATGATTCAAATAAAAATGAAAAAAATAATAAAACATCTGAAATTGATACATTAAATAGTCAATTAAAAGAAAAAGACAAAAAAATTTATGAATTAACAGAAAAATTAAAAGAAGATAATTTACATTCAGAAAATCAAATTTTAAAATTTGAATTAGAAAATCAAAAAGATAAAACTAAACATTATTATGAATTAGGAAATGAATTAAAAAAAGAAAATGAATCATACAAAGAAAAATTATCAAAATTAGATAAAATAACTGAATTTGAAAATACAATTGAACAACTAAATGAAAAATTACTAGAAGCAAATCATGAAAATATAACATCATCAACTGAAAATACAAAATTAAAATATGAATTAGGTGAAAAAAATAATAAATTAAATTTATATGAAAATAAAATAAAATCATATGAAAATGAATTAGAAAAATTAAAAGAAGATAATTCAGAATTAAAAAAAATAAAAGAAGAATATGAAGAAGAAAATCAAAAATTAAATTTATTTATTGAACAAGTAAATGAACAAATTAAAAAAATTCCAGAAGGAATGGATTTAAATGAATTAACACAAGAATATGAAGGAATAAAGGAACAAAATAATAATTTAACAACAGAAAATATTGAATTAAAAAGTAATTTAGATCATTCACAATTAATAAATACACAATTAAATGAACAAATTAAAAATTTAAAAAATCAATTAAATAATATAACTTTAAAAGGAGATGCTGGAATAAGAATTAATGATTTAGAAAATCAATTAAAAAAAAAAGATGAAGAAATTTTAAATTTAAAAAAAGAAAATATGAATGTTACTTCTTCAAATATTTTATCTAATGAACAATATAAAGGTCAAATGAGTGATTTAATAGAAAAAATTAAAAATTTAGAAGAAGAATTAAATAATGCTAAAGAAGAAAATAATAAAATTGAATCTTTAGAAATTCAACTTAAACAAGCAGAAGAAGATAATGAAATTTTACAAAGTAAAATTAATGATTATGAAAATAGTATTAATCAAACAAATAATTTAGATAGTCAACAATTAAATAGTCAAAATGCAATTTTAAAAAATAAAAATATTCAATTACAAAATGAAAATATATATCTTCAAAATCAAATAGAAGAAATAAAAGAAGAATTATCAAAAAAAAATAAAGAAAAAGAAATATTAGATGAAAGAATGAAAAAAATTGTAAATACAGGATTTGATGATAATGACACAGAAGAACAATTAAAACAAAAAATAATAATGTTAAGAATGAAAATAAAAGATAATGAAGATTCAATATCAAGAGCAAATGCAGCAATTAAAAAAGCAGAATATTATGATGAATGTGCAAATTATACTAATATAATATTAAAAAATTATAAACCTTCAAATGAAAATGAAATAAATGCTTTTAATAAATTAAAACATATGTTTGAAGAAACAAGAGATATTCCTAAATATTATAATAATTTAGATAATAATGATATTGATTTATTAACTAGTAATGATTTTTCTATTTCTGGAGAAAGTCAAAAAAAAGGGAATAATTTAGAAGATTTATTAAATTCATAATTTATTATTAATAAATAAATATTTATTTTTTATATAAGTTAAAAAACAATATAATTTTTAAAAATAAATATATTAAATAGTAATTTGAATTAAAAAAAAATTAATATTTAAAATTTGTTTAATTTTGTTGGTTTCTTTGATGGTATATTACTAAATTTATCAGATAAATTACTAAAATCATTATGACTCATCTCCATTTCATTATTAGAAAGAGATTCATTTATTTTATTTTCCATTAAATAATTTGCTAATGATTCAATAGGATCATCTGGCATTTCTTCACAAATATGTAAAATTCCTTTTGCAAGTAAAGGAACTATATGAACACTTAAATATCTTCTAAGAACTTCTGATTGTTTTTCTAATAATTTTTTTTCAATATGCTTTAATTCACTTATTCTATATTGAACATTTTTTTCTAGTAATTCTAACTTTTTTTTCCTTTCTTCAACTGGATGTTTTCCATTTTCATCTTTTAAAATTTGAATTGAACTTTCTTTTGAAATATTTTTTGAATTTTCAAATTCATCATCTATTGAATGTTCTTTATATTCTATAAATTTTTTAGGTAAAATTAATTTTTCTTTTGTAAATTTAAATTCTTCAACATTACTATTTTTTCTTTTTTTTTCTTCTTCTTCTAAATTAAAATTAGCATCAGCTTCAATTTCTTCTCTTTCTTTTTTTTTCTTTTCTTCTTCTTTTTTTTCCCTTTCCATAATATCTTCTTTTGTAATTGGAATAATTTCAATTTTATCCATTAATCTTTCATAACTATTAATAGGACCATTTCTTTCTAAATAATCATTAACTAATTGAAAATTATTATCAAAATCAATCATTGCATTTTGTTCATCATAATTAAAAACATCAATATTATTCTCATTAAAAAAATCAATTAATTTTTTACTATCAGGTTCAATACTTTCATTATCATTTTTATATAAATTAAATCTTCTTAAAAATCTTGCTTCAAATAAAAGTTGATTTTCTTCATAATCAGGAAACATTTTTAATTTATTTCTAAGTGATTCTTCAGTATAATTTGAAATATAAATAACTGAATCAGGTAATAAATCTTTTCTAATTTTATCACCTTCTTTATATAAATCAATACAATCTTGATAATTTTTTGGATAATTATCTAAAATATATCCTTTAGATGCACAATCACTAGAATTTAATTTAGCTTTTATAATTCTTGATAATAATTCATTATCAAATTTTTTTACTGGATTTGGATCAAATGGAGGATCAGTTTTTTTTTTATTTTTTCTTTTTTCATATTCTTCCATTGCTATTTGAACTTTTTCTTCAATTTCTATTAATTTATCTCTTATTTCATCACCTAATTCATTATTTAATTCTTTTCCCCAATCACAAATATCAGAAATTTTCAAATTTGTTAATTTTAATTTTTCAGATATTTTATTAGCTAAAGTAGTCTTTCCTGAACAAGGAGGACCTAAAATTAATATTTTAACACATTTTAATCCTCTATATAAATTAAATTCATTTCTTAATAAATCTAAATTTTCTGGAATACCATATTCACAATGCCATTTAAATAATCTTTTTTCATAATCTTCTTTACTTTCATAACTTTTTTGAGGTTCATTTAACAAAATTTTTGAAGGTTTGACTTTAACATCAATATTTAATTCATTATAATCAGGTAAATCCAAATCATCAATATTAAAATCATTTAAAGTTTGAATTTTTCCATCACCAATTCCTTTACTAATACATTTAATAATATTTTTCATAGAAGGATTTTTAGTTTTATCAACAGCTAAAATATATCTTGCAATAGGTCTTTCTTCAATTAATTTTTTAATAAGATTAACTAAATCTAAAATATGAATTGTAGGAATTGAATTAACACCAAGTCCAATTAAAGGGATTGGACTTGGTTTATTTAAATAAGCCATTCTGAAATAATTAAAAAAAAAATCTTCTCCACATCCATAAATAAATCCAGGACAAATTATATAAACTTTTAACATTGGATTTGTATTTGTTAATGCTAATGTTTCTAAATCTTTATATTGAATGTATTTTCTATTTGGTATTCGAGAATTAAATTCTGTATCTTTGTAATAAAATATTTTATTTTTTGCTTCTTCTTCTTTTATTCTCTCTTCTTCTTCTCTTTTTTTTTCTTCTTCTTCTTTTAATCTTAATTCTTCTTCTATTCTTTTTTTCTCTTCTTCTTCTTTTAATTTTTCTTCTTCTTCTTCTAATTTTTTTTCTTCTTCTGTTTTTTTCTTTTCTGGTTTTTTTTTCTCTTCTTTTTTCTTTTCTTCCTTTTTTTTTTCTTCTTTTTTTTTATCTTTTTTATCTTTTTTATCCTTTTTATCTTTTCCTTTTTTATCTTTTTTATCTTTTTTACCTTTTTTTCCTTTTTTCTTTTCTTCTTCTTCTTCTTTTTTTTTTTCTTCTTCTTCTTTTAATCTTAATTCTTCTTCTTCTTTTAATTTTAATTCTTCCTCAGTTAATTTTTTAACTTTTGGTCTTGGTGGAGGAATATCAATATCAGGTTCAATTTTAGGTCTAATAAATTCTTCTTCATTTGGATTAGGAACATAATCTGGATCTTCAATATTTTTAATTTTAATTGGAGTTTTTGCCCAAGTCATTATATTAGAAACTAAAATTAAAATTTTCTCATTTTCATATTTTAAACTTTTCAATCCTCGAATTATAAATTCAACTTCTGCAAAATTTGCATCGTCTAAATTATATATAAAACAATCATTATTAAAAACTTCTTGATTGTAATTGTAACCTATTTCTATTTCAATTTCTTTTGGTTCAAATAATCTTGGAAGAGGATGACTTGATAATTTTAATGTTCCCATAAAAGTATTTCTTATTGTTGGTAAGGAAATATAATCTGTTCTAAATGCTTCTATTATAAAATTTGAAAACCATGTATTCATACATGATAAAAATATTTTTCGTTCTTTTATTGAAGAAAGTGAAATTGAGTTTTTTTTACTCATCTTATATTTATTATTTTTTTTTTAATTTTTATTAATTAAGTTATTAATTTTTATATTATTCCATTATAAAATTATAAACTTTTTAATATCACATAGAAATATATTCATAATTTTTATCAAAAAATGAAGTGTGTCTTATATTTATTTACACTTCACATAATATTAAATTTGATATTATGTGATGAAATAACATATTATATTAAAATAGGAGATAAAACATTTCCATTTGAATTTAAAAATACAGATGCAGCAAATGAATTTAAATCAAAAATTCCATTTACAATAAAAATGACAAATTTAAATGGAAATGAAGTATATTACAATTTCAATGAACAATTTACAACAGATACAAAATCTGTTGGAACAATTAATATAGGTGATATATATTTATATCAAAGTACTTATTTAGTACTTTTTTATAAAACTTTTTCAACTTCATATTTTTATACTTCAGTTGGAAGTATTTCTAATACAGAAGGATTAGCTGATGCTATTGGATCAGGGGCAGTTATAGTTTCTTGGAAAAGTTCAATTGATTCTGAAGATATAAATATTGATGATTATAATGATTATAATAATGATAATTCAAATAATGATATTAATATTAATGACTCAAAGAATAGTTTTTGTAAATATTATTATTTTAAAATGTTAAATGTTATTTTGGTTTTTATATTTTTGTTTTAATATTAAAAACAAAGTAAAAACATTAACAACCTAATATATTTAATTTATTTTTTATTTTATTTAAAAAAAATTTATCAAATTACCTTATTTCTTTATTTAAAACAATTTTTTAGTTAAAATATAATTATAATAAAAATTAGTAATAAATAAAAAAGATTATAAATATATTATATTAATGAATGTTACATAAACAATATTAATTATATATTTTTAAACATTTAATTCTAAATAGAATTATCATTTATATATTAAAAAATATATGATAGATAAATTATTATAATTTTTTTTTATTTTTATTATTTCTAATATATAATTATAAATAATTATAAAAAAAATTTAAAAATATTATAATTAAATATAAATTTTATGCATGTAAAGATTATTTAAATATTTTATTCAATTTAATTAAAAATAAAAAATTCTTTTTTATATGAAAAAATTCTTTGAAAAAATAATTTAATTAATGTCTATATTCAAAATAATTGATATTTATGGTTTATCAGTACCTTTGCGTTATAATAAAAAAACTAAATATTATACAAAATTCGGTCATTTATTTAGTCTAATTGCAATTTTATCAAGTTTAATTGTAATTCTTTATTATTGTATTAAAGTATTCAAACACGATAATTTTTCCATAATACATAACACTAAGCAATTATATGGAAAACAAATATTAAATTTTTCAAGAGTTCCTTTATTAATAGGATTTATAAATGATGGAGGAAGACCAGTAGAAATTGATTCAAAATATATTAACATTACCTTAGATAAAAATGATCATTATCCAGAAAAAAATGAAGAAGGAATAATGTATTTAAGAAGAGAATCAATATCAATTAAATTAGAATATTGTAATTTAAATAAACATTTTAATAATGATACAGAAATAATTAATATGATAAAAGATTTTGAATATAATAAATATTTATGCGTTGTCCCAGGTCAAAATTTATCAATTGCAGGAAGATTTGGAGATTCAATTCATGGTTATGATATGTTAGAAATTCATTTAATTAAATGTCAAAATACAAGTGAAAGTCAAAATTGTGCTTCTTCAGCTCAATTAGAAGAATTTTATAAAAATTCATATATGTCTATTTTATATTTGAGTGAAACTTTAAATCATTATGATTT
>Ga0256407_10004716_pt1 | contig 22469 bp, 7 predicted proteins | sample RumenRJG_04DNA_FD_193489 | JGI IMG/M metagenome (GOLD analysis project Ga0256407, IMG submission 193489) | Bovine rumen microbial communities from Lethbridge, Alberta, Canada - RJG_04 | ecosystem: Host-associated > Mammals > Digestive system > Stomach > Rumen | place: Canada: Alberta | collected... | reverse complement strand
GTTGAAACATTCACAAATTCTCCAAGTATTACTACGATTAAGATTGTAGAAAAATTGGAATCTGCCGGTTTAATACTAGAACGTTTGAATAAAGACATTATAATGATCGGAAAGGTTATAGAAAAACCCGAAGATAAAGAAAAGAGCGAAACTGGCGCTAATGAATACGTGCTTGAACCGAATACTATTAAATACGCATTGCTACATATCGGTATCGACCCAGCTAATGCTGGACAAGTTTGTTATTCTGCTCCTGAAAAATTTGATGTGATAGTTTTAAATGGCTATTCTCAGCAATTTAAAATAGTGAATATGTGGGATAGCAGCGTTAATAATTTTACGATACCGTTGCCAATATTCATATTGGTGAATAAGCAAGATAAAACTATACTTGCCGGCGACTATGCGTTACCTTGGATATGTGATTGTCGTGATAGTTTTAATAGTTGGAAATCGAAATTAACCCGCGAATATCAATATAATGAATACGAATACAATGATGAAACTGAAGAGATGGAAAGTGTTGAACATAGCATAACTGTTTTAAATGAAAAAAATTCTAAATTACGAACGTTCTGTGAATGTGTAAGAAATAATAATTTGACTGAAATAAATCGAATGGTTGAAGAAGCAAAAGCGAAATATTTTGCGATGTGCTCCGAAAAATATCTTCAAGCGATTTCATTAGATCCATTCGTTTCTAAAATAATGATTCCATTAAATCCTCCATTGCCAGCAGATAACATAAATGATAAATTTGGATACGTGTTATTTCAATCAATAATAGATTACATGTCTAATGATCAAATAAAAGATAATGAAAAAACAAAGTTTATAAACAATTGCAAAGTTTTAAGTCAAAAATATGGACAACCGTATTCAGTACAAAGCTTAATCGATTATTTAAATCAAGCATTGACTGCAGATTATGACAAAGTTGCAAACACAAGTATGTTATCGATGGTAAGTATGTGTAATTCAGATATGACATTTTTGCCAGTTGGGAAAGGTGGTTGGAATAATCCATTTAAACCAGATTATGGCAAAAGAATATATACCGAAAGTTTTGGAATTTTAAATGCGGATGATATCGATACTACTAAAATTAGGTATTTTGTATCTTTACTAGGTGGAATTGAAAGCGACAGTAGTTTTAAACTAAGTAACAAATTGAACTCTTCTACATTTGTTATAAAATCTGCTTTCAAAACTGGTCGTCCAATAGATGTAGTTATCTATATGTAATAAAAAAAAGAAGGAGTTTAAATACTCCTTCTTTTTTACATTCTTTAAACCAATGTGTATTCCAATGATCTTCTTGGGCAAGACATCTTGAATTTTTCAGGTCGACGATTCACTGTGTATTTTAAGATGTTTCCAACAGTAATTCCAGACTGAATATAAGCTGAATCTTCCCAATCCGATTTAGGCCAGGATGGATTTGTTTTCTTGTAGTGTTTGTACCATTTATCATAGACAATTTGCACAACAAATCCATTTTCGCCCCAATCCCAGTTTTCTCCACCGAAGAATGTTCTGATGTTGAATGTCTTTTCTCCGGATTTCAAAAGTTCGTCAATCTTTTGATTGATCTCGTCAATACACTGATTAAGCTCAGTGTCACTTAAAATTCTGGGTTTTCTAAAACCCCCTTTTAAATTTGTAATCATAGAAACGTTCCTCCTTATTATTTGTCATTGATTACATTAATATAGTATATAATTAAAAACTATTTCTTGCATGATAAATAAATATAAATTATATATTATTAAAATGAGTAAATGCTCAAAAATAATATTATTTTAAAGGAGGTAACTTAAATGGTTACAACAATTACTCACGCCGAGATTTCAGCGACTACGGCAGGAAAACTCGGTGGAAACGCCACAGCAGAAAGCGTTTCAAATACTGTCAAGAAGTATTATGAAACAGCTTTCGAACTTATGAAGGACAAGGGTCCTAAATCATCAAAAGACACACTGTTGGTTGAAACACCCGGTGCTGGCTACAAGGTAAACTATCATGATTCATGCACAAAGAAGAATCCGGATGGTACAGAAGAAAAGATCGGAGCTCGCCGCAAGGTATCAATCGCTGTTCCGAACACATTGCTTAAGCTTATCAATGCCGACTTGATCAAGTTGGTTGTTGACATCGCCAAAGCTGCCAAAGCTGCTTAATTAAAAACAATTTTTACAATTGATTAATTTATTCGAGTAAATTAAACAACGACTGCCTAGAAATAGGCAGTCGTTATTATATATTTTTTTAATTAGTTGGCGTTGTAGAAGACAACCAAGTCGCATTTCTTGAAATTGTCATCGCCAGAAATAGTCAATGTACCATCGGCCATTTCGTGTAATAATGAAGTATTTGATGTTCGGAATTCTGGATCAATATTGAATGTGATAGAATCCAACGTTGTTGTTTCGTCACCATTCTCAATTGTATTAACTTTAACACCATTTACTGAAATCTTGAAATCTTTATAAATAATGTTACCCATAGCTTTCATTTTCTTATTAGAAGGTATACCATTGTTTACCATAGCACCTAAGAAACGAGCAAGTTGCATTTTCGGGTCAGAGTATTGCTTTTGTATGTATGGGTATCCAATTGAGTTACAACTATTCAAACCGTAATCTTGATTACCGACATCGGTTTCATAGGTTACGTTATGTGAGTATGATGCACCATCGGTTGCGCTAGTGAATGAGAATTTCTTCATAGAATGTGTTTGACCAGAACGAGATGTATTTTCCATTATGCAGATATCTGAGTTGTCTCCATCTCTAGCACTGAATTGCTTAAGAGGATAACACAACGTTCCAGTATCACCGTTATGATGACAACCAAACGAAGAATGTTCAGCGAAGAAAGCATTATCTGCAGTTTGTCCATCCGGATTAGCATTGATTACTTTGCCAGGGAGGTTTTCAACAGTTCCATCAACATGAAAAGCAACGAAACCATATGACATATCAGCGTAATTACCCGTTGATGTATCGTACGATTTATACGGAGCAGCAATCTCGCCATTGTAAGAAATCAGCTTACCAAGTTTACCATTTGCTACAGTAAATAATTCGTAGAAGTCATCACCATTGTACTGCATAACGTATGAGCACTTCATATTAAGATCGTCATTATTGAATTTTGTATCTGTTGAACCGAAATTATCCAACGTTATGGCATTCATCACAGCGATCAAACCCTGTTCGGTATCTTTCATATCGATTGTACATTTGCCACCACCATTAGACATTTCTGTGAAATAGTTGTTATCTGAAAGTACAATAATAGATTTCAAACCGTTCATTGGAACTTTATCCATTCTGTAAAGTTTGTGACCACCATGAATATTTGTAGCATCATATTCTTCAGGAACGATAGCATCGATGAAGACACCACGAAGTGTTTCGAAGATATTAGTTATACAACCACCATTTGGAGGAACGATTTCTGTAACTTTATTTGAGCCTTCTGCAGTAAACCAAGCATGATAGCCATAATTTCTACCTGTCACTGACAATGGATCGCCGTCTCCAGCAGAATAAATATCAGTTTGATTAAACTTCCATAATTTTATATCGCTGGCTGGAATGTTTTTGGCTTTTAAGAAACGGTTTACATAAGATGTATTGAATGTGTATCCATCGCCTTCTTGTGCTGGAGGATTATAAATGTTAAACATTCTAAGGTGTGGTGCAGGCATATAACGGAACACACCATATTGTGTCTGCATATGACGTCCATACATTGACCAAGAATTCAAAGTTAAAAGATCGTGATTGTTTTTCAAATCGATCATTTTTTTGTTAGTAAGATTTAACGCTATTCGTGGTTTAGCTTCTACAAGGTCAGTCAACGGATTAAATTTTGATGGTTTAGAATCGTCACGTATAAATCCACTATCTGTTTCAAAGTAAGTGTATCCTTCCATGAACTTAGAGTTCTTGTAAGGCTCACCAGCATCATAGTCACGTAGATTCTTGATTTCATCTTCGTAATTCACTTCAGTTTTGAAATGGAAACAATTTCGCTCCCAGTTGAAATACATTAATGAGTATGCGCTTTCATAAAGTACACCCAAGAAGTTACCAATGTACATCAAAGGTTCTTTAGTATCTGTTACTGTCAAATCAAACGGCAAGTCTGTATTTGGCAACATTCCAGAATCATTGGTCAAAATGTATTCTTTAACAGATTCACGCAAAATATCCAATGAACCATCATTTCCAGACAATTCAAATGTTTGACATTCCTCCAATTGAAGAAGACTGGTAGTATTTTTTAGAGCTTCATCGGTATCTATGCGGAAAAGACGTATAGACGATTCAACATTATAATCAGGTACAGCTACGCGATCTTTAACGACTAGTCTCGGGAATTTACCTTGCACAGCAACATAAATTCTAGTTCCTATAGAGTTTGCGCCAACAACAATACACGCTAAGTTGAAACCTTCTTCTGTCAAATCGATAACTCTATGTATTTGTACATTGTTGTATTCGTCTTTAGCGTCATAGCACAAATCAAATACACGGAAAATTTTGTTAACTTTATCGAAAAGAACCAACTTGTTTTCAGTGTTAATACCAATACTGTTTTTACCAAAGATCATGGCTATAGTGGTAGATTTCAAATCGGTAGTACTGTTGACAGCGAATGTGTAATTATTCAAGAATTTAGAACAGTTCTTTCTTTCTTTTTCCGAAGAATAATCCGAAACCATAGTCTTGGTTTTTCTATCAAAGAATATTTCATCGATACTGAAATTATCGATAGTTTCTTTAGTTCCGATTCTAAGACCATATGCAGTTTTCTGAGAAATGAATGTCTGACCGAATACATTTCGATCATACAAACTGTCAGTGTTATACATTAATGATCTAAGTTCTTCAAAAATATCAATAGGGATATTGTCACTTGAAGGATTTGCGGAATCGTAAATTACATCAAATCCACCATTGTCTGTATAAACTCTGAGAACACGTGTGATTTCATGAACGTTTGTATCCTCAGGATCAGGATTACAGTTCAATGTCATCGCTACTAAGTCTTGGTTTTCTGCAATTTCGATGCGATTGAACTTTATCGGATATTTGATAGTGCCATTTGGGTTTCTCGCAACGTCATCTTTAAATACTTTAGAAGAATAATCAGTAGCAAAACTTGACGGAGTGAGTTTGATAATAGAGTTACCATTTCTCAACGTTTGTTTTGAAATCAAGCAGAAGTTAATTTGTGCCTCAGGGTTAGAACCTGTTCCATTGAAAATATATCTTGTATTATCTGATCTTTCAAAAACATAGTTGAAACTGAAAACTTCTCCATTGTTATCAAGAGTAAGTTCGTTACAAGTTTCACTACCATCGTCGAATACATAGCACTTAAGAGTATTGTTTTCATCGTATGCTGAAATGAAGACTTCATCATTTATTATTTGAACACAGTCGATCTTTGTAGCTTTGAGTAACACACGGAATGTTGGTTGTTCGTTTTTCTTAGATGAGAACCAAATATATTCTCCAACTCGTTCAGCAGGATAATTTGTGTCATCGCGAGAGCCATAAATAAACAAACCGTTAGAGTTTTCACAGAAGCCTTTAATCTGTGTTGAACCTAATTTGACCAAATCGCCCTTAATGGCACTATGGTCGTTCGAATATACACTCAATGTTCTAAATTCGTGTCTATATCTAGCACAGTAGATGTTGCCTTCATAAGTAGTGAAATAAATGAATTTGTTATCAATTATTCCACCGTCTTCTGTAAGATAATTCGCAGATGAGTTAACGCTTAATATATAATCATCAAGTGTTTCGCCATTAGGCATATCAAATGTTGCAGGGCTATCTTCGTATTTTTTGGTAACTTTGTTTAATTTATACCTGTGCAAAACATAATGATTTTCATTTTCATAACTCGGAGTTTCGATGTCGAACATGTAATCGTCATATTGTTTAAACCATTTAGTAGTAATATCCATACGTTCAGTATCATTAGCAAAATTGATATCTGATAAACAATACGTATCGTCGTATCCGTAATTGCGTTCGTAAAGTTTCTCGTTAATTGTTACCAAGTTTTTATGATTAACATTCAAGATATCTGTTACAAAACCCTGTTTGCTCAATTTAGCGTAATTTATTATTTGATTTTGGAAATCAACATTACCATTACCATTACCATTACCAAGATTTTGTATCATAAATCTGATCGTGTTACCATCAAACATACAATACACGGAATGGTATAGATTTTTGTCTGGTGCTATTCCGATCTCGGAGTTACTAGCCATAGGATGTAGAGAATAGCTATCGAAAGCAATACGGGTCATTTTTAGTTTACCAGGCGCACATGTGAAACTACCAGGTGACATTGGTACAAATTCAGGTTGTTGAATGTTGCATGACTCAACGCATACAGATTCTGTTCCATTAAATGAAACAAGTTGCAAAACACCATTTACATAATTTTTGTTTATTGATCCTTCTGAAGTATTTATGAATCTATCTGTCGCAGAATATAAAATTTTATCAAATGTTATAGCTGGTCGTGAAGAACCTCTATTCCATGTGTTAGTAATACTATTGCTTACTCCAAAATAGCAAACTTCAGGTTTTTCAACAATCGTAAATCGGTTGGTCTCATTTTGATCACATTCTGTTATTTCAAAAGCATAGCCATTATTATCAGTCAATATTGCTTTCATGAACGGTGTTTCGGTTACATTTCCGTATTCGTCAGGTCCTTTGCCAGAATACATTTCATAAGACCAACCGCCATTCAATGTAAAGTATTCAATTCTGTCTGCAGCATCGGGAGATCTATTGGCGTAACGAGACATTGAATCAAAGTCAACAAGAGCGTTGTCATACGTATCGTCAGGCTTGTACTGTTTCAAATAAACACTGGGTCTTCGGATAATTACACCATCAGAGCATGTGAAGATTGGGAGATCTTTATTTACAGGTGTAGCTTGTGTTTGGGAATTACCGTCGGCGCTGGCTGGGACCCGCATTTGTCCAATTTCGCTATCGCGATAAATAATGAAGTCACAATATTTGGCAGTAAAAATCTTGTATTTAGAGAAATCATAACGATCTTCGGGATGGAAACTGCCATAGAACGGCATCATATCACGAAGTTCCTCTTCGAACAACGCTACGCCAGAATCCATGTTATTAAAATCTTCTGTGTCGAATTTTATGAATTTGTTGAATGTACCACTTGTGTTTTCTTTAGCAAAGAAGAATGCATCACCACAGTTAATCAACCATGTGTTGTGGTTATATCCAACATCATATACTGGCATTATTTCAGATTGAAATTTTTCACGATAATGCTTAGCTGGACCAGTAGTATCATTACCATTAGCGTCAACGTTAAAACGACTGACAACTTCGTCATAGTTGCTCTTAGGAACGTTTAACGCACCATATCCAGGATAATCTGCAGGCAGCTCATCAGTGTGAACCAAAGTCCAATCAAGGAATTGAATCTGAGGTCTAGGAATCTTTATTTCACAAGTATATTCCGTAGGCATATCTTTAAATACGCTTTCAAAATTGTACTTAGTTCCACTGTCGTCGATATAAAGACTTTCTTTACCAGCAATCAATGAAATTATATACTTACCCATAACTGATGCAGTATGAGCATTATCATCTATGAAAACGATACGCTCAGAAGCATACGGTTTAATTCTTGTAAAGCTTGGACAAATACTTACGTACCAATCGAAGCCATTGTCAGAAATGTAACAAATGTTAAATTTGTATGTATACGGATCAGTTTCATTGCTGCTATTTGGACTAATACCTAAGAATGACTTCTTAGTGAATACATAGAAACGTTTATCCAAAACAAAATATTCGTTATCAGGATTCAACAACCAGTCCAAATTATCAACATTGTTTCTTACATTTTGTTTAATAGAAGAACCATCAAGTGATTGAACGATATCAGTATTTGCAGAAAGCAAACCAAAAATACCATCTTCTTTGTGAATCTTGAGCGGAGAAGTATTGTTGATCTTATAGTTTGTAGCACCTTCGGGTAAACTAGAACCCAAATACCAAACGTCGCCAAAATAAGAATAGTAAATACCATTCTTACCGAATGCTAATGTGACGCTTTCATTTGAAACCAATCCATAGCATTCGCCACCGAGATCAAAATCATCACGGTTATAAAGGTATTCGTCCGATTCACGAATTGTAGTTGAACGGTAAACAATAGCAGAAATTGAATTCTTTTCGTCAGTTTCTGTATTAACTTTCGGAGTCATATTGACCAAGAAAGAATAATAGAATTGATCTTTTGCAATAGAAGTTTTAATTTTGCCTTCTTCCATTACATCAGGAATAATAACGATTAAAAAACACTTGCGATCATTAGTAGTATTCGCTGCAGTCCAGTTGAACACTTGAATTAACACATTGTCAACAAAAGCAACGTTTTTACGAATATAATCATTTACGGTCTTATTGAAACCAGCGAATTTTGTACCTTCAGAGAACGTTTCGTTAACTTTAACAAAGTCGACATTACCAGAAGCATTATTAACGTTCTGAACAATTTGCCATTTTTCTATAAATGGAGTATATGTAAAATAACCGTCAGAAGTTGTTTTCTCAGCAGTCAGTGCAGCTTTATTGGAATTAAAATCCACCGAATCGTATTCCCAAGCGCCTTTCAACGCTCGATTTATAATTGCTGTAGCACCAGCGTTGATGAATGCGTTTGTAGAAACAATGTTACCTGGCTTAAGTTTAACGAACTCAAAAATATTGTTACCATAAGCAGCAACTGTTTCGGGTTCGTTGTTGAACTGATTATTCTTCTGAGTAATAGCAACTGTTGGCCTTAAGTAATTTGTGATATTGTAGTAACGTGAAGATTTGTTCAAAGAAATCTTATTGTGATCAATAAGATAACTTACTTTATCTTCAGGGTTAGTGTTATCAAAAGCTTCATCGATGTCATAAGTCAAATGCATCAATGACAAGTCACCATTGTGTTTAATATCTTCAACAACTACCTGATCACTAACTTTCTTAAGATAACCTTCTTTAGAAATGTTTCCGTCAGATTCATCATCAACGATATCATAGCTCTTAACCAATTCAAAGTTAGAAACACGGTCATAATATTCAACATCAGGCTTGAAAGAAAGAAGATTTGTAACGCCAACGTATACAGGTCTTGTAACAGCATTGCCTTCATTATCTTTGCCCTTTTCTTGTTCCTTGATGTAGTAAACCTTATTGTAAATAGGTTCTGTACCAGCTTCTACAGGAATGTAGTTGTAATATTTAGAGTGAGAAGTTACATCCAAGTTTGTAGAGTTAAAGTCATAGTTCTGACCAAGAATGCTTGTGATTTCGAAATTATAGTGAACACTCAAATCTGTATGCCTAGAACGAAGACAGAAAACATAGGCATCGGCACGTCCGCTCTTAGAATATTTATAAATATCCAAGAAGAAAAGTCCACCAGTAACTACGATATTATCAGAACTAACAACACTTTCTTTTGAAATAGACCATTTTCCCTTATCGAGAACTACGTCCAAATCATAATACATAAATCCAGTTTGAACCTTAAGGTTCAAAACCAAAGTTTGTTTTTCTGATTCTTGTATTTCGAAGATTACGATAGAAGCATTTCTCTCTTTAGGAATAATGTTGATTGAACGCATGTATGAATTGACATCCGGATTCAAACGCAGAACACTGGACTTGTTTAACGGAACAGCATCTGACTGCATGTAGTTCATATCATCTGAGTACTTAGCTTCAAGAATTGAAACGTTAGCAGATGAAGTAAACGCTGCGTTTATTTTTTCTTTGAATGCTCCCATAGCAGCATCAAAGTAAGCCTGTAAATCAATTTGCCAGTTGTCAACATTAGGATCACTACCCATGAGACGAACGAATTCGTTATAATAATCGTTCAGCTGTTTAACCATATTGGTAAATGATTCAGGTCCAAGAATAGATTCATATTTATCGTTTTCATTGAGTATCTGATTAAAACCTGTAATTTTGCCAGTATCAGGATCATAAATCAACGCATCATCGATATGATACATCAATTCTTTGATTCTTCTAGCCAAACCTTCAGCTTCATCAGATTTACTTACAGTAGTAACACGAAGTTTGTTTATTATGTCATCAAGTCGTTTTGCTACTTCTTTAAATTCTGTAATAGCAATAAAGTCTTCATTTCTGGTACCTTCATTAATGCGACTTAACTCAGGTATCTTGTTTTCAAAACTCATAATATATACTCCTCCTATTTTAAAATAGGTGTATTTTTTGTTGATTTATGTATATAAAAATGTTTTTAATTACTATTAAATTGTGTTCTAATAAGAATACATTAACGACAAATTTATATACTTTAATAGACTAAAAAGATATAAATAACCTTTAAAAAGGAGATTACATATGGACAATTTTGATGAGAATAACCTCTTGTACGTTTCAAAAAAATACGAAAACGACATTCGTCAACGTGCAAAGGAATTGCTTGAAAATAACGATGCTGAAACGACCCAGAAGCAGCTCGACAAGCGATTGAATTCTATTATTACCGAATTAAATGATAAACTTGATTTTATTGTAAATAAGATTGATGGAGTTGGTGGGGTTGATGCATATGTTGACGGAGTTCACACACAGATTGATGAAGTTGTAGTTGACCGTGATGCTCTTATTGATGCTAGTATCCGTGATACAACATCTCATCCGTCTTCAGTTGCTTTTAAATATCAGCGCAGCGATACCAAATTCCCGAGTTTGGATTTCATTAATCAGAAGATTCCTTTGACAAGTTCTTCAAAAACTTTGAAAATACAGGGTATGGGTCAAATCTCCGATGATGCACATATGCATTCATTTACGATTCCTGCTACTGATAAAGAATATTTGAAGGTAATTGAATTTGGTTTTATGTACAAACAGAGACCGGATATTATCTCATACACGAATGGTGAAAAGATTGTAACTCCTACAGTTATGGTTAATCGCTATTTCTCTGGTCGTTTCTTTGTCATTCGTCACGACCCGGTAAATGCCCCGAAAGAAATCGTCGTCAAAGCGATTATTGAGAACTCTGATAACACTGGAAATGTTATCGATCGCCGTATTTTCGATATCAAAGAATACAGTGACAATAGCACTATTTCTTATATCTTTGATAACGGTCCTCAGTTCGATGCTTACTTCGGAATGAATTCTGAAAACGATCTTGTTATTTCAATTGGAAAAATTGTACCGTATCGTTTTGTTGTCGAAAAACGATACATAGACGCTCAGAATGTTGAGTCTGAAGATAATTTCCAACTCATCGATAGCGCTAATTCTTCTGCTGGAAGAATTAAGGGCGCTCAATATTCAAGATCGATGAAGGCAGCATTCTTCATCAACGATACTGAAATTTATGTTAAAAACGACGGAAGTCGATTGGCTCAAAAAACTCCGATTAGCTCTTTGGGCACCGATGATTATTTCCATAAAGCAAATTCACCCATTGACGAGTTCTGGGTTAAAGACGTTAATGGTTTCTCTTTCATGCGTCTCAAAGATAGTCAAAACGATAAAACATTCATTGGTATTTCTTCTGTTAATGCGATGCAAGAACTTTCAGCAAAAGTTACTGATGTTGTTGGTTTGTCTTCTGACGAAATCGTTGGTCGTATTGGAAACATGTATTGTTTCTTTGAAAACAGAAACGAAACTACAGAGTTTGGCACAACTGAATTTGGTTCAGTTGAACGTTCTAACGGTTTTACAGAATCTGCGAAAATCGTAGAATACGGTTCTGATAAAGCGTTTTTGTTCTATACAACACCGACAGCTATTAAATACATTGTCCGCAAGAAGATTTTTGAAACTGGTAAGTATTATGATGGAAGTTACACTTCTTCTGGTCAGGCTAACCAGTTGTTCGTCGATCTTGAAGATTTGAATACATTCAATGCTGTTTCTTCTAAACTTGAGGCGGTTTCTACAGTTGCTGGCATTTATTTGTCTGCTACATATACGAATGCTAATGGTGAAAGTAAGAACTACGTTATTTGTTTGAATAATTGTGTACAGACTAGCCACGAATATAATTTTGAAACTATGAAAGTTTTGAAAGCTCTTAATATGGACACCAATGTCGAAAGTCCTTATACAAAGGGTGTATACAAGTTAGTCGATTCAAATCTCTTTACATTCATTATTTCTGAAGATCATCAGCTTTATGTTGTCAACAACGACAATATTGTTAAGGCTGTACGCTTTAATGCTGTTGAAGAAGGCATGTATACTGATAAAAACTCATTGATTTACATGAGACCTGAGGAAAATCAGGATCAGTATTATTTACAAGATAACGCTTATCTTCAGAACGTACTTGATATCCAGAATACTGAGAATGGGGTTCTTATCATTGACGAAAAAGGTGTTTACTTGCTTAACATCGACAAGAATTTGGATTGTCTTTTGTTTGTTGGCGATAACGATCACGTTGTTCGCTATCTTTCGTATTATGCTGGCGATGGATCTTGTGGCGCTGCTTTGGTTAAATCTGACGGTGCTAACTCTTCTGATATTTACAACATTTACAAGAACGATTATACAAATAAAGACATTTCTAAGCAGCGTTTAAGATACAACTACATTGACCTTTTCAAGACAGAGTATCAGTTATACACAACTGATGATGTTGAATATGATTCTTCTAAACCAATAATCGACTTCAAAGCTAACTTTTATGTTACTTTAGTTGATCACATGAGTAATTTGTTTAATCCTAAGTCTGAAACAAATAAGCAAGCTCGAAGTATCGAATATGACAGCGGCGCTTGGACATTCTCAGATTTCAAAGCTAATATTGGTGCTGACAACAAGATACTTATTTCTCCTAACAAATATGGTTTCAAAAAGTACGTTGATATAATCACTTTGAACGATAACGTTCAGAACTACATTTCTGACATTAATGAAACCAAGAGAATTCGTATCGTTCATCACAAAGATGACAAACTGTCTTTCAATGAAGTATACGAACTTATTCTTAGAATGGTTAAAGAAGAATACTTCGAAATGATTAAAGATACAAAAATCATTAGTCGTTACGAGTATGTTACTGGCTCTAATTCTGACGATGTTGTTAAAAACTGGGCGCCGAATGTTGCTTTGACCAGTGCAAATCATGACCCAGTTTGGGCTTCACAAGTTGACTTGCGTGAAACTCGCTTTGGTTGGTATTATTGCGACGGAACTAAAGTATACGGTATTAAAAATGACAACTTGAAATGGACTATTTCTAACTATAAAAATAACCTTATCTATGCCAACAGTCAGAAAGCTCAAGCGGCAACAGTAGATGATGACAGGGCCTTGATTGGACGTTTTGATTTAGGTTTGGTTACTAAAACTGATATTTCTAGCGAAATTGGTCAATCTGGTTCTGGAATCAAATGGTTGGACATTGTTGATGTCTCATCAGAAGATCGCGATTATTTGATGATTGCTACAAATTCTGGTTTTTACTGGTCTGACGCTAAAGTTGGTGCTACTGTTAAAATGCCGTTTGTTGAAAATATAGCTAATCGAATGTATGTAAGTGCGAATCATGTTCGCAAGATGTCAGATGGAACAATTGCAGCATGGTCATCAGAAGGCTCAACAGTTCACATTTTTAACCCAGCTTCATTTTTGTTCTCAGAAGTAACTGGCATTTCTACAACTGTATTTGCTAAGATATACGATGTTATAAAACTTGATGGTTTGTGGCACGTGTTCGGTGTTAATGCTTCGAATAAGTTTACATATGTAAAGACCGGTTTTGATGAAAACCAAAACACTAGTGTTTACGATATTACTACAGATGCAAATTTCACAGTTAACAATTTGGTTGATTCTGTTAATACAGACAATACAATTTTCAACATTTATGATTATTCAACTGAGAAGTTTGTGTTCTTGTTGACCAAGATTGGTGATAACAAAACATATCGTGGAATCTACAAGTACGACACAACTGGCAAGAAGTTCATTTATTCTATTGAAGAAACGATCGATACACGTGGAATAAAGCACATTTTGGGCGATAAGTTCCTTTCATGCTACTTCTGCGAAGTTGATGGTCATATTTATGGTGGAACAAATCTTTCCATTGGTTCATTCCCGACAATTTTTGAATACACGCCAAGTGCAAATGCTATTTCCGAATTAGCACATGTGCCGTTTAATAACGCAGACATTGAAGATCTTTCAAGCGAAGGCTATGATGCTGCCCAGATAACAATGGACTATAGTCGCACTAAGAAAGAATTGTTCTTCGATAAACTCTATAATCGTTTGTATGTCAACAACGGTTCGCTTTACATTAAACGAAACACAAAAACTTTCTTAGCTCTTAATTCTGACGTTCCTGAAGGTTACGAACCTGGCCCTGTCAGCGATCCTGTCGTTTATGACAAGACTCTCGATAACGTTACGTATAGCGATTTTGATTTGTACAAGATCGTCAAAGATAGTTCAAACAACATGCTTTGGAAGAATGTTACAACAAAACCATACGAAGAACGCATGATTGGTACCGGTAAAGGCTTTACTGGTGCTATGGATGACTATGCAATTACTAACGAGAGGTTATATGACCCGACAAAAGATTGGTTTGTTATCGATAGAGCAAATACAAACTTCATTCCTATTAGTGATATTGCCAGTTTCATTGATATGTGGAGACATATTAATACTAAATCTGGAAACAATAATTTGCCTGTAAAACCAATCTACAGAATTTTCAAGATTCGTTTTGAAAACAATTTCGAATCGGGCAATGTTGTAAATGACCTTATTCCTGATACAGCAAACATAATTTTACCGTTGAAAGAAATGTATGCTGATTCTACAAAGAACCCGAGACCGGTTTGGGGATTCGATTACTACTATAAAGGAATTACTGGAAACTGGTCTATACAGCCAGGTTTGGTAACATTCAATCCTCAGAAGCAAATCGGCATTCGTCGTTGTAGTGTAGTTGAAGTGACAATTGATCAGTTGACAAATGAACCTCAAGATCAGGGCTGTCAGTATTATTATACATCAGCTCCGAAATTTGTTAATTTCAACACATTGACTTCTGCTGAACGTGATTACTATCTTAAGAACGATGGAACAGAGTTCAAGACAACTAATGAAGGAGCTCCGTCAAACATTTACACATGTACTCACGACAATGTTGAGTTCATGATGGGTGCTGTTAATGCTTATCCTGTTGGTACAGTAACACATGTTTTGAACAAGCGTTTGACTGGTATTTTGACTAACCCGATTGGATTCGATCCTGATACAAACAATGTGATCGCTGGTATCAGCATGTATCACAGCAATGTAGCAAATACTGATTACGTCGGTATGGGTTATTTGACATTCAAGCCTAATGACACAGATATGTTGAATAATAACGGAAATCGTGTTGTTCAGCACATTCCGGAAGTAATGCCTGCGGTTCACTTCAAGTCTACAAAGCTCGGTTTGTTAATTTCTGATATTTGTCCTACAATTGATGGCCGTTTGGGAACAACAGACTGGACTACCAAGTATATTAGCAACATTCGCGGAATTAAACTTGTTTCTAAAGATTACAAGTATGTCTATGCGGATTATCCTTCAATTGTATTCCCAGTAAATGTAAACGAAAGCAAACAAAAACATGCTTTCGATTTTGACAAAGAACTCTGTTTCGAAACAACTAACTACGTATTTATCAACAATTATGATAATGCTGATAAAGCCACATATATAATCGACAACACATCATTGACACTGAAACGTGTTTCTAGTGGATTTATTGTTGTTGATATTACAGAATTCGAAGATGGAAATATTTACGGACGTGTTATCGACGATGGAAACATTTTGAGAATAGCTAAGCTTATTGTACCTGCTGAAGGTGAAAGTGGAGATCCTCATTTTGAGATTGTCGACAACATGGCTTCTTTTGTAGCTTTCACAGACGTTGTTGCTTACACAAGAACTAATTCTACTGGTAACAAAGAAATTTATTTCTTTGGTAACTCTGTAGATAATAAAGTTTATCGTTTGCGCAAAAATGTTTTCGAATCTGTATTCATTGAAGATTTCATTAATTTTAAAAACATCGATCTTGATTATATAAAGAGAAATCGTTACTCATCGAATGATTTGGTTTTGAGAAACAAATTCTTAATTCCTATTGCTGGTTCAGAAACTGGAGTAACTACTGGATCAACTCTTGCAGATTACGAAGATGGTCCAAGAAGAATGTGGTATATCATCGACCCTGAAAACATGAGTTCGAACACATTCTATTATGGTGCTATCCAACGTGTAATCGATTCCTCAAAGATTCCGAATTATCTCGGAAATGCATATTCATACACGGCTCGTGTTTTCGCTATTGGCGATGCTAAATACGATGTCGATGATGTTATTGCTAACGATCCGTATACATTCGCTTCTGAGAACGAAAATGGTTCAACAGATATAACAAAACATAGTGATTTTGGTGTTTATGAATTTGTTGATGCTTCAAAGCAACCATACTATAACAGATATCCTGTTTTATGTCAACTTCCAACAGCAACACCATTAACGAAGATTCTGAAATCTGAAAATAGTTTCTTGATGGAAGATAATTCTGGTCACTTGCACTATGCTAACTATAAAGCTAATGACAATACATTGATGCCTGATACATCTAAGATCATTCCTATTCATGGAAATGAAGTCTGGATTACACAATCTGGAAATGGTGGACAGCGTTATCAATTGAAACGTACATACATGACCAAATATGGTATTTTCGGTTTTAACGGAAAAGAAGTATTCTTAAATAGAGTTAACGATAACAACAACGGTTACATCCGTGTTCAGGAATTGGAACTTGAATATAGTCAACCTATTGTTGGTGAAGCTACTTTGTACGATACTAAATTAGGAATTTTCGTAGCTTTCTCAGGCAACGTTTATTTCTATAATGATTCTGGAATTTTCGAACGTATCACTAATTTCAGCAATGGTTCAGGTCTTTTTGTAGACGGTTACGTACAAGTTACGAATAACCATGAGTTCTATGGTGTTCCGGAAAACAAGCGTTTCTTCGACACTTACAATTTGACTGACACTAAACTTTTCATTACGAAAGGCGAAACTGATATCTATTTGGTACAGAATGGTACAGGTGGCAGTTCTATTTGGCACATGGTAACCGAGAATGGCAGATACACATTCCAACACTTGCACAAAAGCACAGAGTTGGTAGCAAATATTAAAGAAACACCTCTTGGTATCTATGTTACTTATGGAAATACTACTCTCATTCGAATTGACGAAACTGGTGTAAGATCTATAGACTTGACAATACTTGATGGTTTGACACAAGAAATGGCCAGTAATTTGGTAATCTATGACGTAATTTACTCTTATAAATACAAAACTTTGTATGCTTTTGGCAATCATATCTTGAAAATGGATTCTAAGTCTTTGACTTGGAAATTCCTTGGTAAGGCCGGTATAAACGATCAAACTGGTGAAGCGTACGATGCTTTAGTAAACTCAGAATACGGTAACTTCGCAAAAGCGTTGGGATATTACATTAAAGCCGATATGAACAAGGACACATTCGAAACAATTCGTCCGATTATACGTCACGTTGATGTATATCAGAACGTTAAGTTCGGTGATTACACATGTGAAGAACTTTATGTGCTTCGAAGTCGCAGCGTCGATGGTAAAGAAGAATATGTTGGTACGACTATTCTTGGTGATAACGCTAAAGATTTGTCTACGGACTACTTCAAGATCGCAAGTCAACGCACACTCCCTGAGGAAGAGTTAGTTTCATTGTTCTATCAAGAAACTCCTGTCTCAAACAGCAAAACATCTATTGCAACGAACATGACATCATTAGTTGCTATTACAACAGGAGACGATGAAACATTGATGTATTTGCGTGATTTCGGAATTGAAGAACGTGATGTTCCAACTGAAATTAATGGTAATACTATCATTGAAAAGAAACACTTCTATGCTCCAATCGATAACAATCCTAGTCATAACACATTCTCTGATGTAATTTTCAGACCAAGATTTATTGGCGACCATGTTACAATGAAACAATTTAAGAACATGTTGTTCTTGATGATAAACGATTCATTGTATATTGATGGAATCGATATTGACCAGAGATTGATTGGCGATGTTGATACACGTGACAAATACGTCGGTTTTGAATATCGTTTCATTGGTAAATCTGACGCTCGTTGGGACAATGAACCTACTGCTAAGAAATCTACATTAAGTAATAAATTTGGTTTCCGTGAAATCGACCTCTGTAAATGGGCTGAGAATAGCGGCGCACTGCCTAGCGCTACCAACTGGTTCAAGAAGATTATCGATATAAACAATCATAAAACCTCATACTTCAAGACTGACACAATGGCTAAGTTCTATAATACAGTTTATCAGCACAATACACACTTGACAAAAGATAACATGTTGTATAACGACGAACGAAATTCTAAGCCTACGTCATTCTTTGATATTTCTAATGAACACATCATGGAAATGTCTAAGTTTGATAATGAAGACTTTGAAATTGAATTGAATATATTCCCGAATTTGTTCGTTGTGCCTAGAAAAATAACTGTAAGTAGACCATTTGATCAATCTAAAACATCTTACAATAAAGCTTCTCCGTTCTTGCCTTATGATCCTTTTGGAGAACAGGCTAAACTTTTGGACGAAGAAATCAACAATTCTACAGGTCTTGCCCAGTCTCCGTTTGCTACAATTGGCGGCGCAGATTTGTCAGACATGTCATTGTTGGAATTGGAGAATTACATAAACGATTTGCTCGATAAACTTGGCAATACATCTGAACAAAGATATTCTGCTGAGAATGCATTAAAATCTACTGGCGATTCTGATTTCGATTTTATTTTGAATAATCGAAATGTCGATGATATGCTTGGAATTAAAGATGAACCCTATGATGCAAGTGCTATAAAATATAACTCTGGTACATTAGGTTTAACTACTACTCCAGATGAGTCAACATATTTTAACAAAAAAGTGTTTACTACACTGACAGATCTTCAAACAACTGCATCTAGTGGTACTCACAATCAAGATCAATCGGAGTTGTACAACAAAAACTGGTCAATTGGAGACAATGCTACAACAAATTACTTGTACGCAATGATGGCAAATGTTCCCAATCCTAGTGTTAAAACTGGAGCAAGCCTTCCTAACAATATCAAATACCTTGCAAAAATAAAACCATCGACATTAAATGATGTATGTAAAAACATTCTTGGGCCAAACCTTGATGGAAAATCTCCTGGAATTGTTAGCCAATTCTCTAATACAAACAAACTCATCGGTCAAATCACACAAAAATACATAGATAGATCTTCTGAATTAACTGGTGGTAATAAAACTAATTATGATAATAATATTAAGAATACTGTAAATAAGAGTCTATATAAATTACAAAACATAATAACCGACCCGATGAAGAGTAATATAACTGTAGGTGAAACGAATTATGGTTTTACTGATAATGATTTAAACAACATGACATTAGCTGAACTAGAGATGTTTATTAACAATATGACAGAAAGTGTTAATGTTGCGCAGGGGACGGACATTAGTAGAGTTAGTGCCGATACAATAATAGAAAATGCTATTAATAATCCCGCAGTATTGAATAATAAGTTTTATGCTCCATATTTAATAAACTATGTCAATAGCGATACCGTGAAGGCTTCGATGGATAATTATGTTTCAGAAATAAAAAATATAGTAAATGGTTATGTCATTGGGCAAGAAGGAAGTATGCAATACTATACTGGACATTATGACTACAACTCCTTATATGGTTGGCAAAAAATTGCTGCAATTAAGTCTTGGAGATTCATAGATGTATTCGCTGTACCAGATTATTCTAGTTGGACGCAAGCTAAAATCGAACCATATTTATCTAATCATGCAAGGAGACTATTTGTTGATATATTTGGAAGTGGCAAAAATCCATATTTGTCGAACCCGACGAGCAATAGAACCGGTTACAATCTACTAATAAGTGATTATTACTATTTGTTTAAAACTCGTTCTTATTATGACATTTCCAACATGTGGTATAACGCGAGAAGCGCTTTGAATTCCAAGCTTACTAATATTTATAATGAGTTGGATCAATATGTTCATGCACGATGTGACCAAATTTGTGTCAACGAACTGACAGTGGCAAATTCATATTATCCTCGTTCGTGGAACATCGGACCAAATAAAATTGCGAATCATGAATACACAGCTCATCTTTATTCTAATGTCGCTGCCCAATTAGCAATAAGATGTTCACCACATTTGTGTTATGGTAATAGTTATATTTGGACCCAGACTAATCAAAAGTTTTTTGAGTTTTCTTGGCCAGGTATCGTATATGATGCTGATGGACGACCTGATGGTGATTGGAAATATTTAAAACAAATATATTATTGGGATTTTTCTATGTTTGACAATCCAATAGATCGATATGTTAGTATATTAAATCTTATGAAAACAAGAGCAAAAACACTAGCATCTAAGACAACAGGTAATGAATCATATGGGCATAAGATAATAACAATGAAAAATATTGTAAATAATCTACATACTAATGCTGTAGAAAGAGCAAGAAGATTAGAAAAATTATTAAGTAATAAAATATAAAAAAAATATTAAAAAAATGTGGGCTATATAATGCCCACATTTTAATATTTTTTTTTGTTTAAATACAATCACATATTCGCAACGTTCACTTCCGTCTACGAATTTCATCTTTTCTCCACCACGGGTTTTCAAAAACGTTCTGTTATCAAATCGTAATTGAGTTTCCCATGTTTTTTGTATAAATGATCCCATATTATCACCAAGGATAGTCATATCTAGATGTGTATTAAATGCTACCGATAGTTTAAATAGCAGATCATAAAACAAACAATAATCGAACTTTCCTTTGAAATCTTCACTATTCCAAATATAATTATTGACTAATCGATTTGGAATTGCTTCTGTTAATCTTTTCATACGCTTTTTCCTCCTAGTATGTAGAAGTATAATATATAATTAAAAAAAAAGAAGGGAGATATAAAACATCTATCCCTTCTTTCGAACGACAACTTAAAGTTTTGACAAATCCAAAACTTCTTTTTGTAATTCATCCCAACTCTTGAACTTGGTTCCGGCCAAGTTGTTATAAACTTCCAAAGCCGTTGGGAGTGCTGTTGTCGTTGGCAAGTCGTGGCGTTTCATAGCTTCAATGAAAACAAATCCGAATAACGGAGTTATCTTTCCTTGAAGCAAGTAGTTTTGTATCGCCGGACGACTTATCCCAATTGCCTCACCAAGTGCCTTTATGTTGATTCTCTTAGTTCTAGTGGAATCAACCGAGTTGAGATATTTGTACGCTGCATGTAATGCTTTAGCATCGACAGCAGTCGCAAAATATTTTGCTCCATGATCCATAAAATGTCCTCCTTATTATGGTCCCACTATTAATATAATATATAATTAAAAAAAAGAAACCGTAGCAATCCGGTACAGAAAAATATTCAAAGGTTTTCAACGAACCTTCCTTTGAATAATTATTTCTGTTTTAAAGAGGAGACGTTAGAATTCTACAACTATTCCGTTGTATTCTTCTATATATTTCGTCAACCTCTTTTTAGAGGTAATAACCTCGTCTCTTGTGCACTCCCCTTCATGATAGGAGTACAATCCTGGAAGGATAATCAAATTATCATCAAAATCGATATAATCGACGCTGTTCGAAAATTTTAATTTACCTTCATTATTAACAGCGATCATTTGGAGGGTTTTAGATGAAACTCTCCAAAAACCATTTTTCTTTCCATTTGCGGTTTTTAGTGCCGCAAGAAAGTTCTTCTTAGGGATGTCGTCCCTAAGATCGTAAAAGGCGTCGTGAAGATCACCTATATAGACGACCTTCCCGAGAATCTTTCCTTTCTCGTCAAGTAGAAGAAGATGAGAATCTTCTTCTTTTACAGACCATGTGCTGCACCACGTTCGGCAGCCTTTCAAAGGAATATTCTCAGCTTTCATAAGGTTTTCTCCTGTGTTTTTATCTTATGACTACTTCTCTGTAGCGTGTTAGGTTTTCTCTCCTAACCGCTTTAATTTGTTTTTAAGGAACTCATACGTGTTCCTTATCATTATTATAATATATTTTTATGGGGGTAGGGCATAATAACAGTGTTATTATTAATACTAAAACTATAATATATAAGGAGTTCTAATAATGTATAAATTATCTATATTAATAGCAGTATACAATGATGAACAATATTTAGAAGAATGTATGGATTCTTTATTAAGTAGTACTAGACAATCTGTAATGTATAATGCTATTCA
>Ga0256407_10004713_pt1 | contig 22495 bp, 8 predicted proteins | sample RumenRJG_04DNA_FD_193489 | JGI IMG/M metagenome (GOLD analysis project Ga0256407, IMG submission 193489) | Bovine rumen microbial communities from Lethbridge, Alberta, Canada - RJG_04 | ecosystem: Host-associated > Mammals > Digestive system > Stomach > Rumen | place: Canada: Alberta | collected... | reverse complement strand
ACTCCATTATGGTATGAATATACAAATTCTACAAGTGATAATTATGGGAGAATGGATTCTATTATGTATAATCCTATGGCAAATTCTGGTAGAAGTATCATGGATTTTTTAAAGAAGTTTGGTATGTTAATGCAAAATTTAAATTTTAAAGTTTTTGCACCAGAAGATAGATTTAATTTCCATGAGATTGAAGGATGTGCTGTTTTTAATACCAAAAATACTTCTATTCCTATTTTGTTTCAAGCTTCTTTTCTTCCTTCTATGAATGAGGAGTTTAGATTTAGTTTGAGATGTAAGAATAATGATTTGAATATGTATCAAAATTTACTTTTAGATATTTATTCTGTTGTTAAAATGTGGGTTAATCCAAATTAAAATAAATAATAATTTAAATAATTTTTAAATAAAAAATTAAAGAAATTAAATAGAATTTAATTTTATATTTCAAAATAAATTTAAAAGTAATAAATGAATTAATTATTATTTATTTCAATAGTTTTTACTTTCAGATTATTTTCATTTTTTAATATTTTATATTACTAATAAAATATATATTTTATAATTTCTATTTTTTTATAATTATTGAATAATATGAAAAAAAGAAAAGTAATTACCTCAGATGATGAAAATTCTGATTCATCTGAAAATGAAATACAAACTCCTAATTATAATAGTTCTATTTCAACAAATATTTCAAATACAATGTCATCTAATTTATCAAATTCATTTTCTTTATTAAATATTAGTAATAAAGAAAAAAATAAAAATATAATTCTAGAAAAAATAAAATCTAAGAATTCAATAATATGTTCAGATAATGAAGATTTTAAAATTTCAATTTTAAAAACATTTTTAGATTTAAATAAAAATTCAAAAATAATTGTTTTATCATTAGATATGAAAATATCAAATAAATTTTCAGATTTATTTAAAGACTCAAAAATAGATGCTTCATATTTACAAGGTAAAAAAGGTAAAAAAATAAAAAATAATTATAAAGAATTTCAAAATTATTTTATTAAATCTGATATTTATTTTGCAAATCCTGATGTTTTTTATAAATTATTATCAATTGGTTTTATAACTATTTTTGATATTCAGTTTATAATTTTTGATGAATGTCAAAATTGTATTGGAAATCATCCATATTATTTAATAATGACAGAATTTTATTTATTTTATTTAACAAATGGAGATGAATTAAAACAAAAATTACCAAAAATTATTGGATTAACTTCATTTCCTTTTAAGAAAATTTATCAAACTAATGAAATAATGATAAATGAAATGAAAAATTTATGTGAAAATTTAGATTCTCAAATTATTATTGATCCTGAATGTTTAAATTATAATATTTCTAATTATTTTATAAATAATGATTGGTTTATTGAATATAGTAGTCATAAAGATAATGATAAATATGAAAAAATGCTTCAAGTTTTTTTACAAATATTTTTTAAACCTTTTATTGAATTAGCTTTAGAAAATTATATTATGATTACAAGGGAAGAATTAAATGAAAACCTCAAAACAGAAAAAATAAATGAGTATTTAAAATATATTAATAAAATTTTTAATGCAAAAGATTTTGATGAATTTATAAAATTTCAATCTTTAGAAAAGGAACTTTCAATTAATTGGGAAATTTCTACTTTATATAAAAAATATGAAAAAATTGAAAGACAATTATTTTTAATATTTGAAAATTTAGATATTTATTCATTAAATGAATTCTTCAAAGTTTATTTAGAATTATATGAAAATGAATTAAATAAAGATATATCTATTTTATCTAAAAATGAAATAAAAGCTATAATAATAATATTTAATAGAATAAGAAGTGCAATTGATCTATTAATAAATAAAAAAAATTTTATATATCAAACCAATAAATTTGAAAAATTATTAAATTATTTAAATAATAATAAAAATTCAAAAATAATAATTTTTGTGAATCAAAGAATAATAGCAAATATTTTGGAGAAAAGATTAAAATTGGAAAATAATGATAATGTTTCTTCAATAATTGGAATAAATAACAATGAAAATTTGCAACTTATATATAATCCATCTAATTCAATAAAAGAAATTGAAAATAGTACATTAAATTTTCAATCAAAAGAAAAATCAATATTAATAACTACTTATAATTTTGAGGAATTATCAAATATGAAATATGTAAATCTTTTTATTGTATATTCTGAATTTTCAAATAACAAAAATTATTCTTGTTTAATTGATAGAGTTAATAAAGAAAAAACACAATATTGTATTTTTACTCAAAATATTAAAAAAATATCTGACACAATTAATAATTATTTTTTATTAAATAATAAACTGATTGAATTATTTAAAAAAGATATTTGTTTTGAATTAAAATCTCAAACATATATTAAAGATAAATTTAAAGATTTTAAATATTTTTATTATATCCCTGAAACACAAGCAAAATTAACTTTAAAAAATGTTAATATTATTTATAATGAATGTATAAACTCATTTGAAAATAATAATATCAAATTAAATATAACTACTGATTTCATTGAAGATAATTCAAAATATAAATGTAGGATTTTAATTAAAGGAAATGGGTTGAAAGTAAATACAATTATTTCTTCTTCTCATAATGATAAACAAAGCGCTGAAAGTGAATGTTTTATGCGATTTTTAATAAATTTATACAAAAAAAAAAAAATTGATAATAATTTCAGGGTTATATTGTAATTTTTATATTATTTTTTCATATATAAACTTACAATATATAGAATATATATATAATATATTATAATTAAATTCTATTTTTAAGTATTTTTTTGGAAATTTTTCATATATTTTGTAAAAGTACTTGTGAAATGTTTTTGAATTAAATTTGACATTAAAAATTCATCTCCTTCATCATCATATTCACTTTCATCATCTCTTTTTTCAAATTTCATCATTAAATTACTATTTTTTTGGAATAGAGGATTATTATTAATTAAATAAAGTTCATCTTTAATTTTAATAAGTTCATTCTCATCTAAATAATTATAAATCAAATAAAATTTTATCATTATTTTATATATTAACATTTGCATTTTTTTAAATGAATAATCAAAATTATTTTCATTTTTGAATAATAATTTTCTAATTCCTCTAATTAAAACTCTAATTTTAAGATACTTTAAAGATTTTAAATAATTTTCAGAATATTTAACTCGATTAGGAAGAATAATTAAAGCTCTTTCTAAATCTAAATTACCTTCTATATCTGCTAATTTATCTAATAATATTCTAAATTTTGTTTTAAAAGATTCTTTTAAATATTTATTTTCTAAATTAATTGAACTTGATGTCATTATATCTCTTTTATTTCTTCCATTTTCTGATTCAATAAAAGAGTCTTGACTCATACTGTTTATTCTTGTTAAATTATAATTACTCATTGAAACAGATCTTGAACTTTTATTCTCTGATTCTGATATTAAATCCATTTTTTTTTTTTGAAATAAATTTAATCTTTCATATATTTCATATAATGATATAATTTTTTTCTTTTCTTTAAATCTTAAATCACATATAACTCTTCTTAATTCTAAAATATAATCTTTTGTAAATTCATTTTCATATAATGGACTATTTTCAACTAAATTTTCTTTGTAACATATTATCCAAAAATAAAATAAATCTTGACCAAAAATAAATATTAATTTAAAAGGTAGCAAAAGTATATTAATTATAAATCTCATTTTTCTTTTTTTTTCAACACATCCTTTTTCATCATATACTGATTTATACATACAATCATAAAAAATATGATAATAACTTTTAAACAAAGTAAAAGGATAGCATAAAATACCTAAAATAATAATATATATAAAATATATTATAGCTATAAATATATAAGATATTTTACAAAACATTTCATTATAATATTTGCAATCCAAATAATTATCAAAAAAAATAATAATAATATTAAATATCACAGCAACTATGTTTATAGGAGGAGGTAAAAAAATTAAAATTCCATAATTATCATCCCATTTAATATCTTCATGTATTAAAATAATCATAGCTCTGCTTTCAGCATCTGCATTTTCTTGTGCATTATTAAATAAATTATTAATTATACCTACAATTAAATTAAATAACATTATATTTGATATAGTTGTAAATGCCATTAATAGAATATAACCAAAAATTTTTAATTGTGTAAAACCTTCAAAATCAACTTGTCCAAAAGCAGTTCCAAAAAGTGTCATAAAACTATTATATATAAATTTAAAATCTGGATTAGAATTTTGAAAAAAAATTGTAAAGCATTGTCCAAATAAAAATAAAATGCATATTACAATAACCATAAAAGCAAAAACTTGCCAAAATATATTAATTAATATTCTAATAAATGGACCATAAATATATGTAATTGATATTAATTGCATTACTCTTAACCATGACATTATTAATATTATTGAAACTAAAATTGATTCTATAAATTCATAATTTTTATCCTTTTGTTCTGAAGATAATTTTTCTGGTAATCTATAATAAAGTAAAACTATACAAATTAAAGTAGTAACAATTATTACTAATTCTAAAGTATTAACTTGGATTTTTCTTTCTGATTTTAATAAAAAAATATATCTAAATAAAAAATCTGTGCAAAAACATATTAAAAAACTATTTGCTAATTTAACTTTTAATTCAATTCTATCATTGTTATAATAATATTCATCAGGTAAAGTATAAACAATATATTCATAATAAAAACAAATAATAAAATAAAAAATAGTTTTTAAAAAAAATCTAGATGAAGTATTATATTTATAACAATAATACTGAAAAGTAAAATAAGTACATTTAGGATGATAATCAACAGAAGTCACTTGTTGAAAAGACTCATAAGTATTATTAGTAATTAGAATTCTACTCATTCTCAAAAATCTAAAACAAGTATATTCATAACCATTTCCATACCATATTTTTTGTACAATCCCCCCAATACTATTATCAGCTAATAAATTAAAAAATTTATTTTCAGCATAAATAGATAAAGCATTTCTTCCTTTATGGTCAAATTGTTCTCTTAAAAAAAAATTAAGTGAATCCTCATCTTTAATAGAAGATTGAATTTTTTCACCTAATTCTAATATTTCATCAGCAACAGCTCTTGCTTTATACATTAATTTATTATTTAATTTACCTAATTTTAATAATAATTCAGCAGCTAAACCAATAAAAAGTAAAGGTTCTTTACATTTTGTTAAAGCATCTTCACTTGTTGTATAAACTAATAAAAAAGAAAAAATTTTATGAAAATTATTTCTATTTAAACATTTTTCTTCGATACTATTTAATAAACATAATGCATCACAAACATATTCTCCAAATCTTAATTGTTCAATTAAAACACTTTGTACATTAATTTGAAAATCAATTTCTTCTAAATTTTCAACTTTAATTTCATGACATGAACTTCTTCTTATTTTATTTCTATAAGTTTTTTTTCTCCTTGGAGTAACTTTAATATTATTATTTTCCATTAAATTTTCAGATGATTTATAAGTTATATTTTGTTTACTTTTACTATTATCATCAGATTTATTAATTGAATCATTACTATATTTTGTTGTAACATGAGGACAAAATCCACTTTTTCTAAAATGATTATCTTTTAGATTTGATCTTTTTATTGGAGAATAGTCATTTTCACTTTTGTATCCATCATCTGTTCCTGATATCGAGCCTACTGTTATTAAACTTATTTTATCTATTTCTTTTGAATTATTCATATCAATTGTTAATGCAAAAGATTTTTTTTTTCTTTTATCTATTACTGTTGATGATGATAATGTGTTTCTTTTTTTAATTTTTTTGTAATCTTCCAAGGAATTTAAAGAGAAAAGATTTATTGATGTTCCAGTTTCATTATTTGATAAAGGGGTTATTAAATTTATTCTTGGGATAATTTTTGTTATTGAATTTTTTTTTAATTTTTTCGGACGATGGAATTTATCTTTTATTCTTGATAATATACCTTTTTTTTTGTTTTTATCTATTTTATTTGAATGATATCTTTTTATTATATTTGTAAATGCTTTCATTGCTTGATTATTTTGAAATATATCTTCTTCTTTATATTTTTTAGAGTAAAATTGTTTTGATTTTAATTTAGATAATGTACTTATTGGCATTAAACTTGTATTTGAAACATAATTTGATATAATTGAATTTTCGGTATTTTTAATTACATTTGAAGAATTTAAAAACTTTTTTGAAATTCCACTATTATAAATACTATTATATGTATTATTATACAAATCATTATCGTCTGTTGTTAAATTATCATCAGAATAATTATTTTTTGCGGCTAAAGATGATTTTGGTTCTTGTAAAAAATTAAGTATTTTTTTTCCTCCTCTTGAATGTTTAAAAGTTGCATTTTCTATAAATTCTCTTTTTGATTTATATTGAATTTTAGATATCCAACCAATATAATCATCTGAATTTGGAGGTGGACTATTTAAATATATTCTACAAACATAAAATTTTAATAATTCTCTTGCTAATCTAAAATATTTCTTTATTAAACATATTTGCATATATTTAGGTTTTACATTTGATAAATTTAATGATAAATCCATTATATCAATTGATATATCTTCATCATAATTTAAGCATAATTCATATATTTCTATTGGAAATGATGTAAATTTTCTATGTCTTTTATATTGCTCTAAAAAATATAATACTAATTCTTTTATATCTGATTTAAAAAAAATTTCTAATAATTCTCTTAATGAAGTTACAAAATTTAATTTGAAGTCATTTTGTATTTTTCTTATTCTATGATTTATATTATTAATTGTTTCTGAATATTCACTTAATTTATTATGTAAATTATATTTTTGCTCTTTTTGATATATTTCATTAAATTGATTCGTTTGTAGATAAAATTGATAAAATTTCCTTTCTGTTCTTAAATTATTTAATTTAATTTTATTTTCATAATAAATAGTTTCAATTAAATTTTTACTTTTAATTAAATCAAGATTACATTCATATAAATTCCATAAATTATATACTTGCTCTTCATTCATTTTTTTTCCTATATTTTTCCATATTCTACCTTCACTTGTAATATAACAAAATTCAACATTTTGTAAAATTAATTCAAATCCATAATAAAATTTCCTTCTTGCTGCATTATTTAATATTTTTCTAAATACAATAATCTCACTTTGTGTTAAAGACTCAAAATATTTTTTTTCAATTGTATTTGTTAAAAATGTGTCAAGATTAAAGTCATCAATAAAATCACATTCTTCCATAAAAGTTTTAAAATAATCATAATATTTTTGTTTAATTATTTTAGAAGTATTTTTATATCCTAATAAAGAAAGAAATAATATTTCAACATCATATTCTATATTATATATATTTTCTTCTTCTAAAATTATATTTTTAAATTGTTCAATAGTGCTATTTAAAAAAGATAAATCATTAAATAAAAAAGAATTTTCTGTTATAATAAAATAAGGATAAGTTTTCTTTTTTTCAATTCTTGGAAAATGAATTAAACCTTCTTCTTCATGTAAATGAATTTCTGTTGCTATTACTAATAAATTTAATATTATATTATTTCTTGTTATTATCATTAATTTATTTTCTCTTTTTTTAGATTCAGAATTTTCAAGATGTAAATTTAAATAATCAAATATATTAAAATCAGGAAATTCTTTCATTGTAAAAAGTATATCTACATAATTATTAGTAAATAAATTTTTGTATTTTTCTTTGAATTTATGAATCTTTGATTTATTATGATAAAAAGTAAAAAAAAATGTATTAATTAATGATATATTTGATTCAAAATATACAATTTCACTTAAAGATAAAATTTTTCTTGGTGCATTTTGTGGTTGAGAATAATATGATAAAAAATTATTTATTGATATATTATCTAAACTATCTTTTGTATTTACATTCTTTCTTTTATATCCTAAATACATTGAATTATAACTTTGTTTATGATTAATAAATCTTTTATCATTGTTCATATCTGAAAGAGTTTCAACATTTGGTTTATTAGATGGACTCAACATTATTCACTATGTTTTATTAAAAATATTATTTATATAAAATTTCTTAGTACATTTTAATTAATTGTTTAAAAAGTAAAAATTAAATAAATTAAAAAATGTTAACAAAAGAAACTGAAGCAAAAATTTCAAAAATATTAGTAAAATTATCAGAAGGAGAAAAAATAATTGAAAATTCTAGAAAAGTATTATCAGAAAATATTGATTTTGATTCATATCAAATTTTCAGATATTTAGATACAGAAGGAAAAAATATAATAGATTCAACAAATATTTTAAATTTTTTAAAAAAGAATGGAATATATTCAAATATAACAGAAATAGATTTATTAATAATGTTTTATGATGAAGATAATGATGGTTGTTTATCATATTATGAATTATTAACTTTAATACAAAGTAATACAGTTTCAAAAAGATCAAATCCTTGTTTGAGTGATCAAAAATTACCTTCACATATAGAAAAATTATTAATTAAATTATTTGAAAAAGAAATTGATTTATCAAGAAGTATTCTTTGTTTATTAACAGATTTAAAAACTAGACCAGATTTTAAAATGCAAAATATATTTCATGCATTAGAAAGTTGTGGAGGATTAAATTATGATAGTGTAAAATTTTTCTTAGATAGAAATTGTATTAGAATACAAAAAAATGATATTTTTTTTATATTAAAAAGATTAGATTTTAATAAAGATGGTTGTGTAGATTATTGTGAATTTAATAAATTTTTAGGATATCCTAATAATAATAATGTATGTAATTTTAATTCACCAAAATGTTCTCCCTGTAATTCACCAAATAGGTCTTTTAATAGGAATTTACATTATGATTATTTAAATCCTTTTCCTCCAAGAAGAAAATGTTGTGACAGAAGTAATGAATATAGTCCAATGAGAATATCATATGATGATGATATTAGTGATTTTAATACTAATAACAATAGTAATTTTAGAAATAATAATTATCATCAAAGTATGAATCTTTCACCTAGATTATCTTTAAGATTTTCTCCAATGAGAAATAATGGAAATAATCGGTTAATTAGTAATAGTTATACTATTGAAAATTGTAATGATTATTATAATTCTAATAATATTAATAATATGTTTTATCCAACTGATAATAATTTTAATACTCTTCAAAAATATTTTATACCTCCTGAAAAAAAACAAAATATAAATAATAATAACATAAATCAAAATTATAATAATATGAATTATCCTAATCAAAATTATAATAATAACATGAATCCAAATAACAATTTTAATAATAATTCCAACAATCAAAATATTAATAACATTAACAGACCATCTCCAAATCAAAATTTCCGAAATATAAATTCTCAAAGAAAAAAATCAAAACCTCCATCAAAAGAAGAACAACAATTCATAGAATTCCTCTGTCAATTAATGTCAGCAGAATCAACCTTAGAACAAGCAAGAATAGATTTATCTCTCAAAACTGATTTCACATGTCAAGATGCCTTTAAAATTTTCGAACAAAACAACAGAGGATTTTTATCAGATGAAGATTTAAAATATGGTTTTGAAGAATTAGGAGTTTGTATAAATGATAAAGATATAAATTTATTATTAAAAAGATTTGATATTGAAAATGAAGGAGTAATTAATTATAATGCATTTTTTGATATGTTAGTTCCCTTTGAAAAAGATTATAGAAATATGGTTGAAAATAGACCTTCTAATTCAAATTTTTCTGGAACTTCTGATATTTTTATGATGAGTACTAAAGAAGTTTTGAGAGATGTTTTAAATTTAATTTTAAATTATGAAAATAGATTAAATGAAATGAAAAAAAAATTTGCTGGAGTGAGAAGTGTTTTAAAAGATATTTTTATGCATTTAGATAGATTAAATGTTGGATATTTTACTAATGATGATTTAATTAGTTATTTGAAGAAAAATAATATTTTTACTACACTTAAAGATGCAGATTTGTTGTTTATTAGATTTGATAGAAATAGAAATGGGCAAGTTGATTTTGAAGAAGTTGAAAATGAATTTCAAGTTGAAAATTAATTTAAATAATTTTTTTTTTATTTTTTTTTTAATAAAATTATTTAAATACATTCTTATTGATATAATTAATCTATTAATTTATTTTGTTTTTTCATATATATCATCTAATTCAAATATTTTTACTAATTCTTTTTCTCTATAAAATTTTGCTCTTAATAAATTACCTTTATTATCTGTTCCTGGAAATCTTTCTTTTTCTTCACCATTAACAAATAATATTATATATGGAAGACTTATTTTCATTCCAGTTATATTTATTTTTAATTTTTTACATAAATTTTCATTTAAATCAACATCAATTTTTGCAAAATTTAAAGACTTAGTTAAATATTTAAGTGATAATTTAGCAAAAATTTCTTCAGTATATAAACAGTCATCACTATAATTGGAATAAAAAATACAAAACCAAATATTTTGAATATTATCTTTAAATTTAGATTGTCTTACATTTATATTTTTATCAGTCATAACAATTTGATTAAATAATTGTTCATTTTGAATATAAACTATATTAGATGGACCATTATATCTAGGGGGTTTAAAAAGTAACCAAACTGTTATACAAAGAAACATATACCATAAAGATAATTTATAATCTATTATTAATGTTAACATTGCAATTCCACTTTTACAATAAAAAAATACTTCATGAATGTATTTTTTCCAATTTGTAAAATATCTTAAAAATCTGATTGTTAATATTGTTAATATGAATGTTAAAATTGAATTTTCTCTTTTAAATCCCCATGAATCTTTATAATTGAGCATAAATGTATTACCATAATTTCTTATAAAAGGATACAAAATAATTAATATTATATTAAAAATATAAAAAGGAGTAAAATATTCCCATTTTGAAGACATAAATTTTTTTCAAAATATAATAATAAAAAAAATATAATAAAAAAAAAATTAATACCTAAAAATAAAAAAACTAAAATTAAAAAAATATTAAAAAATTTTATAACAATTAATTTCAAATGAGTCAAATAATTTAAATTAAGTCTTCAAATAATGAGAAAATTTAATGCATCATCAATAAACAAAAACTTAAAAAGTTCAATAATAAAAAAATCCGAAAACTCCTCAGTATCTGGTTTAAAAAAATCAAACAAAGAATCAAATTTAATAAGTGAAGATTCCAAAATAGAATCCCCTCAAAAACAACAAGACAAAAACATATCAACATCAGAAGCCTTAATAGATAAATCAATATCAAAAAAAGGAAAAAAACAAAAAAAACAAAAAATAGAAGACGAATCAAAAAATGAATCAAAAAAAGAATCAAAAAATGAATCAAAAAATGAATCAAAAAATGAATCAAAAAATGAATCAAAATTAGAATCAAAAATAGAATCAAAAAACGATATAGAAGAAAAAAAATTAAAACAAAAAGATAAAACATCAAATAATGAATCAAAATCAAACCAATCATACGAAACAAGTTCAATAGCAGATTCAGAAGATATATCAGATGAAGAAACAAATCCTAGAAAAGCTCAAATGGAAAAATCATATTATTTAGCCAATTTAGCAATAAAAATTCAAGATGCTGATGAAGCAATTAGATACGCTGATGAAATGGCTCTTTTAAGTGAAGAACCATTAACTAGAGAACAAAGAAGAGTTTTTTGTGGTTCAAATTATATTTATATTGAAAAATTAAGAACTGGATTATTGTATTTAAATAAATTATTAATTACTGAACAAAGTGGAAAGAGAATGATTGGAGAAATTAAAGATTTAAAAGAAAAAATAATTATGAAAAGATGTGAACATGTTATTAGAATTATTAATGAGAGTTTATTAACAAAAAAATTAGATAATGAAGTTAAGGCTTTATATTTAAAAATTAAAGGGGATTATTATAGATATATGGCTGAGATTTCTAAAGGAAATGTTTTGTATGTTAATAAACAAAATGCTTTTCATTTTTATAATGAAGCTAAAGATCTTGTTAAAGATTTTGATGATTTAAATCCTACTAAATTAAATATTTCTTTAAATTACTCTGTTTTCTTAAATGAAGTTTTGAATAAGAGAATTAATTCTTTTTTTTATGCCAAAGAAGCTTTATATAATGCGTTGAAAAGTTTAAAAAATTGTTCTGAAGAACAATTAACTTCTGAAGATATGAAAGATACTTTAATGATTATTGAAATTTTAAATAGAAATGTTGAAGATTGGTATAAAGAAGAAGTTGGTGATATATTTGAAGATGAAAGAAAAAATAAACAAAAAGAAGATGAAGAAAAAGAAAAAGAAAAGAAAAAGAAAAAACATAAAAAAAAAGATGAAAAAGAAGATGTAAAACAAGAAGAAATTGCACCAACTGAAAAGCAACTTCAGCCAAGGAAAAGTATTTCTGGTCACATCCCAGAAATACCTAATTTAGATTTAAAATCATCATCTCTATTAAATTTAAATGCATCTAATGTTATAAATACAAATCAATATGGTAGATCAACAATTGGAATACCAAAAAAAAATTTATAATTTCATTTTTGAAAAATAAATAATAATAATATAAATTTAAATCATATTTTTAAATTATCAAAAAATAAAAATGATTTTTAATTTTTTATATTTATATTTAAATTTTATAATTTAAATTATAAATAGCTTTGTCCATTTGACAGAGATGGATGAAGACTTCCTTTAGTGTATTTCGATGTAACTTTCGATAATTTTTCAGCAGCTTTTATAACATTTGGAATTCTTACAGGTCCTTGCCAATTTGCATAGGTATGACATAAATCATAAGTAAATTTGGGTATAAATTCAGGAGAATTCATATTACCATATGCAACATGGAAACAAGATGGTGTTGCTGATCCTCCAGTAACTTCTTGAGGTTGAAGATAAAATTCAAAGAATTTTGGATTAGTTATTCCATCAATAACTAATAGTCCTGGGGCTGGATTTTTAAATGGATTAACTTCAAAGAATTTATAATTTGTTTTTGTATTAACTAATATATAATAATACGGAATTGTATTCTTTCCTTTAATAAAACTTTGATCAATATTTCCATTTAATCTTTCTTGTATTTGTATTACTTCATTTGTTAAATAGTCTTTTTGTTGAAGTGAAACTCCTTGTCTATATATAATAACTCCACTTGGTAATGTTTTATTTTTTTTGAAATAGGCTTTAAGTGCTTCTTCTATAAACAATGAAACTTTAAATTCTAATTGTGCTTTATTTTCCTCTTTAATAACTTCTTCCTTATTATAAAATGAAGTAAAATCTTTATCTGTTGTTGCAACCATTGCAACTCCTGTATTATGTCCAAAATGACTTGAATCAACACCAATAACCATTAATTTCCTTTCATAAATATCTTTACTAAAATTGATTTTATAGGAAGCTCCATCTAATTTAGCATTAATTTGAAGAATAATTTTAGAACATACACTCATAGCATTTTTTCTTAAAGAAAAAGTTTTAACAACTTGTGAAATATAACCACAATTCACAAGAGAATGCTTCTTTAATTGAGGATAAATAAAATCATTTCTATCTAATAAAAATAATACAAAATCATATTTGTGATTTTCATAATAATCATCAACAGTAGCAGTCCAATCATTTGCATTATTGCTTCTATCAGGCATTTCAACCCATTCTGGTTCCGATACTGTTATTCCATAACCTTTTGATGCACTTTTCATTGTTTCAAATAATTGTTCTGCTTGATTATAATTATGTTTTTCATATAAACATAACCAATTATTAAATGGTTTTACTGTTAATGCTTTAAATACTTTTGAACCGATTCCAATTGTTTTATTTTGTCCTGCTGATATTGATGGTGATTCAATATAATATGCTTTAAAGTATCTATCAATTGGAAGGATTTCTATTCCATATTTATCTTTTTTTTCTTTTGCTGAAGGTATTTTAATTTCATCTTTTTCTTTTTCTTTATCATCCTTTGACTTTTTTGGTTTTATTATTTTATTTTCTGTATTATTTAGTAATTGAACAAATTCATTTGTTTTATTAACTCTTAAATCTGGTTTTAATTTTGTATAATTAGCTAATTCTTTCATAAATTGACCATTTTTTATTGCACTATCATTTAATCCTCCGAGATAACTTAACTCAGGAATAAAATAAATTTTGGTATCATTACTTTTTACAACTATTAAAGGCTGTTTTTTATTTTTAATTTGAATATCATGTGCTAATTTATAATAATTTAACAAATTCATTGAATGACCATCTCTATTTATCGTTGTATTTTCAGGATTTTTTTGAAAATCAATATCATCAATTCTATAATTTCTTTTAGCATAACCTACTTTAAATGATCTTCCAATTAAATCATCTTTTATTTTTTGTTGATTTTTTTTATCATTATATTTATTTTCCTCTAAATAATCCAAAATAGTATCTATTGATAAAATTTTATTTTTTAATGTAACATTTAAGAAACTTCCATTCATTGTATATACGAAACTAGTAGTAAAACCTGGGAAAAAATCAACCCTCTCTTTACCACCAGAAATTTCTCTTCTGTTTGTCCTATTTACAAATAAATTTCTATAAAAATCTAAATTTGGATTAGAGCTTAAAATATCTCTAATTAAAGTTTCAATTATTTGTTTTGCTAATTGATCATCTTGAATATTTTGATTTTTTAAAGTAGTAATATTAGAACAAGGTTGAAATGTAATAATATATTCAGTTTTTCCATCTTTTCCATAAAGAAATGCATTGACACCTTTTATTTCTTTTATTAATGTAGTTCCATAAATACAATCTCCACTTTGGAAAAATTCTCCATATATTTGTTTGATTTTTTTCATTGCATATTTAAATAATTTATCTCTTATTGTCATATTTTCATTTGATATTTCTGGTGTTATTGCATATGGATATTGATAAATGTTTAAATCTTTTTGTAAATTGATTTTAAACAAATTGACATATATATCCTTTGAGCCTTTTATATAACTTAAATTTAGTATGTCCATATTAGGACGTGGTAATAATTGGATTTGCTCTAGTTCCATAAATTATATTTTTTCTAATTCATATGTATTTATATCATATTTTAATTATTTATTTCTATTTATTTATTGTGATAATCCGATAACGAAAGAATTTATTTATTTCAAAAACAAAAAAAATAAAATAAATTTTTTTTCATAATTGAAAAAAAATAAAATTTATTTTTTTATTAAAGAGTATTTGATGTTATAAATAATATATTCATTTTCAAATATGATGAATGAAAAGGTTATTTGATATACAAATTTTGATTATTTTAAATTGTTCTAAAAAAATTTAAATTTTAAATTTTAAAAATAATTAAATTTAATATCCAAATTCGAGTGAATCTCTTTCACGAAAACTTAATGTTTGTTCCTTATTTATCATTTGATTTTTTGAAGATAACTTAACAATTTTATTATAAATTTCTCTTTCATTTTGTGTATAAATTTTAAAATCATTTTTTACACTTGCAACAAAATTTCTATATTTATTTCTTGACATAATTAATTGTTCATAATTAATTTCAGGTATTTTAAATTCATTTTTAAGAATAATTTCATCCATTTTGTTTATATCAAATAAATATTCTATTATAAATTGAGAACATAAACAAAATCTTTCTTTATATAAATTTAAATATTTTTCTAAAACATCATTATATTGTCTCAATTCTAAAATTTGTTTATTTAAATTTAAAATTGAATTTTTATTTTCCTCAATTAAACTCCCTTTATCATTTATTATCATTTTATTTAAACTAATTTCAATTTCTCTTTCTTTAATTTCTTTCTTTAATTTCATTAATTCATATTTATTTTTATTATATTCTTTATTAACATCAACATAATTATTAAAATCAGAAATAAATTTATTTTGTTTATTAATTAACTCATCAACACATTTATCTTTTTGTTTCATAATTTCCAAAGATGGATTAATTTCTCTTGAAGAAATAGGAATACCATTTTTTCTTCCTGAATTAGAATTTAAAATTTTTTCATTACTATCATTTTTTAAATTATTTTCATTTTTTTCATCATTAATAGCAATATCAATAATATCATAATCCCAAAATTCATTTTCATTTTTTTTACCTCCAAAAATAATAATATGACTCATTAATTGTATTCCTTCAACAATAGCACATCCATTCATTAAAAATCTTTTCCCCATTAAATTCTCATCTTTCCCATTATATTCAACACAATTACCATCATCAACATTAATTCTATAAATTTTATCAGAAATATCTCCATTAGACATTTTCCCTCCTAAAACATAAACAAAATCACAATTCGTATTTACAATCATTAAAAAACTACATCTACATCCCAAATCACAACCAGAAACATTAAATTTTTTCCATTCCTTTTCATCAATATTAAACAAATAAAAAACATTATCATTAATTAAATTCCCTTTAACCATTCCACCATAAACTAAAATACAATTATTCTTATCTAAATAAACCATCCCATAAAAAACCCTTCCACTAGGTTTTTCCCCTTTTGTAGCAATATTAGTAATCCAAGAAGCACCATTAACATTATTATTACTATTATTATCATTATCAACTATAGTAATAGATTTATATTCTAATTTATGTAAATCACTTAAAAATCTATCACTTTTTTTTCCTATATTACAACCACCAAAAATATAAGCTTGTTTATCATTATTATGTATTGCACTATGACCATAACGTGATGATGGTTGTTCCATTGTGAAAACTTTATATGATGTAAAGGTACTTATATCTATTAGAAATGTTTCATTTTGAGATTTATTTTCTAGAAGTGATTTTCCACCATGGATAAATAAATAAGGAGAATCATACCATCCTGCTATATAAGTTGAGGGAGAGGGAAGTTCACCGTTTAGTTTTGGATTTGACCAAGAATTTGTGTTTAGGTTAAATAAGTAGAGACCGTAGTTTTCGAGGGTTGTTCCTCCTAGAAATAAAAAGGAATTTATGTCGGTTATACTTAGGAAGAGGAAACCTTCTGTTTTTAAAGGGGGAGTTGTTTCGGTTTTATTTGTTGGAATTTTGTTGAATGATATGTTTAGTGACATTTGGTTTTTTTTTTTTGTTTTTTTTGAGTTTTTTATTTTTTTTAATTTAATTTAAATTTAATAATATTATTTTATTTTATCAAAAAAATATTTTTTTATATTAAAAAAATTTGTCTAAAATTTACTTTTTCAAAATAAAAAATGACAGATAATATAAATATTATACAGAAAAAAAAGAAAAAAAGTTTATTTTATTCCTTTGAAAAAAATTACTTAGGATATCTTCCGTCAATATTAATAAAAGGAATATTAGACAAAAAAATATTATCAAATAAAAAAAATTCAACCCTTCCAGCATCTTTTACATTTCATGGGGTAGCAATGTACATAGATATAAGTCATTTCATAGATTTTTCAGTGAATATAAGTAATAGAAATAGACTCTCACCTGATTTTCTTCAATTTTGTTTAAATCATTATTTCGAAATTTTAATAAGTATAATATCAAATAATGGTGGAGATATAATTAAATTTGTAGGAGATGGTGTTTTTATTGTTTGGTCACCTGATAATGAAGAAAATGAAAGGTATATTAGCCATAATAAATATATTGAAAATATGAGAATTTGTTCAATTAAAGCTTTACAATGTGCTATGGATATTCATAAGAAATTATATAATCAAGAAATTACAAAAGGTTATTCTTTTAAAGTTAAAATTGGTATTGGAATTGGGGATATTAGTTTAGTTGTTGTTGGAGGTTATGATAATTCATATGAATATATTTGTTTAGGACCTTCAATTTCAGAAGCTTTGGAATGTGAAAAAAAAGCAATTCATGGAGAAGATTTAATTATAAGTGACTCAGTTTATAAAATTGTCAAAGATTATTTTATATGTGAAGATTTAATAATAACAAGAAATTCAATAATAGGACAAAAATTTTATAGAGTAATAAAACCAACAAATTTATTTGTAAGACAAATAAACAAATCAACAATAAACCAAATAAAAAACAAATACAATGACTTAATAGTAAAAAACAGTAACATATTTAGTCAATTTCTCCCATATTTAACAAATTTCATAGCATTAAGTAAACAATATGAGAGATGGTTAAAAGAAATTCGTATATTAACAATAATGTTCCTTACATTAAATATAGAAATTACAGATAATCAAAACCAAAAACAAACATTTCAAAATATAATATATAAAATCCAAGAAATATCCCATAATTCATATGGAACAATAAACAAAATAATTTTAGATGATAAAGGAATATCAATATTATTAATATGGGGATTAGCACCAAATTCATTTACTGGAGATACATCATTTTCAGTAAGAGCATCATTTGAAATATGGAATTTTTTAAACAAAATTAATATTGATTGTCAAATTGGAATTGGAACTGGATTATGTTTTTGTGGTGTTTGTGGTAATATTGGAGGAAGAAGAGAATATAGTGTAATTTCAGATGTTGTTAATAATGCAGTTTCATGTATGGAAATTTCAAAAGAAATTTATAATTATCCTAAAATTATTTTTGATGAGAAAAGTAGATTAATGCTTTCTCCACATATGAAATATAGATTTTATAAGAAATGCATTCCTAAAGGATATAAAAGTGAACAAAATTTTTATATTCCTTTATTAGAAGATTATGATGAGACTAAAAAAAATATTTATAATCCTTTTCCTTTTATTTTAACTCATATTCAAAATCCTTTAAATACTGATCAAGTTGATGAAGATATAATTAATGAAAATAAACATTATTTAGAAGATTTATATGAAGCTTCTAATAAAATGGTTGGAAGAGTTAAAAAACATAGAAGATTACTTCAAATTTTAAAAGATTTTGCTGATAAAAAAAATAATGTTAAATTAATTGTGATTAAAGGATTAATTGGGACTGGGAAATCACTTTTTGTAAGAAGGACTTTAATTGATTTATTAAAAGAAAATAAATGTTTAAATAATATTTATTTTAATGAAGAGATTAATAATATTAATAATGATAAGAATAAAAATTATAAGAATATTCCATTCATTTTTTCTTTTAAAACTACTATTGATAATATTTTATTTGGAGATGAAAAATCGAAAAATGAATTTAATGGAATGAAATCTTATTTCATAAAAATATTTAAAGTTTTATTTAATGATCCTAGTGAAAAAAAAAAGTTATTAGAATTAATTAAATTTAGAAATTGTATTAAATTTCTTAATTTTTTTGGAAGATATTTTGAAACAAATGAGAATTTAAAAAATTATTTTAAGAATGAGGAAATTGGAACTAATGATTTTATATATGAAGAATCTAAAAAAAGTTTAATTTATTTTTTTTTTGATATGATTATTTTATATAGAAAATATATAAGTGATATAATAAAAAAAAAATTTAATTATTCACCTTCATTTAAAATTCCAATAATATTTATTATTTAAGATATGCAATATAAAGATCAATATACCTTGGATTTCATAAAAGAATATTTAAACCCTTCCAAAGAATTTGAAGAATTTCATAAAGATTCAAATTTTACTAAATCTGAATTTTTAATAATTATGTTATATAGAGAATCATTGTATAAAGAATTAATTCCTAATGAAATATTTACAATTGATCTTCCAAATGAATTAAATATTGAAACAGATTATATAAAAGTTTTTTATTTACCTCCTTTATATAATGATATTAAAATTTCTACTCTAGTTAAAAATTCAATTAAACATTATAGAAATATTAAAATTGAAAATGTTTCATCAACAATAATAAAATTTTTATTAAATAAATCTTATAATGGAATTCCTTTTTTTATTATTAAACTACTTTTATCATTATGGGATACAAATAAAATTTATGTTGATTCAAAAAATACATTAACAGAAAAAAAAGAGTTAGTAAAAATGATAAAATATAATGATTATACTGATATTAAAGTTCCTTTTTTTATTGAAAAAATGATTTCAAGTATAATTGATAAAAATTTAGATGTTGATGATTGTATAATATTAAAATTAGCATCAATATTAGGGAATATATTTGATACTTGTAAATTAAAACAATTAATAAAATTAGAAAATAAACATCTTTTCATGAATTTTAAGATGAAAGATAGGAATTTTATATATGGAAAAATAAAAAAATATGAACAACTAAATTTAATAGAAATATTATATGATTTGGATATAAATCATAAATTTGTAGTTGCAAAATTTTCAATTCCATTTTTAAGAGAAATCTTCTATCAAAGAATGTTATTTGATTATAGATGTCATGTTCATTATGTAATAGGAAAAATGTTAAAAATAACTTTACCAGATAGTTATTATAATTTAACATATATTAATGAAGATATGGAATTAAAAATATTAAAACATCATTTAAAAATGGGAGAAACTTCTATAAGAACTGCAGTTTCAAATTATATATTAAAATCTGATGATACAAATAAGATGGTAAATAAAAAAAAAAGTAAGATAGTTGAAAAAGAAAAAAAAGATGATGAATTAAATATTAATGATTTAAAAACATTAATAATTCAACAAGTATGTTCAAAAATAGCTTCAATTAAAATAAATGATGATCAAGATAATATGATAAAAAGTGACTTTATAGAGAAAAAAAGTAATGGGAAATTAACTTGGGAAAAAAGATTTTTTGTGTTAACATCAAATCGAGTTATATATTTTTATAATGAAAGTGATTATAAAGATACAACAATTTCTCCTTTAGGTTCATTTTATCTTTATAATGTATTTTCAATACAAAAATTAAATGATTATTCAATAAGAGATAAAACAAATTTATTTTCTGTTGATGTGACTGAATGGAAAAAAAAAGGAGAAATACATAAAAATAGAACTTATTATTTAAGTACTCAAACAAGAGAAGAAATGTATAAATGGATGATTACTTTAAATATACTTAAAATAAAAGCATTTTATGATAAATATTGTTTAGGTTATGGATATGTTAATTTTCCCTTATATAATATTGATAAAAATGAAATGTTATTAAAAGTAAAAAAATTAAATTTTGAAATAGATGAATTAAATAATTTGACATCATCACCAATTCCACAAAGAGGAAGAAAACAAAATTTAATGCAATATCAATTAAAAAAAAATAAAAGAATGTCAATTTTTTCTCCTTATTTTGTATATTCTTATAATGACAATTTAGATAATTATTATGAATATGAAATTTATACATTAAGATATTTAATAAAAAATACAAAATTTATATTAAAATATTTACTTTGTATTTTTTGGGGTGTACTTCAAAATAATATTATAAAGGAAAAAAATAATAATCAAGATTTTGATTTTCAAATACCAAAGCATTTAAATTTATTATTAACAAAAATATGTAATGAGGATTATGAAAAATTAGAAATTTCTTCAATAGGAGAATCAAGTTTAAGTAATTCATTCAATTCAGATAATTCAAGAAATCTTTCATTAAATAAAAGAGGTAATAATATATATTCAAAACAACAAATAGAATATTTTGATAAATTTTATCATCCTGAAAAAGAATTTAATAAAGTAATATATAAAATAGGGAAAACTAGAAATTCAGAGATTTATAATGAAAGAAGATCAAAACTTAGTTTTGATTATGGTAAAAATATAGAAGATGAAGAATCAAAAGGTTCTTTCGCCGATCAAAGTGAAGAAAAAATTGATCATGATGATTATTTAAAATATCCTGAATATATAAAAGATCCTTCTATACAAAATAATTATATTGAATTAAAAACTTATTCTGATTTTAAAGGAACTATTAGTAAGAATAATAGTAATACTACTAATCCTATTATTAGTACTGCTAGGAATAATTCTTTAAAAAATAAATTAATTTTTGATACTGATTCTGAGAAAGAAAATTTAAAAGGAGATTTTGATAATATTAAATTTAATAGAAATAAAGAATTAAATAGAAGAAGAAAAAAAATTATGGATGAATATAAAGATGAATTAGATAAACAAAAAATTGAAAATAATAATAATATTGATGGTAAAATATTGAATGATGATTTTGAAAAAAATAATTATGAAGAAAATAGTTTAAAATTAAATTTACAATTGGATAGTAATAGTTTATTTTCAGAAAGCTCTGAAGATTCGTTAAAAAAAAGTATGAAATCAAGTCCAAGGAATAATCAAATTTTAAATAATGATGAAGAAATAAAATATATTTCACAAGATGAAATAAAAAAAGAAAGGAAAATGAGTAAGAAAAGGAGTACAAAAAGAAAAAATTCAAGTAATAAAAAAAGAATATTAACAAGTTCCAAAAATATTAGTAATCTTTTTGATAGTGAAAGAAGCAATAATAGT
>Ga0256407_10004712_pt1 | contig 22497 bp, 14 predicted proteins | sample RumenRJG_04DNA_FD_193489 | JGI IMG/M metagenome (GOLD analysis project Ga0256407, IMG submission 193489) | Bovine rumen microbial communities from Lethbridge, Alberta, Canada - RJG_04 | ecosystem: Host-associated > Mammals > Digestive system > Stomach > Rumen | place: Canada: Alberta... | reverse complement strand
TTTTTGAAAAAAAAAATTCAAAATATTTGAAAATATATATATACCCTTATTAAATTCAATTATTTATATTTAATATAAATATATTAAATTAATTAAGTAAATTTAACATTCACACATTAATAATTATATAATAAAAACTTCTAAAAAATAAAAATAAAATAATATAATTCAATAATAATAAACTTATTCATTTACGGGAATGAAATTATTGATTGATAAATCAATTTAAAAAAATAAATTGTAAAATCAATTTAATGAAGATTATACATTTAAAATATAAGAAATAAAATTTTTAAAAAAAGGACATTTAAAGCTTTAAAAATAAAGTAAAATTAATATTAACATGATTTTCATAATTAATTTGATTGTTAATTGAATAAAAATTTGAATATTAAAAATATTAATGAAAGACAAACAACACTTTTTATAATATTATAGTTTAAGTCTTTAATTATAATATTAAAATGTTAATAAAAATGATAAAATTGTTTTTTTATTTACTGTTTTTAATAAAAAATATTATAAAATAAATATTTTATTAATATATAAAATTTAAATGAAAACAAATAAAGGTTTTAACAATTCAAAAACTTTTAATTTTTATAATCAAAAACAAAATAAAAACAAAAACTTAATCCATAACACTACTGGAAATATTAATGAAGTTAACACCAAAATTGATTCTCCTAAACATAATTCATCTACCAATCATTCTCATAATTTTAAAAAAGTGACTGAAAAAGATTGTACAGATTTACGAAATTTAGTTAAAAAATCAGTTGATGATATAAATGATATATTAAATTCAACAGAAATAAAAAAATCAAATTTTATGAATATTAATAATAATAAAGGGGTTTTTCAAAAAAAACATCAATCTGCATTATCTCTTGATAATAATACTATGAATAATTCTACTTCTATAAAAAGTGAAAATAGAAATTTATCAAATTCTAAAACAAATTTTACAGTTAATATAAATAATTATATTAATATTCCTTCAAATAGTATTAATACAACATCAAAAAAAATAAAAAGATATGAAGAACAAATGATATTAAGTCAAAATGATAAACAAATTAATAATTATAATCATAATACATTAAATAAAGAACATAAATTTATCCCTGAAAAATTAATTAAATCATTAAATAGTATTACAGTTAATAAAAAAATAATTAATACTAATTCTAGTCAATATAAAAATAATGAAAATAATGAAATAAATATAAAGAATAATTTTTTAAATAATAAAATATCAATATCTCCAAATTCGAAACAAGTAAATGAAATTCAATTAAAAATAAAAAAAAAATTATCAAATAGAAAAAAACTTTCACATACACAAAAATTAAAAAAACCTAATGAATGTTTTAATCAAAAATTGAATTCATCAATTAATAGTATTTCATCTTATATTTATCAACCACATACTCCAAGAGAATATGAAATGAAAAATTTAAAAATAAAAAATAATTATACTCGTTCAATTTCTTCTAATTCAAAAATTATTATACGAAATATAAATAGTTCTTCAAATATATCAAAACATAATAATTCCTTTTATTCAAAAGAAAATGGAAAATTAAATTGTCGTCAAATTTTAGATAGAATATATTCAAAGGAATTTCCATATGAAATAAGTAATACAAATGATATATTAAAATTAATGTTATTTTTAAATGAATATTTAATTAATTGTAACGTATTAAAAGATTATTATCAACCAGAAAATAGAGATTTATTAAATAAATATTCTCAGTTTTTAGTTTCAAAAATTAAAATTAATTTACCAGAAGAAATTCAAATTAATCATAATGATTTAGATAAAGTTATCAATTCTGCAAAGACAATTCAAAGAATATGGAGAAAGAAAAAAGTTAAAAAATATTTAAATGAAAAAAATGAAACTGATGAATTAAAGAAAATGGTTATTAATAATTATATTAAAAAAAATGGATATAAAGTGAAAAAAGTTATTGGTTTATTTAATTCTCTAGTTGAGGATTTTGAAAATTTATGTGTTATTAATAAAAATATGAATAATATGATTTATTATATTTCAAAAATAGTTAATAAATCTTTAACAAATTTAGAAGAACAATTATTATATAAGGATTTTATTAATAATATTATTTTATTGAAATATTGATAATTATTGATTATATTTTATTTTTTTGAATTTCATTATTTATAATTTTTAATTTATAAATAAATAAACTACTTAAATTCTATGAATAATAATTAAATAAAATAAGAAAATTATATAATAATAGGAAAAACATTGTTATATTAATAAATAAATATGTCAAGAAACAATAACTCAATATTAAATACATCAAATTCTCAATTTCAAATAATAACAACAGATGGTTTAATAGAAAATGATAAAGAAAGAATAAAAAAAAAGTTAAATTTAAAAAGTTCAAGTAGAAACGGCAGTGAAAAAAATTCAGAAATGTTAATATTAAATTACGATTACCAAAGTATATCAACAATAACAAAAAAAATTCAAAACTCAGAAAAAAAAAATGAGAAAAGAGAAAATGATGGAACATCAAGTTCAGAAACATTAAGAAATCCACAAATAAAAAAAGAAATAAATATAGATTCTCCAAATAAAATTTTATTAAATGAAAACTTTAATCAATTTTCAGATTCAGAAGATTTTAATAATAATTTAGATTATAATGTAGAAGAATCTCAAATAACAAATTTATCTAAAATTATGCAATTAAATAATCCATCTTCACCTTTAAATAAAGGAAAAAAAACACAAAATGTTTATAATGATATTTCACAAGAAAAATCTGATGTATCTGCTTTAGGTTTATTAGATGATGAACATTCAATTAATTATGAACATCAAGATAGTATTCCTAAATTTAAATTTATTCAAGAAGTTGTTAATAATAATTTAGGTTATGAAAATATTCCTTTTGATAAATTATTTATGTTAAATAGTAAAATTATTTTTATCATTTTTTCTTTTTTATATGATGATTATGGTAAAATTATGTCTTCAAGTAAAAAAATGAAAAATTTATTTTTATCTACTATTACTAGTAAGTTTTCTTATTTAATTCAATCTTTTCAAAATATTTATAAAGATATTTTTGAATTTGATTCTTTTAAATTTAAAATTAATAAATATATTAAACAAAGAAGAAAAAGAGTTTCTACATTTTATGTAGAATTAAAATCAAAAATAAAAAAAAATTATTTATTAAAAAAACATAATGGTATATCATATGAAATTAAATATTCATTTAAAATGAAAAAAGGAAATCAAAAATCAAATTTATATCATCAAATATTTAAATTTGATATAAGAAATGATAAATATTATCCAATTTGGTTTTGTTCAGATATGGATGATAATAATTATATAAAAAGAAGAATTGTATATTCATCACCAGTTCAATATTTTTGTGAAGGTGATTTTATATATTTTAAAATTAACTTAATTGAAGGAAATAATGGATTAATTTCTGATATTAATTTTCAACCTTTAAAAAATGATATTGCACCGAGAAAATTATTTTTAAGAGGAATATTTAGAAGTGATATTGAATTTGATAAAATAAGAGATTGTGAAATTGAGAATATGATTCTTAGATGGAATGATGAAAATAATTTAATTAAAAATAGTGAAATGTATTTTTATGTTCATAAATGTTTTGGTAAATATTTCGATATAAAAGAAATAAAATATGATATATCTAAAATAATATTTTATAGAATAAAAATGATAGCATCAAAAATTGGAATAGTAAAAATAAATAGAGTATTTAATTTAAATATTGAAATTGTTTCTGAAAATTCAGAAATTACAAATGAATGTATTAATATAGGATGTGTTAATACATATACAAGAAATAAAAAAATTCAAATTAGAAAAGGTACATTATTAATTTTTTATATCACAGATGTGAGAAATTAATTTTTTAACTTAAAAAAAAAAATAATAATAATAATAATTTAATTAAAAAATGGGAGTTTGTTGTGGAAATAATAATAATAAAAAAATACGTTCAAGAAATAATTCAACTAAAAAAAATAATAAATTAAAAAAAGCAGATACAAATTCATCAAATAATTTAAAAGTTACTGATATAAATGAAAAAGAATTAATATTAAAAAGAGGTATAATACATGAAATAAAAGATTTAATAAATAATTTAGATGAAAATATTAATGATTATATATTTGGTCAAAATAAAACTTTATTAATTGAAGCATGTATAGTTTGTCCTAATTGTGATGTTATAGATTTAATTATGGAAAAAGGTGCTAATATTGATTGTGAAGAATATCAAACTGGGAATACTCCTATTTTTTTTTGTGCTTTGGATTTAAAAGTTGACTTTGTTCAAAAGTTATTAAAATATCATCCTAATATATATCATAAGAATCATTCTCAACAAAATATTTTTGAATTTTTAAAATTTCAATTATTTGATCAAAGGAAAAGTATAAATCGAGAAATGACAAAAATAGAAAAAGAAAAATATGAACAAATTGAAAATATGTTAAAAAAATATTCAATAGAATAAAATATATTTTTTATATTATTATTTATTTTATAATTTTTAATTATAAATTTAATATTAATTATAAAATTTATGGAATTAATTTTATTTACAATTAAAAACTAATTCATAAATATGATTTTTTATTAATGCTTTCAAAGAGTTAAAATAAAAAAAATCTTATTGATAAAAATTTAAAAAATAATATTTAATTAAAATTTTCTAAAATAGTTATCAGTATTTTGAATTTAATTATATTTAGTTTCAATTAATATATTTATATAAATTAATGATTAATAGTGAAAATGCAATAAATGAAAATTTAGAAAATCCATCTGAAAAAAATATGAATGATAAATTTAATTTAAAAATAACTACTGCATCAATTGATTCGTTCACAAAGACACAAAATTCTAGCTTCAATTCTGTTGATAGCGGAAAAGAAAAACCACTGATAGAAAAAAATGAACAATTAAAAATACAACCAATAAAATTATTAAATGATCAACCATTATTTCAAGAAGATTATAATTGTTCTTTTATTAAATATTTTGATTTTGTTCAAATTATTAAATATGATAATGAAGAAAAATATGAATGTTCCATATTTCTTCCAAAGGAGTATGATGAAATAGATGATTTTATAAATGATATTAAAAATAAAAATTATAAGTTAATTAAAAAAGATTTTGAATTAGAATTTGAATTTGAATACAAAACATTAAAAATAAATAAAAGATTTAAAAGGAAAAAAATAATTAATTATGAAAATAAGATTGAAGAATACAAAAATGAAATTGAAAAAAAAAATCTACTAATAAAAGAATTGAAAGATGAAATTGAAAACAAAAATCAAACCATAAAAGAAATCAAAAAACAAAATCAAATTGAAAGAGAATTAAAAAATATGAATCAAAATAAAAAAGATGAAACTCAAATATTCAATCAAAGTAAAATCATTTTGAAAGAACAAAATACGTTTAATATTAAAGATATTAATAAAGAATATCAAATAAATGATTTAGCTATATTTCCTTCTGGTAATATAATTATTGCAGAACGTAATAAGATTCTATTATTTTCAAAAGATTTTAAAAAATTAGATGATGAACCAAAAGAAGAAAATCAATCTTTTCTATATGTGAGAATTAGAGATGAAAATAACTTTTTATCTTATTCAAAGGATAAGAAGAAAGGAAAATATAAATTTATAATTTGGAAAAAAGATCAAACTCAGAATGAAAAGAAATTTAAAAAAGATAAAGAAATAGAAAATGAAAATATAAATAATTATATTATATTTGTTAAATGTCTTTCAAATGGAGATTTTATTTCTTGTTCAAGAAATAAAAATGATGATGAATTGCAAGATACAATTACAAAATGGAATAAAAAAATAGAAAAAGAAGAAAATCATCCACGTATTGAATCATTATTAATAATTGAAAATAAAAATATAATAATTTCTGTAGGTGGAAATGATATATTTTTATGGGATCTTTCTCTTAAACAAAAAAAGTCATATATAGATAATGATGGTGGTAATATAAATTTCAAATTTACAAGCATAAATTTATTAAATGATAATAAATTTATTGTTAATAGTGAAAATAAAGAATTACAAATATATGAATTGCAAATAACTGAAAAAGTAAACAAATTTAAACAATTAAAAATTATATCTTTCAATAAATTAATATTATGTAGAGTTATAAGAGAAATTAATTTTATATTAATAATAGAATTAAATAAAAAAGATATATTATTTTATTTTTATGACTTGAATGGAAATCGAAAAGATTTAAAAGTTTCTTTTAATAATTTAGAAGAAAAAGAAATTGATAATAATAATAGTGAAATTGTTAAATATATAAAAAAAAATAATAATAGGGAAAATATAAAATCTCGTGTGTTAAAAAATAAAGAATTTCTTTTATATGGTAAAGAAATGATTTTGAAATATGGAATTTCTTGATTAATAATTTTGATAATGAAAAAATATAAAAAAATAAAAAATTAGTTTCAAAAGTTGTTTTTAAATATATTTTTTAATTGTTTTATTTATTTATAAATAATTTCAATTGAATAATGTGAATTTTTTAAGTTAATTTTACATTTATATTTTTTCTTAATTATAATGAAAATATATATATTTTTTTTTCAAACATTAATGTCAACAAAAATTCAATAAAAAATAATTATATAATTTTTAAAAAAATTCCAAAATAAAAATAAAAATGGGACAAGAAGAGTCTCAACGAATAAAAAACCAAATACAAACAGAAAACAAATTCCCTTTTTTATCAAAAACCTTATTTGACTTTTTATACGTAATAGGTCGTGGTGGTTTTGGAAAAGTATGGAAAGTCCGATATAAAAGAACCCAAAAAAAATATGCATTAAAAGAAATGTCAAAAGTAAAAATAATAGACAGAAAGAGTGAAAAAAGTATAAAAAATGAAAAAGAATTTTTATCAAAACTCCATCATCCATTTTTAGTAAATATGATATGTTCATTTCAAGATTACGACAATTTATATTTAGTAATGGATTTATTTACAGGAGGTGATTTACGTTATCATATATGTAAAAAAAAAAAATTTACAGAAAATCAATCAAAATTTATAATAGGATGTGTATTAACAGGATTAGAATATATACATAATAATAATATAATTCATAGAGATATTAAACCAGAAAATTTAGTATTAGATTCAAATGGTTATGTTGCAATAACTGATTTTGGAGTAGCTAAAATTAATAATAAAGATAATTCAAGTGAAACTAGTGGTACACCTGGTTATATGGCTCCTGAAGTTTTATGTGCTCAAAATCATAGTTTTCCAGTTGATTTTTTTGCTATTGGAATTATGGGGTTTGAATTTATGAATGGATATAGACCTTATTTAGGAAGAAATAGAAAAGAAATTAAAGATGCTGTACTTGCCAGACAAGCTCATATTCATAGGAAAGATGCTATTGATTTAGGATGGTCAGTTGAAAGTTGTGATTTTATTAATAGAATGATTTATAGGAAACCTTTTAAGAGATTAGGGTTTAATGGGTTTTTAGAAGTTAAAGGACATGAATGGTTTAAAGGGTTTCAATGGGATGAGTTAAAAAAAAAAAATATGAAAAGTTTTTTTATTCCTAAAATTGGAGATAATTTTGATAAGAAATATTGTGAAGGTATTGAGAAAATTGATACTGAAACTAAAGAAAGATATTTATATTATATGAGTAAGGAAAAATTTAAGGAGTTGTTTTTTAATTATACTTTTATTAAAGAGGAAGTTTTGGCTAATCATTATGAAAATAAAAATGAAAAAATTAAAGTTATAAATAATTCAAGTATTAGAAATACAACTGTTACATCAACAAAAAGTCTTGGAAATAATAATATTAATAATATTTATAATAAATTAAAGAATTTTGAAAATAATAATAATAGATCTCCAAATACTAATAATCCAAAATTTGATTTTGTTGCTTCAACTCTAATAAAATATTTAGGAAATAATAATAATAATGGTAATAATAATTTTAACAATAATAAATATTCAAATATTAAACATTCTTCAAGTGCTAGTACTATACAAATTCCTGTTAAATATTCATCATTAAATTTATATAATAATAATAATTCTAAAAGAATAATGTATTCTCCTTCTATTAATATTAATAATAATAGTTTAAATAATGATGATAATAATAAAGATTTATTATCTAAAACATTACAAAATAATAAAAGTAATACAAATTTAAAAAATAAAATATCATCACTTAATCTTTCTCCAAATAAAATAAATTTAAATAAAGCTAATTCTAATATTCCAAATTATATAAATATAAATTATACAAATATAGCCAATAAAAAATCTTTATATCAACATCCAAATAATGGAAATAACTTAAATAACCCAAATCACACAAATTTTGTTAATAATTTGAATAATAATATTTTAAAAAATAATTATTATTATAATAATATAAATCAAAATAGCAATGATAATTTAATGGAAATAAAAACAGCAAGATATAATAGAATAAATAAGGAAAAAAGTATTTCAAACACTAATAATCCAATATTATCAAAAAATGCTTCAATGAAATTATTAAATTTTAACCCAACTTATTTAAATAATATAAATATAGTTCAAAAATTAAAATATTCAAGTTATAGAAATAATAAATTAGGAAGTGCAAATCATTATAATATAAAAAATAATAATTCAAATAAATATATTTTTTCACAAAGAGCAAGACCAATTTCAGTTATTAATCCTTCATATAGAAAAATATCCAACAGTGGTTTAAATTTAATTCATCATTATTAAAGAATAGTATATATATATTTGTTTTTTTAATATTTATTTTTTTAATAAATATCCTTTTCCACATAATTATATTTTTTTGAAAACTTATAAACTTGAAAATAATCAATTTTCATTTAAATTTATAAATTATTAATAATCTTGGAATATCAAAATTTCTTGTATTTTTTGATTTTTTTTTTTTAAATATTCAATATCAAAAATATTTAATTTAAAAAATTAATTGTGGTTATAATTTTAATAATATTTTTTTAATTGATTATTATATAATTGTTTTAATTATATAATAATGTCTTTTAATATGTATAATTGTAAATTATGCGGTGGAATAAATTCTCTTATTAAAGATTATAATTCTAATTTAATAAAATGCAATATTTGTGATACAACAATAAAGGAAAATGATAATGATGAAATTAATGAATTTCAAAAGTATTTTGCATCAAATGACAAAACAATAGAATATATGAACACATTAGAAGAAGACAATACAATACCTCAAAAAATACATAAATCGAAAAATCAAAATAAAAAAGATTCAAATCCAATAGAAACAAAAATGAATAATAAAATTGAAGAGATTTCCAAAAAAATGGATTTATCAGAATCAATAAAAGAAAAAGTAAAAGATTTAACAAAAAAAGTCTTAGATTCAAAAAAAATTAAATTTAAATTATTAGAAAGTGTAATAGCTTCAGTAATTTTTGTAGTATGTAGAAATGGAGAAGAGCCAAAAACAATGCAAGAAATTTCAACTCAATTAGATATTGATAGAAGAGCAGTTAATAGATGTTATAATTCAATAAAAGATATTATTGCAGAAAATAAAAATCAAATTCCTGAAACTGTATCAAGATTAATTAATTCTTATTGTGATAAAATTTTAAATGATAATAATGAAACATTAAAAAAATTATCTTGTGATATTTCTAATAATGTTTGTAAATATGAATTAATTTCTGGGAGAAATCCTACTACAATTGCTGCTACTTGTATTTTAATTGGTGCTACATTGTTGAAGTTGAATATAGGAAAAAAAATTATTTCAAAAAAAGTTAGGACTACTGAAAATACTATTAATAATGCTTATTGTGTTCTTAAAGATTATATTGATTGTATTGTTCCTAGTGAATATAAAAATGATATTTCTTTGTTAAATGGGATTTGAATTAAAGGAATTTTTACTAGTATTTATTTTTTGTTTTTAAATATAATAATATATATTTTTTTTAAATTTTTTTTAGTGATTTTTGAATTTTTTAATTTATAATTATTTAATTTGAATATTCATATCTTCAAATCAGTTTTTTTGAATATTTATATTTATTGTTTGTTTATTATTATATTTATTAATTATTATTATTTATATCTTTATTAGATGAAAAAATATTTAATTCCTCTCTTTTAATATTAGGTGAAATTTCTTGGGAATTATCTTTTATAATTTCTTCATTATTAGATGATAAAATGTTTAACTCTTCTCTCTTTGAATTTGATGATATATCTTGAAAATTATCTTTTATAGCTAAATAATTGTGATATTCTACATCATCATTTTTAACAAGTGCATAATTTAACCAAATACAAATTGCACCTGTTATTAAAATTGTAAATCCTGCATATTTCATTTCATTATCAGGTGAAGGAGAAATAAATAATAAACCTACTAAAATATATACAATACCTCTTCCAAAATAATTAGATAAAAATGGAAAAATATATAATAAATAATTATGAAGAATGTATGGAGAAAATTCACTTAAAAAATTACATATAATAATTATTATTGAATATAATTGAATTACAGTAATATCATAATTATTTGAGAAATCAAATATTACTTTCATTAATGAACAAGCTAAAAAATATAAAACAATAATTGTTATGAATATTTTAACCACTTTTGTTCTATATTTTTTAAATAACTCATAAATATCAACCATTTTTATTAATTTTTAAAAATAAAAAAATATTTTTCAATTTATAAAATGTTAATCCTAATAATAAGCATTTATATATTAAAATTATAAGAGTAAAATATTTTATTCTATTATACATAAACTCAAAGATATAAACATTAATAACATAATTATTAATGTTTAAATCTAAAAAATATCTTTAATCCAATCATAAACAAATTGATAAATAAACTTATATTGTTCAACACAACTAACCATTCCACTTCTTTGTTCTCTTAATTTTCTAACAATATTAAAAACAGAAATAAAAGGTTTAACATGATTGTCATAATTTACTTTTTTAAAAAACATAATACATTTAACTAAATTAAAAATAGCAATTAAAGTCCCAGATCTACCAGTTCCAGCACTACAATGAATAACAACAGGAGAATTAACATAATTTTTTCTATTTTTTGATATTAAATCAATTAAAAAATGAATAGTTAAATAGCCATTTTGTTTATTTGGCATTGAATAATCAGGCCAATTTAACATTTGAATATGAATTAATTTTTTTTTAATTCCATTTAAATTTATAATTATTTCTCTTTTAATAATACAATTATCAAATAAATTTTCCTGAGATAAAATAGTAACTTTAATATCATTTTCATATAATGTTTCAATATTTATATTTTTTGGTAAATAATATTCACATTTTTTTCTTCCTTCTTCTTCAAATGAACATAACATAACAATTAAATTAATATCATGATTAAAACACATTTTATAAAATTTACTAATAGTTTCTTTTATTGGTGCCTGTGCTACAATAAAACATTTTTCATCTCCTATAAAAGGGCCATTAATAAAACTTGCATTAATATACCAATCATTTTGATTATCTTTATTTAATAAAATATTCGAATTTTGATATGGAACTATATTAAATGAAAAAGGTAATATATCATTGTATCTATTATTTTTTCTTTTTAAAGATTTTAAAATATCAATTTGTAAATTTTTATGATTTGATGTGTCTGTTATTAATTTTATTAAATGGAATTCACTTTCTAAATTACGGTTACATATCCATGAATTAAATTGGAAATTTTTATTTATTATAAATATACTTTGAGAAATTAATGATATATCCATATTATTTATTATGTAATTATATGAAATGTCACTTATGTAATTTTCACCTTCCATATAATAAAGAAGTTCTGATAAATAGGAATTGTTTTTTGAATTAAGTATGTTTCGTTGTTCTATTTGGTCTTTAATTTGAGATGTATTGTAGGTTAGTTTAAAATTTGATATTTCTTCATTTATTTTTTTTTCTTTTATTTCTATTTCATTTACTTCTTCATTTTTTTCTTCTATTGATATTGTCAAATTTCTTTTTGGAAATATTTTTAACATTTTTAAATTAATTTTTTATTCCCTTTTATTTTCAATTTATTTTAAATAAATTAATATAATAAGTAAAAAATATTTTATTATTAATTTTACTATATCATTTAAGAAATTTATATATTGCATTTTAATAAGTATTTTATAAATTAATTAATAATATATATCATTAATAGATTTTAATGAATATATTGATAAATCAAAGAAATAGTTTATAACTAATAAAATATGGAAATAAAAGATTTACCTATAAAAATAAAATAAAAGAATTATTATATTCTATTGATTAAACTAAAACACATTTTATTGATAATTTAAAAGATGATATTATAAATAATCATTTTAAAAATAATACATCATATTTTCAAAGTGAATTAGATTTTAATTTTAATTGTTATTCTAATTTTATTCATGATTTATATAAAATGAAGAATATTTAACAAAATCTTTATGTATTTCATCTCCAAATAGACAATAAATATATAGTAAAATTTTAACTCCTAAACATGAACGCAAATATAAGAAAGATTCAAGAAAAAGTTTTTTAATTTAAAACACAAAATTGAAAAGCTATTTAAAATCACCTGAAAAAAATAAAATAAGAAATCTAGATATTTAAGCCAAAATGAATTTGAATTATTTAAAAATGATTTATTAATAGTAAATAATAATAATAACAATAAAAATTCAGATAATGCTTGTAAATATTATGATAATTGTCTTTTAATTAAATTAAATAGAAAAAATTGTGAAAATGAATCTACTTATAAAAACAAAAATTTCTATTTGAAGAAAAAAATAACAAAATATTCTTTGCTGTTTTAACAGTTTGTATAAGTATTTATATTATAATACCAAATCATACTTTTTAAATAATTAATTATTATATAACAAATACAACTAATATATATATATATATCATTATTAAAGAATTATGTTATATGTTTATTTTCTTAATCATAATTTCCTTTATTATAAATATAAAATATTTTATTATGTTTATTATTATAAATGAAAATAATGAATTTAAAATTTTTATTTAATTTTTAAATGAATATATATAATAATAATTTAATTAAATTGTTAAATGAAAATTATATTTAATATCTATAAAGGATTTCCATTATTATTATCAATACTTAAATTAAATGAAAATTCAGGAATAACCCTTTTATTATCCTTAGAAGTTATATTTTCATTAACATCTGAATATTTCTCACTATGAATAGATTGATTATCTTTAATAGAATTTGATTCTTTAGAATTATTTAACTTATATTTATCATTATCCATTAAATGATTTTTATCTTCAGAAATAGAACTATCATCAATATCACCCCAAACTAAAATATCCAGAATATTTTTAGAAGATAATCTAGGAAAAAGAATATTTTGACAATTTCTTTGACAATTTCTAGAGTAAGGGTCTCCAAAAGGATTAACAAAAAATTTTTTTAATTCTTCTTTTGTAGTCATATTATTAGAAATTAACTTTGAATGATAAATTAATAATCCAGTAGTAAAAATCATAGACAAACCACCATAAATAATTAAAAAAAGTGACATAATACATTCCGTTAAAGCATTTGATGCAATTTTATTCCTACTATTCTTCTATATAAATTCTTTAAATAAAAAATTTATTTACTTTATGTCCTTTTATTTTTTCATGTAAATATTTTCCAATATGAACAATAGAAAAAACACATATTAAAACAGTCATAATATTCAAAAAAATTAAAAAAAAGTAAAAATATTTATAATTCCTTTTACCAGTACAATTCCCAATCCAAGGACAATGATGATCAAATCTCTCAACACAATTATTACAATCACCACAATGAGTAGATCTAAGTGGTCTAATAATTGAACATGTACCACAATGACGATATTTTCTAAAATAACCACCTTGAATAATTTTAACTTCTTGTCTTTCTTCAATAACATTTATTTTACAAGGAAATCTTTGTAATATTCCAGGATCAGTAAATGATGCTATTAATAAAAATATCATTGTTATTATATATAATAATCCTATTATTATTGGGACACTAATACTTATTTCTTCTTTCATATATTTTGAATTAAATCCTATAAATAAAAATACTGGAAGTGATATTGCTGTAGATGTCATTAATGTTGGTTTAAATGATGTTGGTCCCATTAATATTTTACCTTTTAAAGGAAAATAATTGTATCCTTCCCATCTGTTAAATGTTGATATTGGCTTTTATATTATTATTTATCAATATTTCTTACTTTTTTATCTATCATTTTTGACATTTTTATTTTTTTTTTATTTTAAATTTTAATTCCTTTTTTTTTTATTTATGAATATATATTAAATATTATAAAAAATCATAAATAAAAAATTAATAAAAAAAAATAACCAAAATAAAATCAAATATGTTAGAAGTAGTAATTGATGGTGTAAAAACAAAAGTACCCCAATGTACATGTGGTAAATGTATAGTACGTCGTTTACGAGAAAACAACTGGGACACATTTCCCTATAATAAAAACTTAGCAACAACATACACAACAGATTACCCATGGAAAACACCAATAAAAGATCCAGGTTATTATAACCGTTCAATGCATACAGGATTCGAAGATCAATATAAGGAACATTTACCAAATGGAATGACAAGTGAAATGAAAGCAAAATACATTCCATTCGAAATAGAAAAAGATAATGGTAATAAAGAACCATATAAAATATATTCAACTCCATTTATTGGAACTACAACTAATGAAATTGAATATCCAAATTGGGGTGCTATAACAAGTGAACCAACTGATGAGGTTAAATTTCCTGATATTCAAATTCCATTTAGAGGTAGTTCTAATTATGCTGATAATTATAAGAAATATCCTGATCAATATTATCAAATGAGGGAACCTTTAAAATTTGCTAAAGATAATCTTAAATTTGCAGGGGAACTTAATCCTAATACTACTTATAATACTGAATATGTTCCTAAACAAATGGTTGATAATAATGCTGATAAGAATCCTAATTTAACTAGTTATGCCTTCGTTCCATGTGAGAATGCTCCTGATAATTTTGATACTACTTATAGAACTCATTATGTCCCTTATGAAGATGGTATGTGTAAGTTGAGGAAATATTTAAATGCTAGAGGAATGAGGTATTTGGTTATATAATAATTGCTATTTTTAAATTTTTTTTTATAAGATTTTTTATTTTTTTGAATTGTCTTTATTTTTTTGTTTTTGGTTTTAATTAATTTTTTAAATCAAATTTAATTTTTTAGATATAAATACTCAAATTAGGAATTGGTTTTTAATTTGAAAAGTGTATATCTTATTATTTTATGGAAAAATTTATTTTAATATATAATTAATTTAATTCAATTATTTAAAATAAAAAAAAATATTGTTAAAATAACTTATCAATTTTATAATGAAATATTTTGACCATTAATATATTATTATTTAAAATTTATTATAATATCACAATATGAAACTAAATAATAAATTTATAAAATATCAAATTTTTATTATTAATAAAGTTTTTTACTAACATCACTAAATCTTTTAACTGAATTAAAAATTCTTTTAAGAATACAATGTTCAGTTTCAAAATATTTATTTTGAATAGCACTAAAATGGCAACCACATTCACAATCTTCTTTAGCAACCATATAAGCAATCATAAAAGCCATTTTAATATTCATATATTGAAAAGTACTTTTAGCAACATTATTTTGTTTATTTAAAGGATCAACAATAATCAATTCATGACTATTAGTTGCTAAATGATATCCAAATTCTTTTTCATTATCATACATAACATCATTATTAACAGGATAAGTAATAATAATAAATTTATTAAAATCAAATAAAATACCATAATGACTTAAAACATTTAAAAAAGTTTCTCCTAAAATTGTAGGAGAATCACTATTATATTTTTGATTTTCAATTTTACTTTGAATATAAGAAACAACCATTAAAATTAAACCATAAGAACTTAATCCACCAGTATAAGGATTATTTAAATTTCCATTAGCTAATAAAGTTTTTAAAGCAAGAATAATAGGTTCTAAAACAGGATAAGTTTTCATATATGATTTAACTAATTCAACAGTTTTTAAACCAAAATGTTTATCATTCTCTACAGAAATATCAACATGGAAATTAAATTTATCATTAGAAATTAATTTAATAATAGGAACACTTGTATTTTCAATAAATTTATGACTTTGAACCCATGATTTTTTAATTAATTTCATATATAATTTATTAAGAAATAATTCTTCACCATGTGCAGGTTCATGTGAAATTACAGTATCAATATCACTCCAAGGAAGACATAATCCAGTACAATAAGAACCATATAAATTTACTTTATAATTTGGATTTACTTCATCAACTACTAATTGTAATTCATTTAATATATCATTTATTATTGGTTTTTTCTGGGATATTACTTCATGAATGTATTCTTGATAGTCTGTTAAATCTTTTTGTAAATTTGATATTATGTATTGTTCTGTGTATGTTATGTTTGCAAATTTTTGATGTAAAAATTCACTTTTTGAATTTTGATTTAGTGTGTTTTGAAAATATTTTGATAAATCGTTTATTGAAGATTTTAAGTCGTTTAATGTTTTATTTTGTGTTTGTATATTGGAATTTTCAATTTCAATTTCTTTTTCTTTTTCTGATATTAAGTTTTTTAATAATGATATTTTTTGGGATTTTTCTTTTAAATTATTTTCGTAGTTTTGGATTAATTTCATTTTTTCATTTATTTCATTTCTTTTTAAAGAGATTTCTTCATTTAATTCATCTGATGATTTATTTAAATATATTAATAAATTGTTATTATCATTTGATGATAATGATAAATAAGTTTTCAATGGTTGATTTTTCAATTCTATTGGTAAAATTAAATTGTTTCCTTCTATATTTTTTTTTGTTTTTATTGATTGTGGTGTTGAAATATTTTGATTCTTCATTATTTTACAAAATAAAGAATATTAAATTAAAATAAATTGAATATTTTATGAATCTAATATAAATATTAAATTTTGAAATATTTTTAATATTTATTTCAAATACTTCAAAAATAAATATAACCCATTCTTTAAAATATTTTATTATTTACTTTAATTGAAATATTTTTATTGAGGTTTTATGAATTTATTGAATTAATAAATAAAAAATAATGATAATAATTTAAAATATATATTAATCTTTTTCTTATTATTTAATAATAAAATTTATATAAAAAAATTACCAATTATTTTTATATTTTCAATAGATAAAAAAATAATAAATTTGAAAATTAAATAAAATGGATTATTAATATATTATAAAAAGGTTTAAATTATTTTTTTATATATTTTAAAAATTTAATTGCTAATATTAATAAATATTATTATTTACTAAAAATTAAATTCAAAAAAAATGTTTATAGATAATGATTCGTTTATTCAAAATAAAGAAAGTGATTATAATTCAAATATATTTAATAATAATATGAAAAAAGATAATAACTATTTAAATTACAGTAACTCATTCACAACTTCATCATCAGGAAAATCATTTGATTTATTAAGCAAACAAAATAATATAGATAATGATAATTTAAATTTTACAAGTAATTCATTTTTTAAAAATAATTATAATAGAAATAATGATTTACAAGATAATATAATAAAAGAAAAAAAAACATTTAAAAATCAAATAAAACAAGAAGTATCTCAAATAGGAAATTTAATAAAAAATACAATATCAAAAGTTCCAGAAACAATAAATAAAATTTCTCCATTTTCAAATAATGAACAATCAAATTTGACAAATTATAATAATGAAAATGATAATTTCTTAAGTGATAATTATAAAATTATATCAAGACCATCATCAGCAAATTCATTTGGAATTAATTCAAATTCATTTAATTCACTTTTACAATCAAAAGATCAAATAGATATAAATGAATATAATTTAAGTGTTTGTGTTTCAAATTGTGAAAGTAAATATTCTGGAACTGAAGAAATTATTTTTTTTCAAATTGATTTATATTCAAATTTATCAAAAAAAGAATGGAGTTTATTTAGAAAATATAAAGAATTTTTTGAAATGAATTTAATTTTCGAAAAATATTATACAACAGTTCCAATTTTTCCTGGTTCATCTTTTCCAAAATTAACTGATCCAAATGATATAATTTTAAAAAAAGATAAATTAAATATTTATTTAAAAGAAGTTTGTAAAAGACCAGATTTATTAACTTCAATTTATTGTGTTAAATTCTTAAGATTAGAAAATCATTATCCTAATATTCAATTACATTATCCTTTAGAATTATATGATTTACATAATGAATTAGTTTTACCAATTTCATGTGGTTATTTTCTAGAAAATGCTAATTTATTATTTATTGGTTGTGGAAAAGCAGAAAAAAGTATTTTTTCAGGAATAAAAAATAAAATAAAAAATTTTTCTTTTTTTAAAAAAAAAAATAATAATCAAATACAAAAAAAAGTATTAGGTCAAATTGCAATATTTAATATAATAAAAAATTATCAAGATAATTATCATTTTGAAGTTTTATATGCAAAACCAACATATTCAGAATGTACATCAATTAATTTTTACAAAGATAAAAATTGTCTTTGTTTAGGAATGAATGATGGAACAATAAATTTATATAAAATTTTTATAAATGAAAATACTGAAGAAAGTCAAGGTCAATTTTTAATTGAAGCTGGAAATTTTCAAGCACATAATGTAAAAATAATTGGAACAATAATAAATTTTAATCAAGGATATATATACACAATTGCAAATGAAAATTATATAAAAATATTTGATTTAAATTATAAAACTTTATTAAAAGAATATTTAATAGCAATTAAAAGTATTAGCTCAATGATTTATGATGAAAAATTAGGAAGAGTTATATTAGGAGATGAAGGAGGAAATGTTTATATTATTGATATAATTTCAAATCCAATTAATCCTCAAATTATAATAAAATTTACTGTTTCTACTGAAACAATGATTACTACTATTTATTTTAATATTGATAATAATATTATGATTTTTGGTGTTAAAGGAGGTAAAGTTTTATTTTATAAAATTAATAATTATGATGGGAAAAATTGTAAATATAATAAAGTAGAATTTAATAAAATTAAAGAAATGAATATTAGTCCTATGGTAACTATTAATAAAATTGTTTTAACAGAAAGAGGAGAAATGCTTTTTGCTTTGTCTAATGGTTCTATTAATGTTTATTATGATAATGATCAAATTCCTGAATTTGTTATTGATGCTCATTTAAGAAGTATTCCTGATATGTTTTATGAAGAAAAAAAAAAAAATTTGATTACTTTATCTGAAGATAAAAGTTTGAAAATGGTTCAATTACCTGTTTATTATCCTGATCAAATGTTAAAAAATGAGAAATATGAAAAAAAGCATCTTGATAAATCTATAGAAAAACTGTTTGGATTAAATACAAATAAAAATAATAATAAAATAAATGAATATGAAAATAATAATAATGATGAATTCAATAATAATGATAATAATGATAATTCTTTTGTAATTGGAAATTTATTTGGTGATAATCAATCAAATTCAAATGATGAAAAAATACAAAATTCAAATAAAAAAATTAGAAGTAAAAATCAACCTTTATCAGAAAATGAAATATGGTCATATGATTTAGACGGATGGTCTTTTGATATGGCTAAAAAAAACAATTAAACTTTTCAAATTAAAAATAATAAAAAAATCCCAAACTAATATATATAAATAACAAATATTAAACAAACCTCAAACCAAAAAAAATAATAATAAAAATAAATAAACATAAAAAAATTAAAAAAATAAATAATTAAATAAAAAATAATATAAAAATACCAAAAAAAAAAAAAAAAAATATAAAAAACAAAATGAATCCAGAACTTGTACTGGTAGTAGGTGACATGTTCGTTCCTCAACGAGCCCCAGATATAAGTGAGCAATTCAAATCAATATTAATTCCAAACAAGCTCCAACATGTATTATCTTTAGGTAATATAGGATCACGTGAAAGTTACGACTGGTTAAAGTCTCTTTCAAATGATTTCCATTGTGTAAAAGGTGACTTTGACGAAGGTGAAATGCCAGAAAAAAAATTAGTCCAAATAGGAGAATTTAAAATTGGAATGATACATGGTCACCAAGTTTTACCATGGGGTGATTTAGAAGCATTAAGTAATGTTCAAAGAGAATTAGGATGTGATATTTTATTATCTGGTCATACTCATGTTATTGATGTTAAATCTAAAGAAGGTAAATTTTATATTAATCCTGGTTCTATTTCTGGAAGCTTTTCTCATGTTATGCCTGATCCTACTCCTTCTTTTGTTTTAATGGTACTTCAAGGGGAAGAAGCTATTGTCTATTTGTATATTTTAAATGATAAGAAAAAAAAGTTTGATGTTAGTAAATTGGAATTTAGTAAAAATTCTGGGGAATTTAAGAAAGTTGAAGATGAGGAAGATGAAGGGGAAGAAGAAGATAAAAAAGAAGAAGCAAAAGATGAGGAAAAAAAAGAAGAAATAGCTAATGAAGGGGCTACTGAAGTTAATCCTGAGGAACAAGCTTAAATTTGGGTTTTTCTCAAAGGATTTTTTGTGGTTTGTGCTTTTTTTTGTTTTTTAGATAGAAGATTTTTAAAATATAATATAAAAATTATTTAAAATTTAATGACTTTTATTTTTTATTTATATAAATGATTTAAAAAATAAAAAAATATTTAAACATATTAATAAAACGTTAATAAAAAATTAAACAAAAAAACCCTTTAACAATGAAAAAAAATTAAAAAAAATAAAACAAGAAAAAGCCTAATCCTTAAAAAAAGCAACAACTGCAGTAATATCATCACAATAAACCCCATTTCTTTCCCAAGCTCCCCTAGCTCTTAAGCAAATACTTTTAGCACACATATCACACTCATCCCTATATAAAAACCTCCCAACTTCCTCTTTAACATCATTATTACTTAAAAATTCCCAAACACCATCAGAAGCAACAACCAAAGCAACAGGTTTAACAATCCTAACATCAAACTCTAATATTTCAGGTATATCACTAACACCAATACTATGAGCAATACCATCACCAATAGATCTACTCATAGCTAATCCAGGATATAATTCATTCCTCATCCAAACACGATAAGGTCCCATTCCATAAACTTGAAAAACTCTTCCTCCACTTTGTTCAATTCTCCTTCTTTCTTCTAAAATTTCAGGTTTATGATCATGTGATAATTCAATAATATTATTTATTGGATTTGTTATTAAAATTGCTCTTGAATCACCACAATTTGCACATATTATTTTATTTGGTGTTATATGTACTAAAACACATGTTGAACCTGAATTAAGAGTATCAAAATTTTTTTGTGATGATATTTGTTTTGATAAAGTTGAAAATATTATTTGTAAATTTTCCTTTGAAGATAAATTTGTATTTGGTTGCATTTCAAAATATTGTTTTATTGATTGACTTACTAAATGACCATCAGGACCATGACCATCAAAAACTCCGAAAGTAAATTCTGTTTGAGAATGGTTTTTTGCTATTGAGGAATCTTGATTTATTTTATTTTCACCTTCTATACTACGACCTCCTATTGTGAATGTGGAATATTTTGTTATTATACTTTGGGGATTTTGAATTGTTTCATTTTGATTTTTTTGATTTGTTAAATAAAATTGATTCTGGAGATTTTGTGTTTTTTCTATATAGGGATTTGAATTTTGATTTCTTTGATTAAATGGAGTTTTTATTTGGTATAGGTTTGTTGATGTTGTTCGAGGATTGTAATATATGTTTTTATATTGTGTATTTTGGGGATTGTATATATTTTGATTTTGGGTGTTTTGATATGAATTTGATCCTGGAAATGAGGTTATTGTTTGAGTTAAATTGTTTTGATTTTGATATTGATTTATATTTCTTTTATTTGGAATAGTATTTGAATTATTTATTGAATATGGATATTGTTTTTGTATTTGGTTTTGAGGGTTTTGTAATAGATTTTCATTTCTATTTGGGCTTTGACTATTATTTATATTTCTTTGAATTATTTGATTAGTATATATTGATGAATTATATAGTGGATTTTTATTTATAACTTCTTGACTATTATTATTATATTGATTATTATTGTATTGATTATTATTTTTATATTGATTATTATTATATTGATTATTATTATTATATTGATTATTATAGTATTGATTATTATTTTTATATTGATTATTATTATATTGA
>Ga0256407_10004711_pt1 | contig 22501 bp, 16 predicted proteins | sample RumenRJG_04DNA_FD_193489 | JGI IMG/M metagenome (GOLD analysis project Ga0256407, IMG submission 193489) | Bovine rumen microbial communities from Lethbridge, Alberta, Canada - RJG_04 | ecosystem: Host-associated > Mammals > Digestive system > Stomach > Rumen | place: Canada: Alberta... | reverse complement strand
TGCCGTCAGATACTCAGCCGACAAGGAGCTGGCTGAGATCGTGAAGGTTGGTCACCTGCCTGAAGGTCTCACCACATCGTCGATATGGTCGAGGATGATGCTCCATCAGGCTCAGTTCAAGGAGAAGCTGCAGGGACATCGCCGCATCAAGAACACCTCGATACGGATAGAATTGTCCCCAGCCAAGGAAGAGACGGAAGGGTGGACAATGGCCGACTGGGAGAAACTTGCAGACGACTTCATCCGTGAGTTCGATGCCGTCTGTCTCAAACGCCCGGACAGGGAGGACGACGACCCGCATACTCACCTTGCTAACAGCCAGTATGTCGTGTCGCTCCACCACGATAGCAAGAGCCAGATACTCCACCTTCATATCAATGCCAACCGCATCAACATGGACGGCAACGTAAACAATGAGTACATGATTGGCAAACGGGCCACATTGGCTGCGAACAAAATCAATGAGCAGCGTGGGTGGGTTCAGTCGATGGCCAAGCGAGAATGGAACATCGACGAGATAACCAATGCCTGCATCGAGGCACTGAAGGAAATGGACTCTTTCGACTTCAACACTTACGAGGCGAAGCTGAAAGCAAAGGGCTATGGAGTCAACGTCATGCGTGACAGTATCGGCAAGGTTCGCGGTTACTCCATCAAGAAAGGAAACTCCACATACAAGTCCACACTGTTGGGGCACAAGAGAAGCCTCACTTCGTCAAGGTTGAGAGCGACTTGGGAGAAACTACATCAGGACAAAAGCATTCACGCTCAGACTATGGTGCCGAAAAAAGCGCAGACTGTCGCCCGTCCTGCCGCATCTGTTACAGCAAAAGTTACGCAGCCGAAGCAACAGTCATCGCCCAAACAGATGCCGTTGCATCCCACAATTTCAGAGTCAGCGAAACAGCAGCCTGTCATGGTCCATCACAACATCGAATGGAACGGCAGAAACTACGCTGTTGACATTCCTGAAAAGGCTGACAATGTTCTGATGAAAGAGACGACACTGCCTGATGATGTACTTTGGTCAACCCTCACCGACGTCCAGCATACGGCTCTGCTGCTGTTTGCGAACTATGTAGATGCAGCTACGGAGATTTCGGAGTCATGTGGTGGCGGAGGAAATGCGCCCGAATCCGGTTGGGGAAGAAAGGAAGACGAGGACGATATTGCATGGGCTCACCGCTGTGCACAGAAGGCCTTCGGCATGCACATACGTCGTTCGCGTGGTATTCACTGGTAAATATATAAAGTTGAAAAAATGAAGAATAGATTTGTAAAATCCGGCCTCGACCTGGAGACCAAAATGAATGAGCTCGACCAAAAAGTTGAGAAGAAGGATGAGTTTAAGAATGAGTTGTCGACGCTTGACGAGATGCTCGACAAGGTTGGCGCGGAACTTCTGACGGTTAAGGATGGCTTGCGGCTGATAGAGAACGGCAAGCACGAGTTGAAAACCACCTGTGACACCATTGCTGGTTTCGTCGGTGAGACCGAGCGTATGGTGAAGGCTTTTCATGACGGTCTAGAAGAGATGATGACCGCGACGTATCAGAACGAATGGACGCAGGAGTCGAAGGAGAGCCTGAACAGGATCCTGGCGCTCTACTCTAACCTCGTGAAGAACTATCTCGACGGCTTCTGCAACGATGAGAAGAAGGCTCAGGAGGACTTCCTGACGGAGCTTTGCAACGTGTTTACTCAATCTGAGAACACGGAGCAAAGGATGCTCAACAACTTCTGTAGCGACCTGTCGAATGTGTTATCGCGCAATGGGATATGGTTTACCGAAAAGGTGTCCTATTGGCTGCTTGCCCTGTTCTGTACCAGTTCTGCCATCTCAATCGTAATGATTGTTCTGCTCATAACGGGTAACGTGCATCTAGGATAGACGATGGTGCAACGAGAGCCAGGGCGGTGTTGCCTCGGCTCTCGAAGTTGATAGTGGATTAGGATGTATCAGAACGTATAGCCGTTCACGCTGTCCCAATCGGGATCGGCGGTGAGGCGGAAGGTGCCGTCGGTCTGCTGACCGCTGCCGCCATTACCGAAAAAACTGCCAGTGTAGCGGGTAATTTGGTTGCGGGTGACGGGGATGTTCTCGAAGATGCGCTCCTTCACGGTGTTGTCGTTGGCATCGAGGGCGGTGACGGTGAGCTTCGTCAACACGTCTTCCTCGGTGTGCGGCAGGGTGAAGATGTCGAAGGTGGTCACGCCGTCGGCGACGGTACGGATTTCAGTTTGTTTGGAATTGACACAGCCATAGCCCGTCGAGGGCGAGAACGTGCTGGAACCGCCAGTGTAGTAGAACTTGAACTTCGCCACCGTGGACGGGATTTCATCGTCGGTCAACACCATGCGGAACATGGCGACGGCGCGGGTCAGTGTGAGGTCGTAGGACTGGACTTCTGAGGTCACAACCAGGTCACCGTAATAATAAAAGGTGTCGGTCACTTTGTTGTTGGGGAACGTCACTTTCTCGGTGCTCGTAATCGTGGCCGAGCCTTCGCCGTTGTGGGCGATGACTACGAGTTGATACGTTCCGGCTGCAAGTGTCAGGGCAATGGTGCCATAGCCAGCATCTCCTTCTTTCTGTGCCACGCTCTTGACCTTCGTGCCGTCAGCATCAAAGATGGCGACATTCAGACGCGAGCACAGTTCCGTGATGTCGGTGGCTGCACGAGTTCCAAACGATTCTTGCTCGTATTGCGTCATGTGTAGGATGACGTTTGCCTCTCTCGTTGATGCAATATCCTCGTCAAGGATGGGCTTCTCACACGCTGCTACCAGCAGGGCGAGAGCGAAAAACAAATACTTCTTCATTGCGCATTACTATTTAGTGATTGTTACTACAGGACGTATATAGGCATTAGCCTGGAAGTCTTCTATACCCGCCATATCAGGCTGATTGAGCGTTCGAGCCATGACGTTTCCGTCATTATCAGTATAGAGATACTTCCGTGTTGCTGTAAGCACAGTGCCTTCAGATGAGAAGGCCGCGTTGATGTCATCCGTTGCCGAGTACATATGGTTAAGTTCCGTCACGGTTGGCAATCGCCATCCGCTGATACCATCAACAGCCGCCTGTCCGATGCGTTCTGCAATAGCGTCCTCCATGTCAGCGGTCGTGTCAAAGTCTGTTCGCTTCATACCAATGGCCATCTCATCCGGTGAGAGTAATGTAGCTGTCGTACCGTCGTTTGTCAGCACATAACAGCCCTGATAGGTGGAGCCGACAGCGGGAAGGTCGCTGACAGTACTGCCGTTCTCGTCATCCGAAGAGTCGTTATTATCCCCCGAAATACTACTGCCGTTCTCGTCAAACTCAAAGCTAATCGTCCTTTCTCCGAGCCACGTTGCTCCTGTGATGGTTCCCGTGAGATTAACGCCCACAGCCTCGGTGTAAGTGCCGTCAATGTTGATCTTATACCCAGCATCCAACTGGTCGTTGCACGAATAGGTATAGGTCTTTGTCGTGCCCCCAATTGTGATGTTCACACTCACACTGGCGGGCTGACTGCTTGGTGGTAACAGGTAGGCACTGGCAGCGTTCTGCCACGTCCTCCCATCCTCCTGGCGAGTCAGCGCAATGGTACTGCTACCATTCGTCGTGCTATACGTCCCACCAATGGTAAGCGACTGCCACAGCGGCGCAATCGACACGCTCACAGCCGTTGCCACCGTCGGAATCTTCTTGATAGTCACGTTTTGAATGAGCATCGTCTTCCTCGTCATGCCCAGCGTGACGGTGTTCGTGCCACCATCTACGAGCGTTGCCGTGGCCGATGCCGCCATCAAGTCGCCGTGCTCGTGTCCTTCGCGCAGTGCAATTGCCGACGTTGCCAAAGCGTCCGACGCATCAGGCAGCACATAGTCCGAAGCCGATGCACCGCCCACGGCATACACCGAGTACGTCCCTTCTACAAGCGGAATGTTCAGCGTCTGCCCCTCGTCGCCGATGGTCTGCACCGCCCGGCACTCATCACCAGCAAACACATACACCGCCACAGGGTAGGCTACCGTCGCTTCATCTGCAGATCCTCCCGCTCTCGTTCTTACCTGCAACATAGAGTTCTTCACTTGCCCGTTCCCGACATCTGCAATGTCATTCACGAGCGTTTCCTCACACGCCGTCAGCCCCAGCACCGCCAGAGCCGACGCAAACAATGATAAATTTTTCATTGTGATAATTGATTTGATTGATAAAAAAAACGGGTAAACTCCGGAGGGGCTGTCGCCACCTCCAGAGTTACCCAGGCTTACTCGTTTTTTAATTTGTAGGAGCAAAATTACAAAAAGCCCACGAAAAACAAATCGCAATAATCTCCCATACGTATGCACTTTAACGTTCCTTCCAAATAATCTGCCACTGTTTTTTAGTTATTAACACTGTCAGTTTAGTATGACTTAACTCTTTGTGTTGATACAGATGGCACACTTTTTGCACTTACTTCCGTGACCTTCATTCTCAAAAAAGTTATAATTTTCATTGTTATATAAAAGAAAAGTAGTAAATTTGCACCCGAAAACAAATAAACAGAACGAATTATGAACAGCATTACGATTTCAACAGTTGTTGGTAACGACATGAAAATAACAGTCGCTACCGATGGCAACTATACGGCTTTTGCTGGGGTGGCAAAGAATAACACCTTCAACATAGAACGTTCGGTTGACCGTGTCGGCGAGTTATTGGTTCGTGCAGTAAATAACCGCACGAGGGAGCGCAATTTCTTCCGTCTTTATGCAGACATGCTGGAGCAAAATATTACAGAGGAAGAGTATTCACGTCAACTTGAAGAATGTCAGGATGAATATGTTCTCCCTTTGCCAGTTGAAGCCGATATGGCCGATATTGAAACGGCAGTACAATTGTCAAGACACATCAAGGGCGTGGAGTCAATGGATGACTTCCAGTCTCTCTTCTCATTCAGCGATGGTTCTATCCATCACGCAATAACCACAAAATAATGGCTGCAGAGTTTGTAAATATTGGGGATGCCGTAGAAGGCTCAAAAGTTGAGATATATACGCGTAAAGAGACTTGGAAAGGCATGAGGCTTGATCCAATGACGAAAAAGGTTATGATGGTCTGTGAACTTGAAAGAAATTGCAGCGCAGAAATAACGGAAACTGTCAATTTGACAGATGAACAGCGTGATGCACACGATAAATATGCAAATAGTGTAGGTATAACGCTACATCGTGATTTGGGAGACAAGTTGAAAGCTTTTGCTATTACAGTGTATACTGATGCTAAGAAACGTCTGCCTGTAGAGGTAAAGGAGGGACAGACATCTACTCATGGAGGGCATCTTATTTCTTGCCCGAAATACACGTTAGCTATCATAAAATATCCTTTTGTAGCTATAGCCTCGAAGTTTCTCCCAGCTAACGAAATCAAAAAGATTGAGAATAAAAACAACGGTTAAATATGGACATTCAAATATTTACCTTGTGCGATAGTGCACAAGAATATAACGGAAAGCTTGTAATAGTGGGTGCCTTCAATGAAATTACAGCATCGAGTTTCCCCGCAGTTCACCCTGAAATGGCGATAGTTGTAAGAACTATCATTGAGAACGAGGATAAAGAAGGACATGATGTCGAAATCAGTGCATTCAAATCCGATACAGGCAAAGAGGCTTTGATTCCTCATTTTAAGACCCGTGTAGAAACTAAAGGTAACATTGGTCAGACTGTTTATTCAAATGTTATTCTCCGTACAAATAATGTTCCTATTCCTGAAGCCGGAAAATACATTATCAGATTTAGTATAGACGGAACCACTAAAGAGATTCCTTTCTTAGTAAGAGACATGAATGTCCCCCAAACCAAATAGGTGGTTTAGAAATTAACGCAATATAGCCCTGACCGCAATTGGTCGGGGCTTTTTATTCCCATGTGTGGCTATTGTGTAAGCAATCATTAACTACAAGTGATTGTATTTTATCGAATGCTAACACTATAATTATTGCTTTATTAATTCTTTAATGACTTTCACCATCTCAACCAACTTGCTTTCCTGTTCATACCCAGACATTCCTGATAGAGGTAGTTTTGGGTCGTTGATTGCCTGATATTTTGATAATCCGTTCTCTTCAAAGTAAGCACATGGTCTTACTATCAAAGGCATAATTTTAGTACCCTCTTTCTGTGCCTTCTCCAAAAGTGGCTGAAGTTCTTCGTTGGTAATGAAATCAGAGGATTCAAAATCGGACGAAACTATCAATATTGCTATTGTCGCTTGATTTAATGCTTTGTCTATTTCTTCTTTCCAAACATCACTTGCCTTGATCTTTACATCACTCCACACTTCCATATTGTCGTAGAATCTCTGTAATGGTTTCAAGTACTTTAATACCTTGGTCAGCCATTCTTTATCTTCGTGTGAATAGCTAATAAAAATGTTATGTTTCTTATCCATTTTATTTTCGTTTTTAGTGTTAACTATCTCTTCTCGGGAAACCTCTCCCAATACTTCTGAGGACTGGACATTTACTTCTTCTATTGAAGTATGAACCACTTCGCAGAAGTTTTCGAGTTTTGCCATTTCTTCGGGGAAAATTGGATTTCGCCCAACTATCACTTTTTGGATACTCGAGTCATAAACCTGTTTAGGGAACTTTTTTATTTTGTTTCCATATACATTTAAAGTTCTCAGTTTCGGTAATTTGAAGACCGCACTTTGGAGAATTGTAATATCATTGTTTGCCAAATCAAGAACCTTCAGTTTCTTTAATCTAAGGATTTCCTTTGGTATTACCTTAATTCGATTGTTACTGAGCACCAGCTTTGTCAGGTTGGTGTATTCGAATACATTTTCAAGGAATTCCTTCAGACCTCGGCCTGAAAGATTCAGTTTTGTGACCTGTTTATTTGTTTTTCCTTTGATTTCTATTGGATATTTCATAAATAATTTGTAATTTTGCACCGTCAAAGATTGACCGTCGGACTATGTGGGGTAGCGACGTAAAATAAATGGATGTTCAGGACATACTCTCGAGGGAGGCTGGACTGATTCATATCTGTAAAGAGGTCATCCAACGGAATAAAGCCGTAGTACCCGGTGGGGAGAAAACTCAACGAGTCTGGAGGAAATCTGGTACATTCATCCATGCTTCGGCATCCCACTATTTTATGTACTGGTACAAGAGTATCCTGTGTTTTCTCCGCGACGGCGGTAGTGAATGGATACTTACAGCATTGGCCACCCTTCGGGGTGGCTTTCTTTATTTTTTCTTTATATTTCAATTTACTTGTACCCATTACCTTATTATTCATCCAAAAATGCTTGTATTTCCTTTATGGCATCCATTCCTTTCAGTTCGGATAGATGTCTTTTTTCAAATATGCAAAGATATACAATTTTATTCAATTTGAGAATGAAAACAGAGTGAATTTATGTCTTTTTTGCAATTATAAGTTGAATTTGGATTCCTAAGATATAAAGTGTATATGAATCTCGAATACTTTTTGTATCTTTGCACCCGAAAATCAAACTACAGTGACAGCAATGACATCGAACAAGCACTTCAACACATACAAGGAGGGACTCGATTTGGAGTTCCTGCGGGAGTACTGCATGGAGCACGGGGAGCGGCGGACTTTCGAGCGGGGCGAGACGCTGGAGGAGGCGGGCGAGCCGGCGCAGTGGGTGGCCTACGTGGAGCGGGGATGCTTCAAGTACATGGTGCACAACGACGAGGAGGGCAAGGACTACTGCACGGGCTTCGCCTTCGAGGGCGAGTTCGTGGCCGACTTCCCCTATTGTCTCGACGGCGACGTGTCGGAGGTGAGCATCGAGGCGGACATGCCGTGCGTGGTGCGCGTCATCAGCGGACAGGAGCTGCAGGCGCTGTTCGACAACGACCCGAAGATGGCGAAGATGGACGTGAAGATACTCAAGAACCTGTTCAAGATGGTCTATGGGCGCGACCTCGACCACTACCGCTACACCGCCCGCAGTCGCTACCGTCGGCTCATCGACCGCTGTCCGCAGGTGGTGCAGATGCTCTCGCTGAAGGACATCGCCTCGTTCCTCAACATCACGCCCAGCTATCTGAGCACACTCCGCAAGGGGCTCACCTTCGGCAAAGAGAAATAACACACGTTTTTGGCTCAAATCATCACGGTTTGAGCCATTTTTTTCAGATTTTTCTTTAACTAGTTTTAGAGTTGCACCCTCGGCGGCCTGTTTTCGGGCTTCGCCGAGTTGTTTTTTACGCCTTTTTTTGTTATTTTGCAGTCAGAAGACTGCGAAGATTGGCTGCACCTCGGCATAAGAGCGAGCTCTTCTGCTCTCAGTTTCTTAAGACCCTACGGGAATAAGCGACCAAGGTCGAGCGGCACAATCTTTGTAGGCAAAAAACTGCAAAATCATGAGCGTATGAAACAAAAAGATCATTATTCTGAGGCCCTGGCCTATCTGCGCGACTACTGTCTGCACCATGGTCGGGCTATGCACTTCTCGCATGGCGACATCTTTGAGGCCGAGGGAGCCGCTGCCCGCCTCTTTGGTTACATTGAGAGCGGCAGTTTCCATTACCTTGTCCGTAACTACGAGGGTGGCGAGAGCACCGTCGAGACCGTCGCTGCGGGCGACCTTGTGGGCTGCTATCCGTACTGTCTCGATGGCGACGCCGCTCCTGTCACCATCCGCGCCGACAAGTCCAGCACCGTCTATGTCGTCGATGGTGCAGACCTCAATGAGCACTACCGCCATAGTCCGGCGGCGGAGCGGATGGGCCGCGACTACATGGCCTACCGCTTAGAGCAAGTCAAGTCACAAATCTACAGTCACTATTGTGAGAAAGGAGTCCGCGACGTATGAAACACGCTCTTATCCTCCTGCTGCTGACCCTCTGCGCCTGTTCCGACCCTCAGGAGCAGCCCCGCGACGGCATCGACCTCACCGGCGCATGGGTGCTGCGCCATGTGGAGTTCCCATCGGGCACCGAGCTGGACTATGCCCTCGACGGCGACGGCACCACCTGCCTCATCTACGACCAACGGAACCTCCTCTACGAGTGCAACATTGCGACCACGCCCACGGGTCTGCTCGTCCAGCCCACGGCCACGACCACCGTCACGCTCGTTGACAAGGGCAGCGGCGAATGGCTCTACTTGGAGAACGGCGACCCGCATCCGCTCCGTGCGTCAGATTCCACCATCACCATCCAGCGCATGGGCATCCTCTACACCTTCTCACGCGCCGACAGCCTCTACAGCGAGTGGGGCGCCGACATCCGCGACATCTTCGACCGCGCGACCGACAGCCCCGAGACCGAAAACACGCGCTACATGCTCTCGGCCAAGGAGCGCCAGCTCACCAACTACGTCTATTGGCTCGTCGTGGCCGTCGCCCTCATCGCCGTCGTAGCCGCGGCCAACTACATCGTCTCTCGTCGCCGCCGCCGTCAGATGCAACTCCAGCTGCAACAGATTCGCGACGTGCAGCAGAACCGAGCGCCGTCTGTGCGCCAGGCCGCCAAGTCGGTCGAGGACACCTTCTTCGCCTCCGACGAGTACACCGCCCTCGTGCGCCGCATGGCCACCGGCCAACTGATGAAGGATGCCGACTGGCAGCAGGTGGAGCACAGCCTGATGACCGTCTATCCCGGCTTCACCACCCAGTTGCAGAGCCTCTATCCCATGTCCGATGTAGAGTACCACACCTGTCTGCTCGTCAAGCTCCGCATCCCCACCAAGGACATTGCCGCCGTGCTGGCCCGCGAGGCCAACACCATCAGCTCCCTGCGCAAGCGACTCTACAAGAAAGTGTTCGGCCGCGAGGGCGGGGCCAAGAAGTGGGATGACTTCATCCTCTCCATAGGCACCTGACACCCCCTGCGAGCCTCTTGCGAGCTGCTCGCAAGTCAAATGCGAGCTAAATGCGAGCAAAAATCCATGGCCGCGCACCGCAAAAACACTAATTTCGCAACCGATTTCAAACCAAAACGAAACATATTATGAAAAGAATGAAACAACTCCTCATGACGATGGCACTCCTGATGTGCGCCGTCACCACCAACGCCCAGACGGCGAATGTCACCGACCGCGACCTCATCGGCGTATGGACGCTCGAATGGATGCAGTTCGACGGCGAGAAGAAAATGATGTGTGGCAAGACCACGGGCTACTCACAGTTCAAGTACTACGGCCCCGACGGCGAGTATGCCTGTGCCGAGATTGCCATGACCAGCGACGGCAAGGTCGTGGTGATGCCCCATGAGTACGGCACCTACACCTTCAAGAACGGTGTCTATAGTGAGATGGGCCGTCCCGCCTCAGAATTAAAAATGACCGACAAGACCCACTTCCGCGGACGCTGGAAGAACCGTTCAGACTCTTGGGTGAAGCAGCCCAACATGCCCGAAAAGGTTGTCCGCTACATCGTAGATTACTGCAAGCTGAAGCAAACGCCCGCCGACATCCAGCAGAGCATCAAGCAGAACATATTCAAGTAAAGTTAGTAAACGAGTAGTACCCCTGGAGGCCGCAGCGATGCTCCCTCCAGTTTCCAACGAAAAAACACGCCAGTTCCTATGAGCGTGCCTCCCCGTTAGCTTGTCGCGACGGGCGGCGGGGAGGTTTCTTTTGACTCATGGGAGCGGCAGCGAAATAAAACCTTGTGGACGGCTTAAAGCGCTGGGGCCGACGCAGGGTAAACATCAAGACAGCGCACCAATCATTAACGCCAAAAAACTTATAGGAACTATGGCACAGAAAACTTTAACGACGAGCTATCTGGCTCGACTGTCGAACGCCAACCACGACGGCGTGACACAACAGATTGACGACCGCTTTGCGGCCTTCGAGACCGACAACACGATGTTTCTCAACGCCGCCACCGCCGTACACGCGGCGCGCCAGGCCGAGGACATCGCCTTCAAGCGATTCAGCGGCAAGGACTTCGCCAGCGACGACCTGAAGCGCGAGGACCGGCTGGAGGACCAGTACATGAGCACCATCCGCGCCATGCTCAACGCCCTGACGCTGCTGCCCGAGACCGAGCCGTTGCGCCGCAAGGCCGAGGTGGCCGTGCAGGTGTTCAAGGACTTCCAGTTCCAGATCAACGACGGCTTCGAGGCCGAGGCCCGCAAGACCGTGAACATGGTGCAGGAGTGGCAGACGCCTGACAAGTACGACCTCGCTGCCCTGGGCATCGAGCCGTGGATTGCGAAAGCCCGCCAGCAGGCCGTGAAGGTGTTGAACCTCGTGGCCGTGCGCGTGGACAACGAGAGCGCGAAGGTGAAGGGCGAGCTGGCCGATGCCCGCAAGGCCACCGACGCCGCCATCCGCCAGGCCTATGACGTGCTCAACGCCCTGGCCGTGCTGCAGCCCACCGCCGAACTGACGCAACTCATCCAGACCCTCTTCGGTATCGAGGAGCGCGCCAAGCTCTACTACATCAGCAGCGGCAAGACCTCCGGCGACGACCCCAAGCCAGAGCCGGAACCCGAGCCGAAGCCCGACGAGGGTGGCGATGACGACGGCGGCGAGGTGACGCCCGTGACTCCCGAGTAAACAATCATTAGCAACGCGGAGTGCTCCGCGAGCCTCCTGTAACCAAACAGTAGCGCCACGGGGCGCTCCGCGACGCTACTGCGAGGCCACAAGACCGCCACGGACTGCTCCGCAATGCTTCTGCGCGATGACAAAGCCCCCTCCCTGCGCTCCGCGTCCCTTCTGCGAGGACACAAGACCGCCTCAATCTGCTCCGCGCCCCCTCTGTAACGGTTACAAGACCCCCTCAATGCGCTTCGCGGACGTTATGCAAGAAAATAACTATATCAAAATGCAGAAAGTGTAACAATAAATATCAAGATCAATGAAAAAACTTTTAGCAACCATGATGGCTCTTGCGCTGACGGTAGCAGCGCAGGCTCAGAACGATAGTATAGACCAGGCACAGTTTGTGGTGGCCTATGACTTAGTAACCAATACGACTGACAGGACAGACAACGCCGTGACGGACTCGGTGCGGCTGGCCGTGGTAGTGGGTAGTCACACGGCAATGTGCAAGGAGTTCAATCGCGCTATGATGGAGAACTTCGGCGAAGGCTCGAACAAGGACTATCAGTTTGGCGAGTGGGTGGCAAGGAAGTATAACCTGTTCGTCCTCTACGTGGGTTATCCCGAGGGCGAGGTGAGCGTGTTCGACAAGATTACGCCCAACCGCTACTTCTACACGGAGCCGCTGCCCGACTTCCAATGGGAACTGACTGACGACACGCTGACCGTGGGCGGCTACCTGTGCCAGAAAGCCGTCGGCAAATATGGCGGCAGGACGTGGACGGCCTGGTACTCGGAGGAAGTGTCGGCACCCTACGGCCCGTGGAAGCTGCGCGGACTGCCCGGCATGATTCTGAAGGCTGAAGACAAGGACGGCATTTTCCGTTTCGACTTCGCAGGGCTGATGCAGCGGACGGCCAAGATGGGCTATATGGGCAAGAACGGCTACACGACGATGGAGCGTAACAAGTTCATTTCCCGCCGCAACAAGACCTTCTGCTCGAAGCAGTACGTGCAGAACCCACGCTACTACATCCCCGACGGCACCTACGACCACCTGAACATCATCGAGATGTGGGCTGGCGGGCCGGAGCCTCCTGCCGAAGATAAAATCTCGGTCGTTGCCACCGACATGATTATCTCCAAGAAAGTGAATAAGTATCAGCCGCTGGAATTGAAGTAACCCCATAAAACATTTATCAACATGAAAAAGATTCTAGTGACAATGATGGCCTTCCTGCTGACGATAGCAGCACAGGCACAAGTAGAGACAGTTGACACGGCACAGTTCGTGGCTGTGTACGACTATGAGTGCAGGACGCAGGACGCGGAGGGGACACCCGTCACGGACAGGATGCAGGTTGTGGCGCAGGTGGGACGGACGGTGACGAAGTCGATGCCGTTATCCGCTTATCAACGGACTGACGAGATTACTTCTGCGGACGCTGCAATGGAATTTCAGGAGGCGATGCTACACATGCCGACGGTGTGGACGGGCTACCCGGAAGGACAGACCACTGTACGCGAGTTCATCTTCCCGCATGAGTTCGAGGGCAGTGAGCCGACACCTGACATCGTGTGGACGCTCACCAATGACACGCTGACCGTGAGCGGCTACTATTGCCAGACGGCCACTTGCAAGTTCCGTGGTGTGGCGTGGACGGTATGCTATACCGAAGAAATCCCTTCATCGGCTGGGCCGTGGCGGTTGCGTGGTCTGCCGGGACTGATAGTAAAGGCTGTGAGTAAGCGAGAGCAGAGTCAAGCTCGTTTGAACTCTGCCGAGCGTGAACAGGCTCGAACGGAGTTCAAAGCCGAGAGCGAGGCGCACACGTTCTGCCTCACGGAACTGAGAAAAGAGGCATCATCCATCACCGCCCCGGAGCATCGCCCCGACGTGCAGCGGATGAAGTACGCCAAACTGCTAAAGCACCGCAACGAGATATACGGCAACCGTCAGTATGCCAAGAATCCCACCTACTATGTGCCCGACCTCGGCGGAAGTATCAACAATATGGATGTGCTCAACCACGATGGCCAGCAGCTCGTCTTTGCCAATGGCCACCCCCTGCTGACAAAAGCGCATGTGTATCAACCCCTGGAATTGAAATAAAATATGAAACGAAACATCATCACCATCATCCTCGCCCTCGCGGCAATGTTTGTATCGCAGGTAGTACATAGCCAGACGATAACGCTGGTGGGGCAAGTACAGGATGTATTTCTGAAAAGGCCGCTCGTGGCAAAGATTTCTGTCTATGAGACGGACAGCACGACTTGCGTGTTGGACTCCGTGCATGTGGAAAAAATAGAGGATGGGGATGGCGACATTATGATTGCCCCGTATTATGCGCCAGTCAAAGCCGCCCCGCACGACTATCTGATACGGGCTGAGCTGCCGGGCTATGAGGTGGCGTGGCAAAAGGTGTCGGTGACGAACACTACGGAGAAAGAACTGTCGGTGCCGCTCATCAAGATGAGACGGGCGCGGCACATCACGCTCAATGAGGTGGTGGTGACGGCCACGAAAGTAAAAATGTTCTATCGCGGCGACACGCTGATTTATGATGCCACGGCCTTTAACATGCCAGACGGCTCGATGCTCGACGACCTCATCCGTCAGATGCCGGGCGTGACGATGAACGACGGGGGCGAGATATTCGTCAACGGCAAGAAGGTGGACGAACTGCTGCTGAACTCTCGCTCGTTCTTCGGCGGCAACAAGCAGATACTCTTGGAGAATCTGCCGTACTACACGGTGAAACATATCAAGGTGTATGACAAGAAGGACAAGCGGGACGAGGTGCTGGGACGCGACGACGGCCCGAAGCTATATGTGATGGACGTCAACCTGAAGCAGGAGTACCAGCGGGGCTATATCGCGAATGTGGAAGGGGCAGCGGGAACGCATGGCCGCTGGTTGGGGCGAATGTTCGGACTGGGCTTCACCGACCAGTACCGCTTCACCCTGCTGGGCAACGTCAACAACGTCAACGAGACGCAGCACATTGGCAAGACTGGCAACTGGACGCCCGACCGCAGACCGAGGTCGCTGATAACGACGCGCAGTGTACGGTCGGAGATTGACTACCAATCAAGAGACCAGATGATTGAAGAGACGTTCCGCACGGAGTTCGTTTCGTCAAGTGATAATCAGGAGATGCGCCAAAGCCATGAGCAGTTTCTCATGGGCAGCAATCCGCTGTCAGTCACCGAGCGCACTGGAAAGTCGAGCAACTGGAAGATTGCACTGCATAACTTATTTAACATGTATGCCCCTTTTGGTATAATGGTTTCCACGGACTTCAACTATGGCAAGCGCGATGGCAGGTCCAATTCCATATTCCAGCAATTTGGCGAAAGGCTACGGGTAGGCGACGGAACGTCGGGAATTCCGCTCACGGCCTCCATGCGCACCGTCGGAATGAGTGAGGGCACATCGTGGAATGGCATAATGGAGGTGATAGGCGATATCAAGGGAATTACATACGTCGTCAAAGCAGAACACAGCAGCGACAAGTCGGAGAGCGCCATCCACTACGACACGCGGAACTATACGATTCCATCATCGGAACAGCGTTATAACGTCGGCGACTATGACAAGCGGGTGACGGCAGGCGAACTTTCGCTTGACCATATCGGCAAGCTGACGGACAGGATGCAGTTCAGAATCAAGAACAGGACGGGGCTGTCACGAACTGCCAGCCACGACTATCTTTATCACCCCGACACATTGCTGCTGGCCTCGCAATTGGATGCGCTGGCTGCCATTACCGACGTGAACAACAGCTATGACAGCAAACTGCGCTCGCTGACGAACACGACGGAAATCAGTATTTATACGCGCAACGAACTACAGCCCGACAAGAAATCGAGTACCAACTGGCAGCTTGGCCTGCAAGTGCCGTTCACCCGCCACAGCCTCGACTATCAGCGAGGCTCCATCGACACGCTTGCCACCAACACGACGCTGTTTGTCACGCCTTGGCTGTCGTATGGCAGGAAGACGGCAAAGAACCATGAGCTTCACCTTAACATCAGCCATACGGAGACCACGGCCAACATCTACGACATGATCAACTATCGCGACGACAGCAATCCGCTGGTGGTAAAGCTGGGTACGCCGGGACTGAAAGGCCACGCCAGCACCAGTGCCGGAATGGAGTATTTCAGCCGTGGCAGCGGACATAGCCAGAAGCAGTGGAACGCCTCAGCCTCGTTCAACTATCATCATCGCGACGTGTCGCAGTCGGTCATGTATAATCCCGCAAGCGGTGTCTATACCTACAAGCCGGAGAATGTGAGCGGGGCGTATATCGCCAATGCCAAGTTCCAAATCTCCAACACCATCGGCGAGAAGCGATTCTGGACGTGGCAGAACATCGCCGATGCCAACTACCACCACTCGCTCGACCACTCCATGCTGGCAGGAGAGACCGAAAGCCACGTGAATGCCGTGAACACCCTGACCCTGCACGACGGGGCCTACATACAATATAATAAAGGTATGCTGAACATCCGCGCCACGGGCGACATCCGCTGGCGGCACTCAGAGGGTAAGATGCAGGACTTCGAGACGCTGAACGCTACCGACTTCCAATACGGCCTCTCCGCCCGCTACACCCTGCCGCGCCTGAACACCACGCTGTCTGCCGATGGCAATATGTACTCCCGTCGCGGCTATGGCAGCAGCGAACTCAACACCGACGACTTCGTGCTGAACGCCTCCCTGAGCCAGCCGTTCTTCAAGGGCAAGCTCATCGCCCGTATCGAAGCCTTCGACCTGCTCCACCAGCTCAGCAACACCCAGTACGCCGTCAACGCCCAGGGCCGCACCGAAACGTGGTACCGCTCCCTGCCGCACTATGTCATGGCGCATCTGGTATATCATTGGAACAAGAATCCGAAAAAGAAGTAACTTAATATGAGAAGACCAATCATCACCATCATCATCGCCCTCGTCACTGCGACGACATCGGCACAAGAAACCGTCACCCTGACCGGCCAGATTAAGAATGCGTTCACCCGCCAAGCAATACCCGATGTGACGGTGACGCTGATGCGTGCCGACAGCACCATTATCGAAGATTCGCTGATGGCCATGGCACTCGACGGCTATACCCTCTGGGTGAAGCGCGATATGCCCCGTGTGCCGCAACAGCTGATTGTAAGGGTGACGCATCCGGAATTTGAGACAGCCTATCTGCCGTACCACTTGAAGAACATCGGTCGCAACCGACAGATAGTCCTGCCCGTTATCCTGATGGAAAGGAAGACGTGGAAAGAGCTTACGCTGAACGAAGTCGTCGTCCGTCCGACGAGAATCAAGATGGTGCAACGGGGCGACACCATCGTCTATGATGCCACAGCTTTCAACCTGCCGGAGGGTTCGATGCTCGACGACCTTGTGCGCGAACTGCCGGGTGCTGAGCTGAAACCTAATGGGGAGATATTTGTCAATGGCAAGAAGGTGGACTACCTGATGCTCAACAGCCGCGAGTTCTTCCGTGGTAACAATCAGGTGATGCTCCGCAATCTGCCTTACTACACGGTGAAGGACATCAAGGTGTACAACCGCACAACCGACTTGTCGGCATTCCTCGGGCGAGAAGCGGAAAACAAGGAGTATGTGATGGACGTGCAGCTGAAGAAGGCATACAGGCAAGGCTATCTCGGCAATGTGGAGGCGGGCTACGGCACCCACGACCGCTACTTGGGTCGTGCCTTTGCGCTCCGGTTCACCGACAATTCACGCATCACGTTGTATAGCAATACGAACAATACCAACGACACGAGCAGTCCAGTCGGTGACGGTCAATGGGGTGGCGCATCGGACACGAACGGCGAGAAGAAGCAGAACATGGCAGGCGGTGAACTCTTCTGGGAGAGTCCTGACAGGTCGTTCCGCAACGGCCTTAAAGCCAAGGTGACGAGTACAGGCATCGACATGGAATCAAGAACTACGGCGCAGACTTTCCTTGCTAATGGCAGCACAAGTTTCTCACGTTCGCAAAGCATGTCCGACACGAAAGAGACAAATGTGAGTGTCTATGACTACTGGCAGGTGACGAAGAAATGGTGGGTCTCTGGCGACATTTCGTATGACCACAGCAGCAGGCATGGCAACACATCGTCCACATACGCATCTTCGCTTACCGACATCACGCTGCCCGATACCCTGTCTTTCCGCTCTTCGCAACAATACAGGGAGGGGCACGACAATGAGTTGGTGCTGAGTGCCGATGCCACGCGCAAACTGGCATGGGGCGACGAAGTGACCATCGCGGCAAAATACAAGCATGCCTCTGCCGAGCATGAACTGTTTGGCAGAAACATGACGTCGCAAAGGCTCCAAAACCCACCCGTTGACTACCGCCACGAATATGACAAGGCCAATTCGCAGGAGAACTACTACGGTCTGAAGGTTAAGTACACCGTTCCTTTCCTCAAAGGCCCTGCCGTATCGCTCACATATAATCCCACGCATAGGCGTGTATCTGACCGTGACAACATCTTCCGTCTCGACCGCTTAGAGAGTTGGTCGATGGCTGCCAACCAGCCTCTGCGCCTTCTTCCGTCGATGGCCGACATGATGGCTTCGTGCATCGACCTTGACAATACCTATGATTATAAGGATGCCACGACCGCCCACATCCTCACCCTGAACATCGGCAAGCGCAGGTCAACAGGAAAAGGGACGAAGCGCAATGTGGAGTTTGCCTTTCCGCTGACCATGACCCATGAGCGGATGGAATACACACGGGGACGGATTGACACGATTAGCAGTCGCAACTATACTGTCATCAATCCGAGGCTCTACTACGAGAGTATCTGGAAAGACGACAGATATACATTCCATGCATCGACCTCGTTTCTGACCACCGCTGCCAGCTTTCTGCAGACAATGCCATTCCGCGACGACCGCAATCCGCTGATGGTACGCGAGGGCAACACCAACCTGAGGCAGTCGTGGATATACAGTGGTGAAACGTCACTCGCCATGCGTCTCCGCTCGTCTCAACTGCTTTCGCTCGGTGCATCGGCCAACATCTACGGCAACCAGATAGCCAACGGCTTCACGTTCAACCCCACTACAGGCGTCTATACCTACAGGCCGGAGAACGTGAACGGCAACTGGGACATGAAAGGCGATGCTAACTATAGCATATCGTTTGGCAAAGAACAATGCTTCAAATTTGAGAACAGAGCGAGTGCAAGCTTTCTACATTCTGTAGATATAGCTTCTGTGGATGGTTCTACACAGGCCATGTTGAGTAAAGTGAACACTACACTTGCAAACGACAAAGCATCGTTTGCCTTCAGCAAGAAAGAGTTTCGTATGGAGGTTTTCGGCGGTCTGACACTGCGCCACACGGCATCAGCGCGTGATATGTTCGAGACGCTGAACGCCACCGACTTCCAATACGGCCTCTCTGCCCGCTACACCCTGCCGCGATTGAACACCACGCTCTCCGCTGATGGCAACATGTACAGCCGTCGCGGCTATGGCAGCAGCGAACTGAACACCGACGACTTCGTGCTGAACGCCTCCATCAGCCAGACCTTCTTCAAGGGCAAGCTCATCGCCCGTATCGAAGCCTTCGACCTGCTCCACCAACTCAGCAACACCCAGTACACCGTCAACGCCCAGGGCCGCACCGAAACGTGGTACCGCTCCCTGCCGCACTACGTCATGGCGCATCTGGTATATCATTGGAATAAGAACCCTAAAAAGAAATAAAGCAATATGAAACGACACATCATCACTATCATTATCGCCCTCATCGCCACATCGGCATGGGCACAAGAGACAAACAACGTGACGCTGCAAGGCAGCATACAGGACTCATTCTTGGAACGCGGTCTGTTTGACTGCACGGTGACGCTGATGCGAGCCGACAGTACGGCGGTGGAGTGCCAGCCGAAAGTCTATGAACTGGGCAACGACGAAATGCACATCAGCACCGTTTTTTATATCGACGTGCCGCGACGGGCGGCGGACTACATCATCCGTGTGCAGAAGGACGGCTATGACGACGGCTGGGCGAAGGTGAGCGTTCCCGATGGTTACAAGGAGAAGACGCTTGTGGTGCCGATGGTGAACATGAAGAAGTCCATCATGAAGACCGTAGGGCTGAACGAGGTGGTGGTGAAGGCCACCCGAATCAAAGTGAAGATGCGCGGCGACACACTGGTCTATGATGCCACGGCGTTCCAACTGCCAGAAGGGTCGATGCTGCAGCACCTGATAGAGCAACTGCCCGGCGCACGAATGACGGACGCGGGCGAGATATTCATCAACGGACGGAAGATAGACGAACTGACACTCAACTCGCGTACGCTCTTCAAGGGCAACAAGAAGGTGCTGCTGGAGAATCTGCCTTACTTCACCGTGAAGGAACTGAAGGTGTTCGAGCGGCAGTCGCTCTACTCGGCCATAAAGGGCATTAAGGACGAGAACCCCGAATACGTGATGGACGTGAACCTGAAGGACGAGTACGCCGTGGGCTTGATAGCCAATGCCGAGGCGGCAGGCGGCACACACGACAGGTATCAGGCGCGGGCATTCGGGCTGCTGCTCACGAAGACGCTGACGGTGGGCGCATTCGGCAACCTGAACAACATCAACGATATCAGCCGCTCCCTTTCACAAGGATGGCACGAAGGGCAGGGTCTCATCATGGGCAACCAGAACAAGCCCTCGACACGCAAGGCGGCGGGCATGAGCCTCGGCTATCAATCAACGAAGAAAATGTATGGTTTCCCTGCCATACAGGATGCCCTGGAGATAGCCTTCGACCACTATGACGATCTCGACGAGGCGGGCACCTATCAGGAGCGGTTCCTGCCAGCGGGTACGGCGTTTGCCGAGAGTATGCGCACATCCCGAAACAAGATGACGGCAGTTCAGGTAATCCAACAGCTGGTATGGTTACCCTGGCTCTTAGGCAGTAACATACAGTTGTACTACAGAGAGACCGACAACAGCATGTTGGGCACCTTGCAGCAGTGGGACAGCCTACGGGTGACAGCCACGCAGCGGACTGATGGATTAGGCAAGACAAAGGACTATGGATTAGGATGGCTACGGACTCAGTTCGCAATTTCCAAAAATATAGACGGCATGATACTATCGTCCTGGACGCGCACCGACCGCGAAGCATTCAATCGCCAGCACTCCACGGCGGAAGCCACTGCCACCGACTATTTCCGCCATGAATACGAGGATGCCAGCACCACGCGATACAGGTTCGAGCCGTCGCTGACGTATGGCCATCATCTGTGGAAGCAGTTACACATGTCCCTGACAGAGCGCTACCAGATAACAGGTAGCAACAGCAACGACAAGCTCTACCTGCTGAACGACCTCGCGGGATGGGGACTCCAAGACAGCACCGCCATCGACCTGCTGCCGTCGAACCGCGAACTGCTCAGCAGCGTCTATGACACGGAGAACAGCACCCGTAGCCGTCTGCAACAACAGGAGAACGAGTTCACCGTGGCACTGAGATGGAACAAGACAGATCGCTTCCCCGTCGATGTGACGCTGAGCCTGCCCGTCTATGCACAGCACGAGCGGCTCGACTACGAGCGTGGAGCCATCGACACCCTCGCCCGTCACAACCTCTTCACTGTGAATCCCTCGCTACATCTGAAGCACAAGGTATGGTCGCTGCGCGTAGGCATGACCACATCGACGCCGGGTCTGATGAACCTGATGCCCTACCGCGATGCCCGCAATGCACTCAGCATCATGGAGGGCAATCCGTCGCTGAAGAACAACCGCCGCGTGAACGCCAGCATCACGTGGTCGCCCAAGCTGGCAAGCCATCGCACGGGCTTGACAGGTTCACGCATCGAGTCGCGCTACGTCTATCATATCCGCTCCGTGGCGCAGGGTTTTACCTACGACGAGCAGACCAGCGCATACACCTACCGCCCCGAGAACGTGGAGGGCAACTGGCAGTGGAACACGTCGCTGAGCACCACGTTCTCGCTCAGCAAGAACCAGAAGTGGTGGATAGACAGCGGCACGGGCTGCGACGTGTGGCACTCCGTCGATTATGCCTCGGTGAGCGGGATTTTAGACGCCCAGCTGAACAAAGTGGAGACCGTGAACCTCAGTGAGAACCTGAAACTGAGTTACAAGGCGAAGAACACCAAGGTGAGTCTGCTCGGCGACCTGCTGTGGCGGCGCACGTGGGGACACCGTTCGACGTTCAGCAATATCAGTGCCTTCGATTTCCGCTACGGCGTAAATGCCATGCAGACCATCCCGACGTGGAACACCACGCTGAATATCGACGGCATGATGTTGAGCCGACGCGGCTACGGCAGCGATGCGATGAACAAGGACGAGTTTGTGCTCAACGCCTCCGTCACCCAGCCCATCCTCCACGGCAAGGTGAAACTGACCCTCGAAGGCCACGACCTGCTCCACCAGCTATCCAACACCACCTACGAGGTGAACGCCCAAGGCCGCACCGAGACGTGGTACCGCGTCATCCCCAACTACGTCATGCTCCGCGTCGCCTGGCAGTTTAATCGGAGTCCGAAGAAATAAAGCAGAATGAAGCGATTCCTATACATTATATTATATATGGTGCTGGCCGTCCATGCGTCGGCTCAGGTGAAGGTGACAGGGCGGGTGATTGACCTGCAAAATAAACCCGTGAGTGATGTCATCGTGAAGGTGGTGAACGGCAGCAAGACGCTGGCGTTCACCAGCACGAATGCGAAGGGCGAGTATGCGCTGGAACTAAAGAGTGCGCCCAGCGGGGAGGTGTCGCTACAGTTCACCCATATCAGTTATGAGAAGGAGTCGGAACGATTGACGCTAAAGGAACGGACGATGAAGGTGGACATGGTGCTGACTCCGAAGGCTGTTTCGCTGAAGGAGGTGACGGTGAAGCCCGACCCATTGCGGCAGAAGGACGACACGCTGAGCCATAACCTGGCGTCGTTCCTGGGCAAGGGCGACGTG
>Ga0256407_10004710_pt1 | contig 22506 bp, 28 predicted proteins | sample RumenRJG_04DNA_FD_193489 | JGI IMG/M metagenome (GOLD analysis project Ga0256407, IMG submission 193489) | Bovine rumen microbial communities from Lethbridge, Alberta, Canada - RJG_04 | ecosystem: Host-associated > Mammals > Digestive system > Stomach > Rumen | place: Canada: Alberta... | reverse complement strand
TTTTCTTTTGTGGTAGCATCATATTATTCTTCATATGGTTCAAGGGTCTTTATTCGTGTAATTGTAGCTGTACGTGCAATTTCTTGCTTATACAAGCCAACTTGTGTTGATGGTGAGTCTGCTGCAAGTTTCGTAGCGAGTCTTCTGCCGTATCTTATAGCTTCAAGTTCGTTCAGAGTTATTTTGTTCGGAGTTGTTGACTCATCATATTCGGTACAAATCAGAAAGAAAAACTGTCTCATAGCTATCGCATTAAGAGTTCAACATATTTTGCATATTCTTCTGCGTGATGTTTTACTATCAACTGTTCTAATGTTTCTAACAGAAGATACATATCAGTGTAAGATTCACAACAAAGACTATCTTTATAGTATTTAAGAAGCATTTTTTCTTTCGAGTCCTCTTCTTGCTTTTTTATTTTAGCTTCTATTTCTTCTGGTAATCTTTTGTATTCATTGCCATTTTTATAAGATGCATAATCTTTGCCATCAATAATTAAATCAATCATTTCATCTTTTCTTGAAATACTGATTTCTTTTGCAGCTTCTATAGCATCTCCTACATTTGACACTTCAATGTCTGTGATAAGTCTTGTACTAAATGAGCACATTTGATTCTCACCATATGTTTGCGAGTATAAAATTTGACCTTTCATTGTTTTATAAGCGATTTACCTATACATCGACGAGGTTTTGTTGTAAATAATTCGAAATAAGCAGATAGGTGTTTGATTGTTGGCTTGGCAAAAATACTATAAACCCCCAAAAAAACAACAAGTACATTGCTGTACTTGTTGTCTATCAATGAGTTACGAGCTATTCGCCGATAGCTTTCTGTGCTGCGGCTGCTACTGCGATGACGTTAGCTTGGATTCTGCGGTCAACACCTTGCACGCCTTCCGCTAACTTCATAGCCTCCTGGATGCTCTTTGCAGGTTTGCGAGGACGTTGGAAGCGCAAGCGCAAGTTGACGTAGTAAGGGAAACGAGGTGTGCGACCGTTCTTGGGCTTTGCAGGCACGATTTGAAGAATAGCCCACGCTTTCTCGTCGCCCAACTCAGTTGGCTCAGATATAATCTTCGCCATTTCGTCGCTAAGGGAAACAGATGTGTCTGATTCAGGAGCTGCCCAGGTCTTGAATATGCCATCAGCCGAGTAGCTGCTCTCGTGCTGATACATTATCCAGCCTTCGAATGTGTGGCCGTTTACGGGAATACCAACTGTTTGAAGTTTGGTGTTGATAGCATCAACTACTGCATCTTCGTTGATGTTAGCTGCTTGTGCAGACTTTTGAAGAAGTTCTTTATCCATGATAACTATAATTTTGTTTTTGATTTATATTTATTCAAATTCATATATTTGTTTTTATGTTGCGCCCCTGGGCGCGATAAGGTAAATTAAATAAGAGATAAGAAAACAGATAGACAGAATGACAGTTAGAGATAGAAATAGAAGATAGATAGATAGTATAAGAAATAAAAATAGAAAAGATAGAAGAAGTATCTACAGTAGATACAAAACGAATAGACACTACACAACAAAGACACGGGGGATAAGAACCAAATAAAAAAGATACGTAGGGAGTTGGCGCAGATATCCTCCATTTTCATCCATATAATATATTTTACAAATACGCTAATATATATTCTTCCATATATTATATAAGGTGTGATGCGTGTAAATTTATGACATTCCATCACCTAAGAACATATAACAACCAAACAATAAATATCAATATCAATAAAAGAATCAATATCAATATCTATATCTATATCAGCAGTCGCATCACCTAGGAACATAAAAGCAAATACATGAACTTGAAGAAAAATAAGTAAATTAATTTAGTAAAGTATATGTTAGCATTGTTAATGTTGAAGTTCACGAAAAGCGGAAGGAAGTCTATAAAATTAGACAGACAAGGCAATTCGTTGTTCTTACCAATGAAAATAGGTAATGTCATATTAAAGTTTCTTGTTGACACAGGAGCTTCTACTATGGTAATATTTTCAAGTTCGTATTCTAAGATAAGCGATAATTATCATTATACGAAAAGTATAAGTATTATGATAGCTGATGGACAGGAGAAGATATGTCCAGTAATAGACTTTACATATTGTAATGGAAAAACTTATAATACGGAAATAGCAATAATGGAAGATAGTGGAACTAAATCATATGATGGTCTAGTAGGAATGGAATTACTAGAAAAAATGAAAGCATCAATTGACATAGAAAGAAATATTATGTATATAGAAGATGAGTAATGTGAAAATTATTGAGATATATAGTAAAGGATGTTTAAGTTGCGACTATATTTACAGATTGCAAAATAGACTCGATATATATCACGATATAATTCATTATGAATTTACATCGAAAGAAGCACAAAGATTTGGTGCAACAACAGTTCCTACATTTTACATTATAATAGATGGTAGCATTGTATCTAAAATAGAAAATCCAGAAAGAAAAGATATTGAAAAAATAAAGAGATTACTATAATTTTGTTTTAATCCAATTCGTTACATATAAGACATATAAGTTACATGTGCAGTGTAAGTTTGAAGTTGGCGTAGTTATACGAAAAATAACTGGACTGTATAGCTCAGTGGTAGAGCACTTGATGGGTGGTCACGGGTTCAATTCCCGTTGCAGTCACTAATAATTAATTAAATTACTAACATTTAAAAACACAATAATTATGACAAAAGAAGAAATTCAAAAAGAGATATCGTCATCAAATGACAAGCTTGTAAAACTACATAAAGATTTAGATATGATAGAACAAAAAGAACATAAAGAGCTTTTAAAAAACAGAGCAAAGGTCTTACGTTCTTACATAGGCAAAAAAGTAGTCATAAGAACATGGGATGCATATATAATATGTGTAGTACTAAAAGTAACAATGACAAAAAATAATTATTCGCCTTTCAGAGTGTATATTAAAGACTATGTATCTTTTCGTAGGACACAAGTAGATTGCATGTCAAAACTCATTCGTTTGGAGTATTTGTGCGATTCGGAACAAGGTTGGATAAATGCTTCAGATGGTGAAGATGATATAGTACTATATGACCAGTCTCCAGTAAAAGCACAATTCGACAAAGTATTAAACTTCATGAAAAACTTTTAGAAATTATTTAAGATTAACACAGCGTCCTATCTTTGGAAAAAGACGTCTTAGAAGACTTGGGTTCCTATGCGCATAATACCACAAGTCACCGATTTACCATAATAAGAGACACGCGTGTAAAATAATGGTAGCAATATAAGAGGTTAAAGGGAATTATTCTATATTGTGTTGGTGTTAGTCTTTTTTTAAGGAAATTTAATATATGGCGGAGTATATCAAGTACGAATAATTGAGTAACATATTTGTTACTTACAAAACTATTAATTTTCAAAGGTTAGATAGTTAGTCTGATAAACTAAAAGTTGTTGGTTCGATTCCAGCCTCCGCCACTTTTCTAAAAATCTGTTTTCGATTTCATTTAAGACACTTACAAAACAAATAATCATTTTTGCGTGGGAACGCTACTCTTTATCCATGAATAAGTGTCATTTTTATTATTAAATTGCAGAAGTAGCTCAGAGGTAGAGCATCAGATTGCGTTAAGTAACACATTGTTACTTACAAAGCTAATTGCATATTAGGGGTTCTGAGGGTCGTGGGTTCGAGTCCCACCTTCTGCACAAATACAACTCAAGACCGTAGCTGTTCACGGCTACTTGGCTGATAAAAAGCAAGTAACAAATGTGAAATATAGAGGTCGGCGATTGAGTTGTATTTATAGGAGGTTCATCTAGTTGGTTAGGACAACCGCGCGGAGAACAGGAGTTCGAATCTCCTACCTCCTACAAACCACAAATATCTTATTGTCATAATTGTGATACTTACAATAACATCAACATCAAACTTTTAATTTGACACGTTTAGTATCATTACAATTATGACAATCAAATTGACAATTAACTTTAATATTAACATAAAACGAAATCGAAAATGAAAAGAAAGTACAAAATGATGACAGCAAACGAAAAGTGCGGTAAACATCGTACTATTGAAGAAATGGCAGCAGAGATTCTTGCTGCACAAGCTTCACAAAACAAAAAGCAAAAGAAAGAGCAATATGACGATGAAGATTCCGCTGGTATTGAGTACATCCAAGATATGCTCGATAATTTCTAAACATCATTTAAACATGACAGGACGTAAGTTATTATTCTCACATAGTTGGATGTTCATGTTTGAGCATTACTACTATAACTGCAGACAATGGAACGGCAAGGTAGATACAAAGAAAGACTACCGCCTGAAGAACTCGGCAGCAAAAAATGCACAGAAAAAGATTCGACAAGAGTCTAAGAAAATAATTAACGATATGTTGAACGATTAAAACAATTTAAACAATGAAAAAGTTTAATGAATCATACCTAAGCCGTTTGATGGTATTAGTAACAACGGCAGTAATGCGCAACTGGAAATTAAGCAATCAGTTCGGTGCTACATTCTCAGTACAAGTGTTATTACACGAAACTACGCCTAATAGTCTAAAAGGCATTCTTCGTGTCATTAAGAAGAAAATTGCTGAAATAGAAGACAACTCATCTTGGGAGATTACAAAATCACAAGAAGAGCAACTTCAAGAATTGACAAGCCAAGCAGAGTTAATTGACCTAATCATTGGCTATAAGCTATTCTTAGCCCACAAGGAAGAAGCGTTAGAAGAGAAAGCCGCACTCGAAGAGCAGCTTAAACAACTCGAAGAGGAGTCTATGACTCCAGAAGAGCGTAAAGCCAAACTCAAAGAGAGAATCAAAGCTCTCTCATTCGAAGAGGAAACCAAAGAAGAACCAGCCAAAGAAGAGAAATCGGAACAGAACGGACAGACAGTAACGCAATAAATGTTCCACATATTGGTTTATTGATACCAAGGGGTCGGCTACACCAACTCGGCCTCCTTTATACTTACAAACAAACTAATTGGGAATAATAAGTATAATTAAATAAATAAAAACACAATGATAAAAGCAATTACAAAGCCTAGCAATCCCTTTTACGGGATGAAAGCTTGCTTGAAGCTTTTCTCAAAAAGCTCAGGCACAATCGAAGAGTCAATGTTAGACGCGGCATACGCAGAATGTGACACAAGAGAGAAAAAAGAATTATTCTATTCTCTCTGTACATTGATAGGAGACGTCACAAACCGCAAACACAATATCTTCAAACAGAACGTTGATAATGGTGGCTCTAGTAACCGAACAGGATTTGACGTAGTACTGGACTGGATGAAGAAAAATAACAAGTCTCAGTTCGTTAAATTCCTCAACGCTCATATCTTCAACGAGTATTCTTGTTGGGACTCTCTGTTGAAGTCGAGAGTACAAACTCAGAAGAAAACCAAAAATGTCGTAAAGGTAAACACTGTGCTTGACCAGAAGTGGTATAGAACAGCAATCTGCAAATACATGCAAAAGGTTATAATGGGTAGCAATCCGTTTGACAAAATGTGTATCGCGAAATTCTTAACCTTGCCACGTTTGTCGCCAAGGAAGAACCACAAACAGATGTTGCCTGAGACAACCAAAAGTATGCAATACCGTATCGATACCTTAAAAGAGCTCTCAGACCTTATGGGATGGGAATACTCTATTAAAGGCCATCAAATCAACTTTAAAGGCTATCGTGAATGGCGTAAGGAATACAATGGATTGTTTGAGTCTGTCCTCTTTTCAACTGGTAAGATAGAAGAATTTGACAAGACTGAGTTTATGACTTGGCTTGACAAACTTCCGTCAAACGCAAGAGAAAGAGTGAAGAATCGTATCATGTATCACAAGGTGAAAGATGCTGATACTGGAGAAGAGCGTCTCCGTTACCCAGAGTTTGCAATTTGGTACGAGGAATGGTTGTCCTTTAAGAAGCAAGCTCAAGAACAAAAGGCTCAATTAGAGGAAAAGGTTCGCCAAGGTCTTGCTACTGACGAAGACAAAGAAAAACTCAAGGAGGTAGCGAAAGCTGCTAAAGTTAACTTCGGAGCTACAAACTTCTTGGAATTATTCAAGGAAATTATCAGTGGTACAGCAGAAAAGGAAAAGGTAAACTCATTCATTGATAAGGTTAAACTTGCCATGAACTTCCTATTATGGTGTGATGCGTCTGGTTCGATGTTCGGGCCAGCATGGCGTATGGCAGCATTTCTCGCAGCGGTCTTTATGTATAAGAACCCAGACGATGATGCAAGAAATTGTGTCGGATTCTTTTCAAGTCACGCTAGATTTAACGATGTCTTGTTTAACAAGATAACATGTAAATCTGTAGGAAACAAACCAACAACGTGGTGGGACCAAGGAAATATGCAAACCGTCACAGCAGACGAACCATTCATTGACGGAAACAAAACATTCTTTGAAAACTACGAGCGTATTGATAACTTCTTTACAGCCATGAAACCTTCTGGTGGTACTGATATCTCATCAATCATAAGTGGTATCGAAAGAATAATGAATAGCGGTTCAGTAGATGTGTTGAAAGAATACCCAGTATGGGTAATTATATCTGATGGTGAATGGAACAACCTATCTTCGCCTGAAGCGTGCATAAACGACCTGCTATACAGATGTGAACAGAAAATCGGATTCAGACCACTTGTTATAGCCGTTGATATTTGTGGAGACGGTAGCAATGCTGAGATACCAGAGAGATTCTCAGGAATCGAAGGGTTCATCTATATACCAAGCAATCCGTCTTTAATTGAGACAGTACTGTGTAACTTGGAAGGTGTACAAATGCCTGATGTATACGCTCCATTAGAGTCTATCTGGAAGTCAAGCCGTTATGCTCCAGTTAGAGCGGCTGTAATTTAATCTAAAAAAAATATGACTAATTGTTTGGCTATTAGCCAGACAATTAGTTTCTTTGTGTCGAAATAATTTTTTCATTAGTAGTTAGTTATTGAAATGAGTGGATACTTACAAATAATAAATAATCCAATTTGCATTATTCGTTTTATTATTGTTCAAAAAAAAAGTATCCTTTTTTGGGGTCTTAGCTCAGTTGGCTAGAGCGACTGCTTTGCAAGCAGTAGGTCCAGAGTTCGATTCTCTGAGGCTCCACAAGATTGCTTTTTCAACAAAAATGTGTTTTGCTACTTACAAATTATAATTTGTATTATGTTAGTAAATGTTTCGTAAACCAAAGAATTGTATGAAACAAGAGAATAAAGAATAAGTAGCAACATATCGAGGTGTAGCGCAGTTGGTAGCGCACTTGGTTTGGGACCAAGGGGTCGCAGGTTCGAACCTTGCCACCTCGACTAGTCAAGATTGATTCATAACAAAAAGGTAGATACTTACAAAACAGAGTTTACTCATTTGTCGCCCAGATGGTAGGGCACTGGTCTACAAAACTAGATGTCGTCGGTTCGAGTCCGACCTTGTGGAATTAAGTATCTTGTCTCAGGCTCATGGTGTAATGGCAGCACAGCAGACTTTGATTCTGTTAGTGAAGGTTCGAATCCTTGTGGGCCTACCCAAGTTTTTGGATACTAGGTTTTGGATGGCGTCGTAAACCATCCCAATAGTTGTGATACAACTCGGACCCTTGAGTACGAAACACTCAAGTGCTGGTAAGACCACTTGACAACGGGGTTCTGCTGTTGGCAGTCGGGAACAGACCGACAAACGGAGATATAGCTCAGCTGGATAGAGCAACAGCCTTCTAAGCTGTGGGTCGCAGGTTCGAATCCTGCTATCTTCACATATTGTGTTTTTTCATGTAAGTTACTTACAACCACAAACGAATTACTTTTATTATTCATAATCATACGTTCATTATAATAAGTAACTATCCACGGACCTGTAACTCAGCTGGTTAGAGTGCCATACTCATAATATGGAGGTCATCAGTTCAAATCTGGTCGGGTCCACTATATAATTATTAGATTAATCATAAATTGATACTTACAAAACAAAACTGCTCAGAAGAGCGTCAAATTGCTAATTTGAAGGTATTAAGTATCATACAAGGTTAATCCCTTACACCTTTAAGTTAAGGGAATAATAATTTAATAACTAATATTATGACACCTTATCCTATTTTTGACGGCATTGACGATGACGAAGACAGCTATGCAGCAGACCTTGAATTAGGTATAGACGCAACATCGTCCGATTGGTCTGATTCTGCAGACGACATAAGCCTACCACCAGACTTCGACTTCTAACAACAAAACAAACAACAAACAAACACATTAAAATGGAAAAAGTAAAAAAGCTTATAGCTGAATCCATTGAACGTATGGATAATGCTATCAAGGAGGGTGCGACTCCTTGTCGTAAAGATATCGCACAACTGCCGATAGACGTTTATGTCGAAGACAATCAAAAGCACTCACTAAGAGATGTTGCTTTGTCAGTAGACGGCAATGAGTTATACACTGCTGTTGATTGCCTCTTGGCAGATGAAGAATATATGACATCTGAATTAGCTGATACTATCAGAGAATCGTATAGGCTTCTTGTAGCTTAGGATATAGTCTGGTCCTGGTCCAGAGTAGCGAAATAGAAGTAGTGTCTTTTAGACCGAAAATAGATTAGTGAATGGAAATGGCGATGCTTATCATAGGTCTATCTGAATAGATAGCGTTTGTCACGAAATAGACACGTGTTTATCCTCCGCGTTAATACTGATGGAAGCTACGGCTGGAAGGTTCGGGATACGTACCGCGCTGAGGTACGTAATATGTAGAAAGCGATGTAATTGCAAGCCGCATCGAGAGTTTTGCATGACGGTAACATACAACTCGTCAGGAACTACGTTAAAACCTCGTCAGCCTTAGGCGTTAAATAAGGCATTTTTTATATTTTTTAATTAATTAAAAAAACAACACAATGAACATTACATCTTTCAAAAAGAAAATTCTTGTAGACGGTAAGAATGTTTACGAACTCTGCGACATGTCTAAACAAGAGTTAGCTGAAATCGGTCAGCGTCTTGAAGCAGAAATTGCTAAACAAAATGGCACTGCTTCGTACTTTGTTGAAAACAAAGCAAACGAAGAGACACAACAGAAACTCGACATTATTAAAGAAATCTATGACGACAAAGTCGCAACCGCAAAGAAACAGGAGAAGATTCGCCAGTTGAACGAAGACAACGAGCTTGCAAAACAAGCAGCACAGGCTCAGCGCATGGAAGCTATCAAGCACATGACTCCAGAAGAGCTCGCAAAACTTGTTGAGAAGAACAACAAAGAAATCGCTAAACTCTCAGAATAGAAATTCGCCATAAAGTTTTGAATATTACTAGGGGGTTGGGATTCGCTCCTGACCTCCTTTATTTTTATGACAAAGAAAGAAATCATCGGACAATTATCGCTCTTAAGACCATATGTCGAGGAAGAGGGCATCCAATACTTAGATAATATCCAAGAATGGATTATGTCTATAGTAGAGAAAGATAGTAGCAGAGATTTCGATAAATTAGCAGAACAAATGATACAGGTGTATCACGAAGCAGGATGTAAAGGTAAATATCCATATGCTCCAAATACACACTGGACATGCTCTGTCCAAATTATATCAAATCGTCTACAGTCTCCTCGCATAAATCTAGCAAGTTATAGTGACGAACAAATTATTGAAGCAACCAAAAAATATATAGATGTTCCAATTAAAGACTATAAAAGAACACTATTGTATTTTATATGGAAAAATGACAATAATGAGCTTAAGTCAGACTTGCTTACTTATTTAGACAATAACGACTCCGATGATACAAACGGTAGTAAAGTTAATTGGCTATACGAATGAACACAACATTCGAATCAGACCTCGAATTCTTAATCAAAAGAAAGGAGAGGGCTGACAACGGTCAGTATAACTGTTTACCGTTACCTTTTCCTACAGCTAGGAAAAAGTTCCCTGGATTCGAAAGAGGTAGTTATGTGATAGTGACTGCCAACCAAAAAGTTGGTAAATCTAAATTTACAGACTATCTATTCGTTTATAAAAGCATAGAATATGTAATGACAAGAAAAGCCATTAAACCACATATTCTGTATTTCTCACTAGAAGAAAATCCTAGAGCCAAGAGAATTGGCTTCTACGAATATTTGTTTTATAAGTTAGACAAAATTCTCGTAGATAACAAAATACTGACATCTACCGATAACGAGTATCCTTGTGAACAGTGGGTATTAGATAAATTGAAATCTCCAGAATATAAGGCTTATATAGATGCCTATATGGATATGGTAGAGTTCTCTGCCGATTCAAGAACTGGTATGTCTGAATCTTCAGCAGACGGGATATATTCAATATGTCTCAGATACGCAGAAAAGAACGGACACTATAATAAGCTTAAGAAAAAAGTATACAATTCTACTTATAAAACAGAGATAGAAGAAGAGTACATAAATGAAAATGACCCCTTCTCGTGGAATGATGATGAGGTAATGCCAATTGTTATCATTGACAATTTTGCAAACCTTAAAGTTCCAAAGGGTTCTACTCTATACCACGAGATAGAGGTTATGTCGAAGTATTGTATTATTCTGAAGAATCTAGGATTTCTTGTAGTTGGGGTTCAACACCAGGCTCAGGAAAAGGAATCTTTAACACGAAGACAAAATAATGATGTCGTTCCCAGCGCAGAAGGTCTGTCCGACAATAAGAGTACGTCAAAAGATTTAACGTTACTTGTTGGACTTATGTCGCCATTCAAATACGAGATGCGTGATTTTATGGGATACGACATTACAAAATGGCGAGACAACATTAGATTCCTATTTATAAAAGAGGATAGAAACAACGGAGCAATCAATCTCTGTCAGCCATTACTCTTTATAGGAGAAAGTAGCGTATTCGCTGAATTGCCGCCGTATACAGACACAAAATCTCTTGAGGAAGTATATACTGCACTACAGAAGAAAAAAGCAGAATATGAGCAAAACTTCCAAAAGAAAAAGTTATTGGCGACAATATTCGGAAGAAAGAAAAAAGAAAAATTTCATACATTTGCAATCATAATTCAATAGTAGTATTTGGCAACAGCAGTAATAATAGCTGGTAGTACCGGCACGGGCAAGACAACTTCTATTAGAGGTTTAGACCCGAACAAAACGATTGTTATACAGGTAAACAAAGAAAAAGGTTACTTACCATGGCCTAAATCAAAGAATGATTTTAATTACGAAAAGAAGAACCTTTTTGCAATTAAAGACTATTCTACCGTAATTTCTTATCTTAAAAACATATCAGATAAAAGAGATGATATTGAAAACATCGTTATTGACGATGCAATATATATCATGCGTGGAGAATTCTTTGACAGGTCTAAGGAAAAGGGCTTTGATAAATTTACTGAATTAGCAGACCACTTTAGGTCAATAATTACCACAATTGGTAATTTAAGGAATGACATGAACGTCTTCTTGATGATGCATGTTGAACCAGTTATGAGTGATGGAACACTAATAACATATAAATTATCAAGTGTTGGAAAATTGTTAGAGGAAAAGTCCAACCCAATGGAGTGCGTTTCGATAGCACTATTCTCAACAGTCATATACGATGAGGGTAACAAACCTTCTTATTGGTTCTATACAAATAGAACCATAGACAAACAAGGAGCTGAAATACCAGCAAAGTCTCCAGCTATGATGTTTGAGGATATGTTAATCCCGAACGATTTGGGTAAAGTGGTAGAAGCTATTAAAGAATATTATTAAAATTATATCGCAAATAAATCTCTTATTAATTTAATTTAATTGACTAAATAAAAATGGCAGAAAGAAAAAGAGTGCTACCATTAATGGTAGCATCAACCATCAAAGCTCTTGCAGATGCAGCAAAACCAGCCCTTGTAGCAATTAAGACACAAGAAGAAAAGGTTGCAGCAGAACAAAAGAAGCTCGATGACATGAAAAATGATGTAGTTGAAATAGACCGTCAGATTCGAAATAAACTAAAAGACTACGGTGATTACGGTCTCGATGACATATTTGTATTAGAGACTAAGGAGGTCACAGACTCTAACGGCAGGGTATCTAAGCAAAACAAAATGGCTTGGAGACACAAATTAACTCAATTACCTCCGAAACAAGAAGAAACAAACGAACAAACAGAAACAGAAACTGAAACTGAAACAACAGAAGCAGAAATAGCAGACTAATAATGTCTTTTGTATTCATGGCATTTGCCAACGCAAAGAAAGTTGAAGAAGCTAAAGCGTTTGACAAATACCTTGGGGCCGTTACGGCTCACCTCGAGGCAGTGAATCCTAGCCAAGAGGAATTAGCAAAAATTATAGGCAATAATGCGTCTTCTAAAACGTATACTACAGAAGTTGATGTAGTAGACGTTGAAGGCAATAAGAAAAAGGGTTTCCAAAACGCAATCACCTTTTGGTACTCGACAGACGGTTTGGACGAACAGAAAATTTACTTCAGTAAAACTGTGTTCTTCTCAAACTCCGCAAGAATCGGTAGCCAAACAGGTAAGATACAGATTGTAGACAAATGGGGTAGATTCGCATGGGCGACACCCGATGAGTATAAAGGTAATGTAATTCCACAATACTCTAACAAGCCAGCTTCTATATCGAAAGATTATAGAGCAGCAATGGTTGGAGAAGAGGAACTCATTGGAATTATCAAAGCTCATTTGGGTTTGAACGCTCCAGTAGAAAGACTGGCAGACAATACATACCGTGACCTTACTGACGAAGAAATAAGTGCTAAGGCGGATGATTATGCTTGTTCGATAGAACCAGCAGATATCGTTAAAATCGCTAAGGGTGATGTCAAAATTATCAAAGGCGCAGTAATCGGCACTAATGACGTCAAGGCTGTATTGTCTATTCGCCATACCGACAAAGGCGACTATCAGTCATGTTGGAAGATAGCCAAACTCAATACTCAAATAACTTCGCTAGAAAACGAATGGAATAAAAATCCTCGTAACAACGAAGAAGTATTGATGAATGGTCATATCCCAGGCAACCTGATGAAATATCAGGTTACACCGACAGATTTATCACAGTCAAAAGGTAGCGAAGAAGCAAAGCCAGAAAGCGACCTCCCATTCTAAAATAGACAACAATTATGTTTGCAAGTCCAAAGAAAATATACACAGAAAGTGTAAAAGACAAAGTATCTGAACAAGATTTACTTTGGTACTACTTCGGATTTGTCACAAACAAAGTTTATAACTCACCCTTCCGTTCTGATTCATCACCATCATTCGGTGTATACGAAAGAAACGGGAGGGTTTATTTTAAAGATTTCGCAACTAATGACAGAGGCGGTATTTACGATATGCTCAAACAAAAATTTTCTATGTCTTATAAAGAAGTTATGTGTAAGATAGAGAAAGATTTTAGTTTGGAAGCTAATCGAATGACTGCCGCAAAACCGACAAGGAAAAGTTCGGGAAAAGGTTGTGAAATAAAAGTTAGACTACGAAAGTGGTCTGAAGTCGATACCGTATATTGGAAGCTGTACGGTATAACAAGAGAGTTTTTAAAACAATTTGATATCTATCCTATAGATTACTATTGGATAGATGATAGTTGTTTTAAGGCAGATAAAATAGCCTATACATATGTAGAATATGTAAACGGAAAGCCTTATTTTAAGGTTTACCAGCCATTTTCCAAATACAAGTGGTGTAATAATTACCCTACAGGTACTTTGTCTCTCATAGACAAAATTCCTGTAGATACAGACAAATTAATAATCTGTAGTAGTGTAAAAGATGCACTTTGTCTTTGGTGCAATACTGGTGTGCCGTGCATATCTCCACAAGGCGAAGGATACGATGTCGATATAGAAAAATTACACGAAAGGTTCAAAAAAGCCGATTTAAGCGTATTTTTTGATAACGACAAACAAGGTATCGAATTTGCAAAGAAACTCTCTGATAAGTACGGAATCGACAATTTGGTACTAACCAGCTTCCACGGCGGAAAAGATATATCAGATTACTTCGTAAGATTTGGAAACCTTAATCTGATACTACAACAATGGATATTGCCACAACAGTTAAATTAGACGATAATGGCGCAATAAAGACTATAAACTTGCCATTTTCGTTTTTACCAAAAGATAGAGACATAGCAACTATAAATCGTGCGATAATAAAATATGCACGAGACTGCAACTGTATTGCCTTATCATATACGTTCCCGTATGAAGGCAACTCAAAGTATAAATTCGGGGAACTTATTAAATTATAACTGCAGAAACTTTTTTAACAAAATAATATGTACACAAAACCAAGACCCGTTATTATCCAGGGTAACATGTTCTCTGGAGAGGGCTATATTGTCATTAATACCAAAGCAGAGACAGTAGACGAACTCAGAAGAGATATCGTATCCAACTCTGACATTTCGCATAGCGACTTGCAATCGCTAGCAATGAACACAGACGGAGGACGTCTTTCGTTGAAAGTACCACTCTTCGAATCATCGGCTAATGTAGAGAACGAATACGATGTTAAATTCGATGAGGTACTAAACGCCTTTAACAGCAATCCGAACGACCCAAGAATCCTATGCGTGACATTAACAGAGTCCGCAAAGAACTTTGCAAGCGGTTCGAGACCTAACATCTTTGTAGCACAATCATCAAGACCAATGGTACAAAAGTTAGACACGATTGACAACTGCATAGATGCAATAGAAACTCAAGGATTATACAAATCTTTCAAAGAGACATTCGGCATCGCACCAGAGGAAGCATCGTTATCAACCCTACAAGGCTTCTTATTCAACGAACACAATGCAAAGGTGCAAGAACTACAAAAAAAACCAGAAAAAACGTTTGACGAAAAGCTTAGTGCTTTGATGGACGAGAATATAAAACTCGCTCAATCAAACAATGCATTATCTGAAAATGTTCAGGAGTTAACACAAAAAGTAAATCAGCTTACTTCGATGGTTAATAACTTGCAATATCGTAACGATGACGACGAAGATGACGAAGAGAGCTACCCCGACCGTTTGAATATAAGCGGTATTCGCAGATAACAGTAAAGTTTTTCATAATTAATTTGGGGCAGGCAGAAATGCTTGCCCTTTTTATTTAACAAAATGGAAAAGAAAATATTCACAAGATATTTGACGTACTTATTGTCGTTACAATCCTATCAGATAGTCTCCGTGCTTAGAAATAAGTACGGGAAAGACAAGGTGGATTCTACGGTGTATTATGACAATTTCAAGTCATATATAGCAAAGATTCTATTGGATACAAAAGCCGTATTATTTCTCGGCTACATAAACGACAATGTTATTAGGGATTCTCCTAATGCTATTCAAAGGTATTATTCCGAATGTCCACCTATAGAAATATGTCAACACGACATTGATACATTAAAGATGACATATGACGACGCCCCACTGATTGATTTTCTTATGGATTACAGAAAGGAAGTCAAAGAAGGATTTTACACTCTTATTACATATTTTTGTCATTACTTGAGATGGCTATATAATTATGACTATTCAAAATATAGTTACTTTTCTGAATTAGAAAATGGACTAGGAGAAGGACAAAACCGATACGTATCTCCAATGGTCTACATTATGTATGATAAAATAGATATTGTACAAAATGAAAACGATAAGATACGAACAACAGTATATGATTATATAATAGCTGTTCCTACGATGCTAGGTATGATTGGGGCAAAGGATTTCGCAATATATACTAACCAAACTGGAATCTTGGGAACTAAAATGACGTTTACAAAAGACCAAATCAGGTCGGGGTACATCCACTCGCATAGAGAAACAGGATTCGGCTATGGATTAAAGCCAACACCACACTGTACAGGAGGAGAAAACCCAATCAACGATGTTGTGCAGATAATAAAAGTAAGACAACGCAAACATCCTTGGCAAAAAATATCAAGAATGGAAGTTTTGAACTTTGCAGAGAACTTATACATATATCTTGGCGTTGAATCAATTCAGGGAGGTCCATGGATTAAGATACAAAGTATGTCAGGAGGACATAACATTTGTATATCAGAAACATTACAATGGTGTGACACCTATAATTCTACAAGCATATGGAACTCTTCGTTGAAAGAAAAGATGAAGTCGATAGCTAATAGCATGTTTATGATAAATAAAAATAAACACTTCGTAAAGTTCTCGGTTTCAACCACGGGTATCTCGTTTGCACAATGCGCAAAAGATTTGGCGATAAGTTTTACAAATCTGTTATACATAGTACTAAAGGATACTACAACATATCCAGGTTTCAGAGACTTAACGTTTGAAGCTTCTATAAAAGAACAAATCTACGAAATGTCTGGAAGAGATTCATCTTATGAGAAAGAAATAAAAGACTGTTACTTCATCATGTGCGGGAATAAGTACACATACAAGATGATTGACGATAACAACGAACTTAATTGTGCTCGAATAGTCAAGTTAGATTCATTTATGTACCTATTACAATATTTCAAACAAGGTTTTTATTCCATAATAAAAAATTAAAAAAAAATGCTTCAGGAAAAAACGAAATGTATATTTAAGCCGCTATTAATGGCTAAAATAGAATACATGTGTTCTTTAAGACCAAACAACGAATGGTCTGGTAACGTATTTTACAGAGTCAGAAATGACGAAGAAGGCAATACAATAATAACATGTGAAGACCTAGCTCTTATGGACCATCTTGGTTCTAGTAGCTTCACAAAGTTCGATTTCACAGACGATTATGCAGCAAACTATATTAGCCGCCATCGAAATTGTCTCGGTTGTTATATGGGTCTCCTACATTCACATCATAATATGACTATAGGACCCAGTGCGCAAGACGACGAAACAATCAAAAAAGAGGGTATGGCTAAGGATACCAACAACTTCCTTTCGATTATAGTTTATAACGACAGGAGTATAACTCCGTATTCCATAAGAATAACGCAACGTACTACAACGGAAGTTGTCCCAGGCGAAAAGAAAACACTTCTCTTCGGAAAATATGTCATTGAGTCAAAGTCTTCTTTAACTTTCAAGCCAGTAGAGGACTTGGAGATTATTGACATTCTACAACGTGAATACTACGAACCCTTCTGGACAGATGCCCAGAAAGAAGAGTTCGAAGCTCGTATAAAAGAACTCGAAGACAAAAGAAAGAAGAAAGAAGAGGAAGAGGCAAAGAAAAGAGAAGAAGCGAGAACTAGCCCATATTATGGCGGAAGCTCTTTCTATAGTTATTGGTCTTCTTCTAAGAAGGATGATAGCAAAGATAACAAAACGAATGGTCAGGTTATCTTGAAAACCAAAGTATGGGAGCCGAAAGAACTTACTGCTCTTAAAGCAGCGTTCATGGTTGCTAACTTATCAATGGTTGTCGGACAACCAGATATACGACTTATTGAGAAATCTTTGAAATCACTTGACAATAAAGCGAAAGATTATTTCTCACCAGGAACATTCCGTACATATGCTACCAAACGCATCGAGGAAATCAATGACTACATTGAAGAACAGTTTGACGATAAAACATACGACCTCTACAATCAGTACAACAAAAGTTGCCAGTTCATGGAAAAGGTTGGCAGAATTGTAAAAGCTAACACTCCAAAGAACCACGGGCAGTATTGCGACATTTTGTTGGATGTACTTGCCAAACAAATCCAATCAAATAAAGGATATCAATTAGCGTGGGGTAACTATTACGATTACAATGATGATTCTTTGAACCAATTTAATACATATGAATAATATGAGACCAAATATTAGCAGACGAGCTATAGTAGAAATGCAAACAGCTGAACAACAGCCGATAGAGCCAGAAGTAGTAGAACCAACAGAAGAGAAATACATAGACGACTCGTTATTGAACGAACACGACTCAAAGGTAAGATACTCAACAGCCGAATGGCTAAAAAAGGTTCAACAAACACACGTTACCATCATAGGTGTAGGAGGTATCGGTTCGTGGGCAACAATGTCTATCGCCAGAATGTCGATAGGTAGTATATTCTGTTTTGACGACGACACAGTTGATGCTATGAATATGGCAGGACAGATGTACCGCCTTTCAGACATAGGTGAGAAAAAGACGACAGCTGTAAATAAAATAATAAAAGAATATGTACCTACGTTAAAAGGTGGGTTCTTTTGTGAGAAATACAGCAACCAAGAACTTACGCCAATTACAATTACGGCTCTTGATTCAATGGCAGCAAGGGAGCTTGTATGGCAACAGTACAAAAAGCAATTCTTGTCCGACTTGAGCAAAACAAACAAAGAATGTTTATTTATCGACGGCCGAATGGCCGCAGAAGCCTTTCAAGTGTTTGCATTCAGACCTCGGTCTAAAGAAGACATCGAAAGATACGAGAACACTTTATTTTCGGATTCCGAAGCCAGAGCAACAGAATGTTCATACAAAGCCACAACGTTTGTCGGCATGGGAATAGCATGCATCATTACGGCAGCTGTCAAAGAACATGTCAGAATTAAGGATGATACATTCTTCAAAGAGAATGTCAAATTCTTTACAGAGTTTGATTCTACTAGAGGAATCCATATAAACCAAGCAGACACGTGGGAAAAAGACAAAACAATAATACAAAAAAATGAAGGTAACTCAAACTGATGCTCTTCAGTTTACGAATAACTTAATGAGTGGAGTAAACAACGTAGGCGACATCTCTTATAACGAAATCAACAATAGTGAAAATATGGTTATAGACGGAAGTCTGTATCCAATCGTTAAAAAGAATGTTAGTTCTATCAAAGAATTTCTTACTACAATAAGAACACGTTCCAATAAAGTAATTTTAGTGCAATATAAAAATAAGGATTCATTTTACTTGTTTAGGAATGCGATAATTGACACAGATGGCAAAATTATATTTGTCGCGAGTCAACTTACACATCCTCGTAGAGATGTTAAAATGTACATAGCGAACTATACTTTATATAATACTAAACGATGGATTTATTTTGTAATAAGAAATATAATAATTCCACTTGTTAAGGATTCGTTCACCGAAGAACAATGTGAATGTAAAATTCTAAGAGAGTGCAAAAGCGAATGGTTCAATCGCATAAAACCATTAAAATTAAATAACAGATGCATTGACAATTTGAATATAATAAACGGTTAAAAAACTTGAATTTCAAAAAACTCAGTAAGTCATTCTCAGAAATACAATATCGAGAACTGGCTATCCCAAGCTACAGCCTTATGTCAGATTATGAAAGAAATGGTATCCGTGCCTTGTTCAAACAACGAGACGAGGAAACCGATTCTTTGTTATTTGGTTCAGCAGTAGATTGCCTTTTAACCGAAGGCAGGGAAATGTTTGAAAGTAAATTCGCTTGTACTGAAGTTAAAATAAGTGGCAAGCAAAAAGAAATCATAGACGTAATAGCAGAATACCACATTGATGACAAATCAGAATCAATAGACGATACCACAATTGACGACTGGGATAAAGCGTTTTGTCAGACTCAGTTCTACCCAAATCGCTCATATAAGTCTAAATTTAGTATGTTTCTTAACGATGAAGGAAAAATCAAAGAGGAATATGCAGAATATTATAGACTTAAACAAATGTCTCGTACAAAGAAGATTTTGAACAAAGAAATGTACGATGACGTTTTGAGAACGGTCAACGAACTGAAATATAACAAACTGACTGGTCCGTACTTCTCTGACTCAATCGAGGGGTCAATCGAAAAGTATTACCAATTGAAGTTCGTAGAAACAATAAATAATAGACAATACAAGTGTATGGTTGACTTATTGATTGTTGACCACGAAAATAAAAGGATAATACCTATCGACTTGAAGACTACATCGAAAGAGGAATATGAATTCCCAGAGTCTTTTCTGCAATGGCGGTATGACATACAAGCCCGTTTATACTATAGGTTAATCAATTGCGCAGTTCTTCATAGCAAGGAATTTTGCAACTATACTGTGGAGAACTATAGATTTATTGTTATTAACAAAAAGAATCTTACACCTCTCATATGGATATTCCCACAAACCAAAGAGATTGGTAATCTAATAAACAATAATACTGTTTACAGAGACCCGATTGAAATTGGAGAAGAAATATACCGTATTTTAGAGTCTGGTAGACAATTACCAGAAAATATATCGACAGACAAACCGAATATTTTAAAACTATTTTAGTGTCTAACGTTGCTATAACTGCCTGTACAGCTATTATTTGTGCATTATGGGTAGTTGTTATTATATACATAATACTTGGATACAAAAGGTCTAAGAACGTATGCACTATAAGTTTTAAGGAAACTCTTGAACTCGTAGAAGTTCCAGTGGCTACTTTTAAAATTAAAGCAAAGAATGGTAAAATGATGAAAATGAATTTTATCATTGACACTGGAGCTTCATCGAGCTTTATCGACATAAACGAAGTTAACAAAATCTCAGAGAAGTGCTGTAAGGAACATGCGCAATCTGAATCAGTATGCTCAGCTGGTGGAGAAATCAAAGCTAGTGAAAATACATATATGATAGAATTTGGTTATGACGACTATGTATTTAATACAGAGTTTTTTGCAATAGACCTTACTGATGTAAGGGCATATACAAAAACAAACTATGGTGTTAATATAGTTGGAATGATTGGTTCTGATTTTCTTAACGCAGAAAATACAAAAATTGACTATGTCGAATATAGGTTAAAAATAAACGGTAAGAAGCAAAGTGACTAATGACAATTGACAACAAAATTGTTGTCGTATTCAAATGTGTATGCAAGGGTAATATCACTCTTGTATACACTATGAATACAGACAGCATGAAGAAATGTGTTCATTATCTTTCAGAAGGACATAACGATACTAATGCGATTAGATATATCTTTGATTCCAAAGAATCTCACAAAAAGATATTATTCTGCGGATATGGCAATTATGATTACGACACAGAAATAATAAACTTTATTATTTCTATGAAGCCGACTAATCCGTCAGATATTTATTCACATATGGTATTTTATAATCCAGAAGAGAATAAGGACACACTATTCAAATTTTTCTATTCTATAGATTTAAAACGTATTTGGTTCGCAGAGAAACTTAGACCTAATTTCTTACAAGCTGCGTATGCATTAAACAAAACAGTAACTTATTCTGATGATATATCTGAGCTTATTAAAAGTAATGATATTGATATAGTGAACGAAGTGCTGAATATCTGTAAGGATAAAATAGAGTTACGTTTTAAATTATTTAAGGAAAAGAAAATAAATGCGTTATCAGTTGATGATACTTTACTAGGAATAAGATGTCTCACAAAGACATACTTAGATAAAACCGAAGAAACCTTTTCGTCTTTTATTCAAGGAAGAACACAGCCGACATCTTTCGTTGTAGAGCAGTTTATTCATCCTATAAAAGCGAAAAATAAAAAGATAAAGGAATTTATCGACAAATCTATGAAAATGTCTGTAAACCCAGAAAACACTGGGAAAAACGCATGGCAAGAAGATTTAGTAATTCCTAATCTTAAACTCTCTGTTGGACAGGGTGGAGTTCGTTCTATTAACAGTCCAGAACATTTTAGAGGTAAAATATTCAAATTTGATTTCACTTCTATGTTCCCGACTGTAATGTGCAATTATTCGCTATTTCCAAGGCATTTGAGCCAAGATTTTAGAAATCTCTATAAAAGTATCAGGGACGAAAGAATAAAGGCTAAAAACGAAGGAAATAAGGATAGAGCTTCATTCTTGAAAAATATCCTCAATTCATCTATAGGTTTAATGAATTCTGATTGGTCGTATATGTACGACCCAGTTATGAATACTTGCATAAGGATACAATCTATGTTTATTACCTTAGGTTTGATTGATAGGCTTCTAGAACTAGAAGATGCAATACAAATCATTCAGGTGAACGTGGATGGTGTATTTGTGCTAGCTAAGAAAGACACAAATCAATGGCTGAACCTTATAGCTTTAGTAATGGAGGATTATGCATATGATTTAAACATGCCATATGAAATCGAACACTTCAATGAACTGTGGCAATATTCTATTAATGACTATTTAGGTACAACTGCAGATGGTGAAGTTGTAGAGAAAGGATTGTTTGCAAATGATATATCCAAATCTATAACACCTCAAGTAGTTAGGATTGCTATATTAAACAACCTAATAGCAGGAGTACCAATAAAATCGTATATAGACGAATGTAAAGATGGGAAGATGTTTCTATCATCAACTAATGTTGGTGGAGGATACTGTGTATTACACGAAAAAGAAACAGTTCCAAACTCTGTACGATTCGTATACGCCAATACAAAAGATTCTTTCATTCTTGTAAGACAGAAGGATGGCAAACAAAGCCTAGTAGACAAATATGGTTGTATTGTCATTTATGATGTAGACAAAATTAATATAAGCAAGATAGACAAAAGGCCATACTATCTTGCAGCAAATAAAATCGTTATGGCCTTTAATCAATTAAAACTATTTTAAAAACAAAAAAAATGAG
>Ga0256407_10004707_pt1 | contig 22524 bp, 9 predicted proteins | sample RumenRJG_04DNA_FD_193489 | JGI IMG/M metagenome (GOLD analysis project Ga0256407, IMG submission 193489) | Bovine rumen microbial communities from Lethbridge, Alberta, Canada - RJG_04 | ecosystem: Host-associated > Mammals > Digestive system > Stomach > Rumen | place: Canada: Alberta | collected... | reverse complement strand
TTTTTTAATTTTTTTTTTTTTTTTTTTTTTTGATTTTTTGTTTTAAAGAAAAAAGTCTTTGTAATTAATTAAGGGATTGTAAAAAAAATGTAATGATGAATTATTTGATAAATTTGATGGATTATTTATTTTATTATTCTTTTTTTTGCTAAAACTATATAATGATTTGTGATTTAATTTTATATTCTTTTTTATTGAATAATCTTTTACTTTAAATTGACTTAATGATTTTCTAGCAGTACTATTATGTAAATGTAAAACATATTTTAAATTAACTGATCTATTTTTTGATGATTTTGTTAAATTCATTTCTATTGAATTATTTATTTTTTTAAATACATTTGGTAATTGTTCTTTTGATTTTATTATTTTTGTATATACTAATGGGGAAATTTCAAATATTTTTTTCATATTTTCTTCATTCTTTTCTTTTTTTTTAATTGTATCGAATGTAAAAATTTCTTTATTTTTTACTGATTTATTATTTGATAAATTACTTTTTAAATTCATCAATTTTATTTCTTCTCTTATACTTTTTATAAATTCTTTATTAATATCGATAATTTTATTTTCATTATTATTTTTTTTTTCAATTGTATTTCCTAAATTTTGTAAATTAGAATATAATATATTTCTAATTCTATTTTTTTTAATTGTTTGAAAATATGGAATAAAGGAATAATTATTAGTAATATTATCATATATATTGCGATTATAAAAATGTTCTATATTATTTTTTTGTGTTAAATCATTATTCATTTTTTTTTCATTATTAAAATAAAGTGATTTTGCTTTTTTTAATTTAAAAAAAGATCTATTTGTTAATATAGTAAAAGTATTATTTGAAAAGACTTCACCATTATTTTCATCGTTTAATTTTAAATCCTTAATACTTATATTATTATTTGATGAAATTTTAATATTTTTTGAGATTAAATCATTATCAATTTCTTTATCTATATATATTGGTGATCCTATTGTAGAAGTACTTTTATTAATTTTTATATTTTTTTCCTTTTTATTTTGTTCTTTCACATCATCCATATTTTCTATTTATAAATTAAAAAATAAATCAGAAAAATAAAATAAATGTTAAAAAATTATCATCTTTTTCATTATTTTATATGAAAAATCAATTGATTATTATTAAAAAAATATTTAATATATGTTAAAATTTTAACTATTATTTAGTAATTATAATAATTACTAATTTTAGTGATTTATTAATAAAAAAGATTAAAAATGAATAATGAAATAGATTTATTTAGAATTATAATTGATTATAAATGGTATTCTCTTATATTATTAATAATTTTCCTCTCTAAATTAATTAAAATTTGTTGGAAAAATTCACCTCGTGAAGAAGATTTAATAAAATTTGAATCATTATCAAAAGAAGAACAACAATTATATCTTATAACAAAATTTAATACAAAAATAAATAAAATTAATATAAAAGAAAAGGAAAAATATGTGAAAAAATGTAATATTATATATTTAAATTTTTAGATTATAGGCAAATATATGGAATAAATGGGGATAAAGTTTATAAAAAAACTTTTCCAAAAAAAAAAAATTTGAAAAAAAAAAAAAATTCAAAAGTAAAATTTAATGAATCAGTTGAAATTTATGGAAATTAAAATAATGAATTTATGAAATAATTTCAATTTTGTAGTAATTTATAATATGATGAATAAAAATAAATATTAATATATATATATATATCAATTAACCATATTTTACTAATATATTTTTGTATTTTTCAATATAGAATAATATCTTAAAATTAGTTTATAAAATAAAAATAAGAAAATATATATTTTATAAAATTTTTTGTAGAAATAATTCTCTATATATATATAGATTTTTTTCAATAAATTAAATTCAAATTTTATTTTATATTTTATATTTAATATGATACAAATACTTATTATAAAAACAATATGTTGAAATAATTATAATTTTAAACAAACTATTATTATTAATGAATATATTACAAAATAATTAAATTTCCTCTTTTAAATATCATTTGATTTTCTATTAAAATACCATTTTTAGTTAAAGACCAAATTCCATTTTTTTAATTTTTTTGGAAAATTTGATAATCACCATCATATAAAATCCAATTTTGATCTTTAAATATAATAGTACATTGAATTTTACTTAGTGTTTCATCATCATATATATAATTATATAATTTATTTCTTCCAATAGTAAAAATTGAATAACCTTTACTATTAATTATTATATTTGAATTTGGTTGATTATTTTTCTTTCTATTTAAAAAATTTAATTTAATTATCTCCAGTATTAAATTTAATCCATCAAAATATATAATATATCAACTAAAAAAAATAATTATCATATTTTTTGAATTATAATTATACTTTTATTTATTTTTACATGTTTCTAAAATTATCCATAATATAAAATATTTTATTATTTTCTTTATAATACATATAAAATTGAATAGATGATATTGAATTATCATATATTATATAATCACTTAAATTAACCAAATGAATTTTTTTTATTTTCTTCAAATTTTATTTTATTTTTCTTATTAAATGTTGATTTAATATAATTTTCATTTATTGAAATTGCATCAATTAAAATATTTGAAAAATTAACTATCTTTAATTTAATATATTTATTTGAAAAATCTTCTTCATTTGAATTATTATTATAACTAAAATAAATATCCATTATCTCTTTATTAAATTGTTCAATTTGTTTAATAAATTCTTTAGTATTATTAATAGTTTTATTTTCAAAATCTTTTATTAATATTGACTCTCTTCTTTTGGTATCATATAAGTTATTATATATATTATATTTACTTTGCTTATTATATGATGAAATATTAGATTCCATTTCAAATTAATAGTTTTTTATTTTTATTTGAAATAAAATACATTTATTTTAAAATTTATTTCTCTTTAAATACATCAAAAAAATTTAAAAAATTCTTTTTTACAAATAATATTTAATTATATTAAAATATGAAAAACTTTCATTATAAAAAGAAAATATTATTATTAAATTATATATAAAATTAAGAAAAAAATAATATAATTAAACAATTAATTTAAAAAAATATTAATTATTTTATTAATTAATTATTACTTCTCTGCCAATGAACCCATCATTTAATCAACATGAAAATATAAAAAATACCAATTTAGCTCAACCAAGAAATAAAAAAGCAATACCAATTAGTTTAATTACTGGAACAGATTCAATTTTTATAAAAGGAAAAATAAATAATGTTGCGACTTCTTATTTTGAATCAAGTCAAAAAATTCAAAATTTATATAAAGAAAAAAATTCTTATATTAAAAAAGACACTTTAAAAAAAAATTCAAAACCAAAAATTAATCATTTTAAATATTCAACAAGTTCTTATAATAATACTTTTAACGTTTCAGTTGGAAATACTATTCATGATAATAAAAAAAATATAATTAAAATTTCTAGTATAAATGATAATGGTGATAAAATAAATTCTTTTAATTTAATTCCATCAAATAATTTAAATTCAACTAGATTAAATAGAAATAAAAATAATACAATAATTAAAGAAGAAATAGATTCTTATAAACATTTAAAATCAAATACAAATAATAATTTAAGTAAAGAATGTAATAATATAAAAAAATCAAGTAATAAAAGTTTAAGACAAATAAGACAAAATGTAAAAAAAACAATATCAATGATAGTTCATGGTAATTCAATTAGCAAAATTAAAGATAAAAATAACAAAAAAAATATTAAAAAAAATATAACTTATTATAATAATTATTTAAATAATCAAATATATAAAAAAGAATTTGATATTTCAAAAGAAAGATCATTAGAAAAGAAAAATAATATTATTAAAAATCAAAATATTGAAAAACCAAAAAAGACATTAAAACAATTTATAATAAAAAAAAAATTAGATGTTAAATCAAAAATTAATGAAATTAAAGAAACAGATATTATAAAACCAAATACTACAATGAATAAATCAAATATTAGTATAACATATAAAATAAATCTTAATCCTAAAAATTCAAATAATAAATCTACTGCAATAACAACATCTAGAACTGAAACATCTTGTGAAAAAAAATTTGAAGAAAAAAAAGATGTGATAAAAAAAAAATTACCTTTGAATAATAAAAATATTAATTTAAATTTATTATCTTTAATTCAAGAAAATAATAAAAAATTTAATAATAATTCAAAGGAGAAAAATAGAATAAATGATTCACTTGATAAAAAAGAAAATTCTTTTGAAAATATTCAAAATATTCTTTCGAATAATATAGATTTGTTAAATGATAAGAAATTTATTGAATTTGATAATTTTGATGATTTAAATTCTATTGTAAAAAAATTACCTTTTGATAAAATTGAAAAGGATTTAATAAGTATTTTCTCTGTTAAAAATAATTTAAAATATGAAATGTATATAAAAAATTTTAAAAAAGTTTCTGAATATAGAAATTCAAAAAAAAATAATTAATGAAATAAAAATTTTATAAAATAATTTTCTCAAAAAATATATTTATTTAAATATTTTAGATAAATAGATTAATATAAATAAAATTATTTTTAAAAAAACTATTGTATTTTATTAATTAATAATTTAAAAAAATGTATACAAATAATACTTTTAATAGTCCTCAAATATTTTATACAAAAAGGAGAAATAATTCTAATTTAAAAGCATATAATATTAAAAAAATTTTATGTCTTAATCCATTTAATTTAAATAGTAAATCACCAAAAGATAATATTAATACTAATGAATATAAAAATATTAATGATTATTCTGATATTGCTTATTTTGAAACTAAACAAAAAATTGATTTAATGAAGTTTAAAATTGGGAAATTTAAATCTTTTTTAGATAAATCAAATTTCAATTTTAATGATATTTTAAAAAATAGAAATTTTAAAACAGAATTTGAAGAAGAAAAAAAAAATAATGATTATTATGCTCATTTAAAAAAAGGATTAATAAAAAAAGAAAAAAAAGAAAAAGAAAAAGGAAAAGGAAATATAAGTGATATTGCAGATGATTTAATTGATGCATTTGATTTAGATAATAATAGTAGAGAAGTAAATAATGATAATTTAAATACACAAATTTTATTTAGAAATGATAATTTTTTTAATAAAAATAATTATAGGAGAAATAATGTTTATAATAAAAAGATATAATGTAAAAATATATAAAAACTATTATTTTTGTATAATTATTGTTTATTAAAAAATTAAATTAATAATATAAAATATTATGTTAATATTATTTATTTTTTCTTTAAATGATTTTATATATAAAACCTTTTAACCATTAAAAATATATTATAAAAATGAAATTATCAATAAATTCAATCATCAATTTATTAAAAATCATTATAAAAATATAAATCCCAAAAAAGAATAAAATTATTTTTTAACTTTAAAATAAATTTCTAAAAAAGTTTTAATAAAATCATAAATAAAATTATACTGTTCTTCATTTTGAACAAGAAACATTCTCATTTCTTTTAACTTTCTAACAGTATTAAAAATAGAAAATTGAATAACATCTAAATTTTTTTTACAAATAATTTCATAAACTAAATTAAAAATACTTATAAAAGTTCCAGTTCTCCCGACTCCAGCAGAACAATGAACAACAACAGGTGAATTATTATAATTATTTATAATAAATTCAATAATATAAATAAAATATTTATAAGCATCATTTAAATTTGGAATTCCATGATCTGGCCATCCAATATATTGAAATTGAATAATTTCTTTTTTTAATTTATTATTTGATATTGTTATATTTCTTTTAATTAAATTTTCTATTTTTTCTTCTGTATATTTAATATTATATAACTTATTTCCTTTCCAATATTCTGTACATTTTTCTCTTCCTCCTTCAATTTGATTACATAACATTATTATTATTTTTGTATTATATTCTAATATCATTTCCCAAAAATCATTTATTGATGATTTAATTGGTCCTTGTGTTGCTATGAAATATTTTTTTAAAGGTAAATGAATAAATGATGCGTTTATATATTCTTTTGATTTTAATTTGATTGAATTATATTTATATGTTCTTATATTGGAATATCTATCTTTTTTATTTTGATTTGATAATTGTTCATAATGTTTTTCTTCATTATCTATTATTTTTTGTAATATATTAAATTCAAAGTTTATTATTTCAGGTTTTTTTAATTTTGTCAATTTTTCTTTTCTAGAAAATGATATTATTGAATTTGATATATATTTAGATATATTATAATTATCATAACTTATATCTTCTATATCTTTTGGTAATCTTTCTCTTAATGAATCATTTGAATATGATTCCATAAATTTACAAATTTATTTTTTAAAATTAAAAAAATTTTCAATTAAATAATTAATTTATCTTATTTTTAATTATTTGTTTTAAATATAATTTAAAATGGAAGTGCATGAAAAAATTAAATATGGTGATATAGTCTATATAGAATTTTATAAACATTCAAAAAAAAATAGAATGGTTTTAACATCATCAGGATTTGAATTAAAGGATAAATCATATGTTGAAACAAAAAAAATAACATTAAGTGGAGATAGTATTTATTTAAAAGATTTTGAAGATAATTTATTTATTATATTTCCAACAATGAAAAATGAATATTTAATACACAAATCAATTTTAGATGAAAAAATCCCTCCAATAAGATCAAAAATAGAATTATCTAATAATTACATAGACGATCTTTCAATTAAAAATGATATAAATAAATTAATAATAACATTTCAAGAAACAAAAAAAGATGTTTATAGTGAAAATGAAAAATTTATAAAACAATTTGGAAAACCAATTCACTTCGGAGAAAATTTTATTTTAATTCATTTTAAATCACATATGTTTGTAACTAAATATGATATTGATTCAGTATCAAATCAAAATAAAAATAAATTAATATTAACTGATTTTTATTCTGATGATTGTATTTTTTTATTTTCTCCATATAATAATTATGACAATAAAGCAGATTTTGTATTTTCAAATCAAAATTTATTTATTAGAAAAAAAGAAAAAAATGTTTGGGCAAATAATCAATATTTAAAAATAAAAATAGTAACTGATGATGATGCGAGACAAACAATAATTCAAAAAACTCAAGTAAATAATAATATTTCAAATATAAATGTGAATGATAGTACTTTAGGAACAGTTAAAAATGAAAATTATAAATATTTATTATCTTTTACAGAAGATCAAAATAATTCAAATCCTTTTCAAGTTAAAATATGTTCTAATTATATTGATCCTTCAAGCGCAAATTTATCTTTTGCAAATCCAGTTTGGATTTGTTGTCAAAATATTGATAAATATTTAACTATTACTCCAACTAATAAAGATGATGGTATTAATATTGATAAAAATGAAGAAAATAAAAATTCTAATAATCAAATTAATGATATTGGTAATAATATAAAAAAATCAACTCAAAGTTTTTCAAATTTTAGAAATCCAACTTTACAAAATTATCAAATTTCTTTTTCTTCTTTAGATAGAGAAAAAACAATGAATAATATATATGGTTTATTTAATATAGAACAATTAGAAAATCAAAATAATTTTACATTAAGTGATCAATATTTAAAAGATCAATTAATACAAAATATAGAATTGAGAATGAGTCCAATTGTAGAATATAATAAAAAAATAAGATTAAGACATGTAGCAACAAAAAAATATTTAGGATTTGAAGAAAAGAGTATGATAATAAATAAAAAAACAAAATATTTTGGTAGTTTAACTTTAGAAGAAATTCCAAGTGATAAATGTGATTGGACATTAATGGAATCATATAAAATAATAAATAGAAATAATTTCGAAAGAATAAAATATGAAGGTTTAAAAGGACCTAATAATCCATATTATCATTATGGAAATAAAAAAGATTTTTCAATTGATAATTCACCAAAATTTCACCCAGTAAAAAAAAAGGAAATTTTACGTATTTTTCATATTAAATCAGAGAAATTTTTATCTTTCTCAGAAGCAAAAATAAATTCTGAATTTGAAGATCAAGAAATTATAGTTAATAATTTATCAGTTACAAGATTACCTTTTGATAATGATTTAGTAAGACTTCTTCCTTCAAATGAAAGTCAATCATGGGAAATTCATTTAGTTTTATATTTTAATCAAGTTTTATGTAAACAAATAGAAAATTGTATTAAAATTGGATTTGGGAAAATATTAACAAATGATAATCAAAATACAAAATTGGCAACAATACCAGAAAATATTATTGATACTACTCAAAAAAAACCATCTTTTCCTAATTTTGAATCATCACAAAATGTTTCTGATTTAGAAAAAATAAAAGAAGATACTACAGAATTGAGAATTTGTTTTGAAAATTTAAGAGATTTTTGTATTAATAAATTTATTAGGAAATTTGATATTGTTGTCCCTTCTGGGAAACCTGTTGTTTATAGACAAGAATTCTTATTTGATCAAGGATTTTTAGATAAGTGTTTTGTTTTTTTAAATGAAGCTAAAAAATTCAGTTCTATACATCATCAATTTTTAAAATTTGCTGAACAGAATTTAAATAGTTCTAGTGATAAAGGAAAAAAAATTCAAACTAAAAATACTAAAGATAATATTAATACAATTCCAAAAAGACCTTCTAAAAAAACAAGAATTCCTCAAAGGAATTTAGATTTACAAAATAAAGTTGAAATTTATGAAGAAATTAATTTAGCTATTAAGAAATGTTTTGAATTTATTTCTGCTTGTTGTAAAAATCATAATAAAATTAAGGAATATGTTTTTAGTCATAAAAATATTTTTTATGATTATTTATTAGAATATAAAGAAGCCGCTTCTTGTTTAATGGATTTAATAAAAGATAATGAAACATTTATGAATACTTTAATTAAAGATACTATTGAAACTAATACTAATAATAATAATAATAATAATAATAATCAAGTTCAAGATGATAAAAGTGAAAATATTATAAAAACTATTATTACTTATTTAAATAATTGTGATAAATATGATATTAATATTATTTCTTTATTATCAAGATTAATGAAATCTGGTGATAAGGGAATTACATCAAATCAAGAATATATTTTTAATGAAATATTTATTGAATTACAAGATAAGTTTTTAATTAAAATTTTTCCTCAATTTAATGAAACTAAATTTTTTGTAGTTTACAAAAATGAAAAAAAAGAATTTAAAACAGAAGAATTAGAAAGATTATGTCAAGCAAAAAATACATTAACAGACTATGAAAAAAATATGATAAAATATTTAGCAGAAGAATTAAATTTATTTGCAGATTTATGTTTTGCTAGAAATTATGTTTGTATAGAAAAAATAAGAACAATTTTTCCTTTGGATCACTTATTATTTCATATAGCAAATTTAGAAATTCATGAAGAAATTTTAGGAGGATTAATTAATATTTTAAATTTTGTTTATATTGATATAGAACCACATTCTCCTGTTATATATCCAACTATGATTAAATTAGTTTCAAATGGATTAAAAGTTGAAAGAAGTACAAAAATTCCTATGAAGACTTATATTCCTTTTGAAAAATTAAATTTAATTTTATGTTTATCTCTTTATCTTTTAAATAGTATTAAATATGGAAAAATTTTTGTCAATTCTGCTAATATGAATTTAATTTATAATATTATTCAATTTAGATTATATGAAAATGTTGAATATAGACCTATGAATATACAAGAAGTTATTAATAATCAATTAGATCAAGCTTTACATAATTTAAAGGAAGAAGTTAAAGATTGTATTATTAAAGGAGAAAAAAATTTAAAAAGTCAAATGAATTCTAATCAAAAAAAAGAAGAAAAGTTAAAAGGAAAAACTGAGAATAATAAAGATAATGTTGAATCAAATTTTTTTAATAAAATAGGAACTAAATTTATTGATTATAATTTTGAACATAATATTGGTGCTGAATATTTAATTTATGTATTAGATTATATAAATGAATTTTTTTTAGAAAGATTAATAATTGATAATATTGATGCTAATATGGAAAATAAAAATATAATTGCTCAAAATTTTAAAAGTGCAAATAAAAATGATATGTTAACTCAATCAAATATTAATTATTTAATGCAAATTTTTATTCAATTAAAATATATTTTAACATTAGATAAAAATAATGGAATTTATGGACCAAATGATTTAACTGATAGAAGGAAAGTTTTTCTTCCAATAATGAAACAAATAGCTAAAATAATTAATTTTATATTAGATATAAAAAAAGAAGATATGATAAATCAAATATTAGAAAAAAGTTTATATGAAAATAAAAAAGTAATAACTAAAGTAATAACAAAATTAAAATTAAAAAAATTCCCAAGTGATATTTCTTTATATGATTTATGTGAAATGGAATTAACAAATACAGTTGATTTTAAAGATACTATGATGGATCATGAATATTATTTATATCAATTATTTACTTCTCTTGATCAAGATGAATATCAAATGATATTTAGTGAAGATGAAGATGATAAAACAGAAAAAACTAATTTATTAGATATTTTAGGTAATACTAAAAAAATAAATAATATTAATAATTTTAATATAAATTACGAAAATGAATTTTTAAATTCAATAGTATTTAAAAATTTACAACAATTAATAATAAAAATATTAGAAGTAAATGTTGAAGAAAAAATGACAAAAATATTAGTAAAATTATTTACAAGAATACATAGTCAAAAAAGAGAAATAGTAGAATGTTTAAAAAATATAAGAATATTATATGATGTACAAGATTTAGAAAAATATTATTTATGTCATGTATTAATAAAAAGATTATCTCTTTTAACTGAAAAGACAGAAAAATGGATGACAGAAGATAAAATTCCATTAGGTTATATTGATACAAAAGACTCAACAAAATTTAAAGAAATAATTTTTACTGGGACAAAAACTAATTTATTAGAAGAAGATGATAGTCCAAATGACTTTGAAAATGTTATTAATGTTTTAAATCAATTAATTGAAATGTGTTATAAAAATGGAACTAAAGTTTATAAAAGAACTGATTCTTTAAGATTAACACAAACTATTTTTTTTTCTTTTCAATTAAATGATGTTTTATTTTCTTTAATTAGAGAAATTTCTCAAGTTTATCCTTTTGAAGAAGATGAAATTGGGAAACCAAATTATTTTAAAGCTTGTTTAAAAGTTTTAATTAAAAAAGTTTTTAAATTATTTAGATGTTTAATTCATGATTCAAATGACTTTCAAAATAATATTAAAGATACTATTTTCTTTTGTCAAGATTATTCTTATTTTAATGATTTAGGTTTTATTAATTTAATTAAAGAAATGATTTCAAGAAGTGAAATTTTTACAAGTCAACATTTAAAATTTATTATGGAAATAGTAAAAACTAGATTTGTTATTGAAAATTTTCAAGAAGTTTTTGATCTTTATGAAAATGATAATTTATCTGAAGATAGATTTAATGATGATAAATCAATTAAAATTGTAAATGGTTCTGCTTTAGTAGAACCAAAAGATAATAATAATGATAATGAAAATAAAAAATATTTTCCAGAGAATAAAATTACAAGAAGACAATATGATAAAAAAATTAAGAAAGCTTGTAATACTTTAAATTTTATTTCTACTTTAATTACAAAAATTAAAGATATTAAATATTTAAATTATATTATAAAAAGTTTTGAAGAAATTATGAAAGAATTTTATTTGTTTAATGCACCAATTAAAAATATTAAACCAGAAATTAAAAATAAACAAATGGGAAATACTATTAAAAGTGAAAGTAATACTGATGATAAAACAAATGAAAATCCTAATATTCAATCAATTAAATTAAATAATAAAACTATAAATTATAGAATGAAATTATTATATTTTCAAACAAAAATAGGATATAAATTATTAACAATTAATGATAAATTAAAAGGTTTAATTCTTAGAATTTTCCCTTCAAATCATCTTTTTAATAATATTTTAAAAAAATCTTGTCCAATTAATTTAGATTCTTTAAAACAATTAGTAGAATATATTTCAAAAACAGAAAGAGATAAAATGAGGAAAGATAATAATATTCTTGCAAGTTTAAAATATTTTTATAAATTAAAATTTAATGGTTTTAGATTATTTCAATTAATTGGAATGGAAACTTTACAAAAAACAAATGGATTAAAAAAAAGTATTGAAGATTTTTTTCAAATATTATCAAATGATTTAAATCAATTTTTTGATATTGAAAAATGTTTATTACATTATTATAAAAAAGATCATTTTTTAATATCATTATTAAGAAAATGTGCATATAAATTTTTTTTTATGGGATTTTTCCCTGTTGTTTATCAATTAACAATTTTTTTTAAAAGAGGAATTTTTAAAACAAATGAAGAATATAATAATTCAATAAATAAAATTAGAGATATTATGAAAAAAATGAAAAAAATGTTTATTGAATTAAAATCAGATGATAATATTAATGAATATAATTCAAAAGTTTTAAATTATATATCATTACACAAACAACAATTTAAAGATTTATTTGATAAATTTGAACTTCCTCCAATTTTATTTTTCAGTCAAAATGAATCAAAAGTAGATAAATATTATAAATTAGTATTTTTAAAAGAATTTAAAAATAATCAATCAACTCAAAATAAAAAAAAATTAATATTAAAATTAACAGTTTCTTTTACAGAAGATTTTATAAATAAAATAGAAAATAATAAAAGAATTGGTAAATTAGTAGATAAAGAAATTAAAATTTTAGATAAAATACTTCAATCAAAAATAAATTTCCATAGAATTATTCAAAATTATATAAATGAAAACTCAGCAAATAATATAGTAGATGAAATTTTAAATGATCAAGAAAATAATTATCATTTATTAAATATATTTTTAAAATTTATTCAAAAAAATTATTTATCAACAAAATATTATCCACAAATTAACTTTTTAATTGAAATGTTTGCTTATTTTATTGAAGTAAAACCTCAAATTTTAAAACCAAGTAAAAAAGATGATAGTGTCGTATCAAATTTCTTTTTTAAAGATAGAATTGATGACTTAAGAAATGAATTAATGATTCATTGTCAAAAATTATTTCTTAATAATGGTTCAGTTGAAGTATTTTTAAAATTAGTATGTGAAGGAAATAAAGAATTTAATGAAAAAATATTTCCTTCAGTTCTTCATTTTTTTAATAATGTTTTAGAAGGAGGAAATAATTTATCTCAAAAAAAATTTTATCAATTATTTGTATTTTTCCCAAATAGTGATAATTTCTTTTATTATATTACAAAAATGTTTGAATATGATATATATCAAAATTTACAAAATGATATATCGAAAAAATCACCAAAAAAAGATTTTGATTATTTAAATACAATTGTAGCTTTATTAAAATTTTTACAATTACTAACTGAAAATCATTATACAAACTTACAAGAATTTATGAGAGAACAAGCATCAAATAGATTATCATATAATTTTATTAATATACTTTCTGATTATATGAGTATGTTACTTGGGAAATTAGGAAATATTTTTGAAACAGGACAAATTATGACTAAATATACTACTGAATTATATTATAAGAGAATTTTATCTGTTTTAGAAACTTTATGTAAATTTTTACAAGGACCTTGTAAAATTAATCAAGAAACTTTAATTAATTCTAAAATTATTGAATTATTTGATAAAATATTAAGAGAAACTGAATTAATTCCTTCTGATGAATCTTTATCTATTTTAAATAAAGAAAATAATTATGAGAATGAGATAATAAAAGAGAAAGAGAAAGTAAAAGAAAAAGAAAAAGAGAATGATTTAGAAAAAAATAATAATGATGATAATGATGAACATGAAGAAGAAAATGAAAATTTTAATAATAATAAACAAATAAATCAAAATCTCAATGAACAACAAAAAAATTTTCAACAATATAAATTATTTTATTTATTATCAAATTTCCAAAAATCACTTTTAATATATAAAATAAGTGTAGTATGTTTATCAATAATAGAAGGTAGAAAAACAAAAGATAATGTAATACAAAAAATTTTAAGAGATTTAGATTATAAATTAATATATGATAAAATAAATGAAATTTATTTAAAAATAAAAGATAATGTTCAATTTTTTTTATATAATGAAGAAATAGAAGAATTTGATAAAAAAGGAAATGAACAAATTGTTGCAGAAAGTGGTTTTAATTTATATTTTTTCATAGTCACTTTAGCAGATGCTGAAGATGAAGAAACTGAATTTAAAAAATTATCATATTCTCTTAATAAAGAATCACATAAATTATCAAAAGTAGAAAAAGAAAATTTAATAGAAATAACTCAAAATTTTGAAAGTATAAAAAATGCAATGGAATATTTTGAATGTCATTCTTTAAGTATTGAAATGATAAAAGATAATGAAATTTTAAAAGCTTATTGTCCAAAATTGGCTTTTTTTAAAAATTTAAGTACAGAAATGCTAAAAACTTTTCAAGAAGAAGCAAATAGAACTTCAGTACAAACAAAATTAAGTGCTTTATTAGGAGAAAAAGATAGATTATATGAAACTTTAAAACAATTATATGATTTAGAAGAATTTTTTAGTAAAACTGGACCTTTTAAATTTTTATTTATTTATCCTAATGTTATTGAATTTATTTGTTTAATTTTAGGAATTATTGTTAATGTTTTTATTTTATTAGGATATAATATTGTTAATGATGAAGATCAAAAAGATGTATTGAAAAATATACAATTATTTGGTACTTCAATGGGAACTTCAAAAGCAATTTTATTAGTTTTGGGAATAACTTTAACAATATTTAGTTCTTTAATTTTTGCTGAATTTTTAACAAGAAAAGCACCAATTATTTTTCGAAATATATATATAAAATATTTAAAAGATATTTTTGAAACAAAAATAAAAAAAATGAATGAATTAGAAATAAGAAGAATAGATAAAATATTAACATTAAATGGTATAAAAAACTTATTTAAAAAAATAGGAATATACTTACGTTTAATAATAGATCCAAATGTTTTATATGCCTTAGCTTACATATTATTTTCCTTATTAGGATTATTTGTCCATGATTTTTTTTTTGCATTTCACTTAATGGAATTTATAAAATCACAACCAATATTAAGAAGTGTATTAAAAGCAGTATATGAGCCATTAAACCAATTAACATATATTTTCATATTTTTCTTAATTTTAGTTTATTTCTATGCTTTAATAGTATATTATTTCTTCTATGATATAATGCCAGAAAATTCATGTGAAAGTATAGTATATTGTTTAGCTTATATTTATTCAAATACTTTCACTTCAGGTGGAAATTTAGGTAATTTTATTGATGATGAAGGAGGAAATGTTAATTATGATGCTAGTTTGACTAGATATCTTTTAGATATTTCATATACTATTATTATGGTTTGTTTAGTTTTTCAAATGGTTACTGGATTAATTATTGATACTTTTTCTAGTTTAAGAAATGCTGGAGAAGAAATTGAAAATGATATTGATAATATTTGCTTTATTTGTGGGTTAAATAGAGGAAAAATTGAAAAGTATTATATTGGGAAAGAAGGGTTTAATAAACATTTAGAAGATCATGATATTGCTTCTTATTTTTTTTATATGTTTTATTTAGAAGAAAAAAATCATTCTGATTATTCTGGAATTGAGTCTTATGTTAAAACAGAAATTGATAAGGAAAGTATTTCGTGGTTTCCTATTGAAAGATGTTTGAGGATTGAAGAATGGGATACTAAACATAAGAATTTACTTAATTAAAGTTTTTTTTAAGTTTTTTTTTTTTTAATATGAATATTTTTAATTTTTTTTTCTTATTTATTGAGATAAATAATATTTTAAATAGTTTTTAGAAATTTTATTTATATTATTATTTAATCTTTTTTTTTTGTGTGATTTTTTGTAGAAAAAATGATATTTTTTTTTAAATGGAAAAAATATAAATTATTTAAAAAATGTTGCACATTGATAATATAATAAATGATATAAATAATGAAAAAGAAGAAGAATCAAAAATAAAACAAGAAATACATGAAGAAATTGAGAAACCAAATCAATCTAATAATCAAACATCAATTAATGATTTAATAAAAGATATATCAGAAAATAAAATTGAATATGAGAATAAAACTCATGAAAATAAAAATAAAAAAATAGAAAATAAAGAAATACCAAATGAAAATAAAGAAATATCAAATCAAAAAAAAGAAGATATTCAAAATGAAAATTTAGAAGAAGAAAATGAAAATCAAATTCCTGGAATTAAAAATCCAATTGACTTTGTAGAATATTTTGAAGTTCCTTCAATAAAAAGAATAGGAAATATTAAAAAAAGTTTTAAATTAAAAGAACATATTTTAAATGAGAAAATAAATTTTAATTTATTAGAAAATGAACCTCAAATTGAATTAAATAATCAAATTTTTAAACAAATAAATGAAAATAAAATAAATATTTTATATTCAAAAAATAATTATATTGGAATAGGAGATATTAATGGAAATGTTATATTTTTTAATATAGAAAATAAAAATAAAATAACTCAAAAAAATTTTCCTTGTCCTTTATCAAAAACTAATTTTGTTGAAGTAACTTGTATGAATTTAAGTGTTAATTGTGATTATTTATTTGTTGGTTATATGAATGGCACAATCGCAATGTTTGATTTTTTAACAGGAAAAAATAAATTTTTATCAGAAAAAATTCACCCTTTAAAAGATACAGAAGATAAAAATCCAATTATTGATATTAAATGTTATAATTTTGAAAATAATATTTTTGAAATATTATCATGTGATTCTTTTGGTTTTTTTAAAGTTTCTGTTATTAAAAAAGAATTTTTACTATTCTTTAGATTAATATCATCTCAAGATATAATTAAAAAAACAGTTATAAATAATAATATAATTAATTTTATTAAAACAATAGATTTTTCAAAAGAAGAAGATGAAAATTTTAATAAAATAGGAAAATATTGTGTAATAGGAGATAAAGAAACAGTAAAAATATATAAATTATCAAATGAAATAATATTAATATCAACAATTAATAAACCAGATTTTATTAAAAATGAAATTACAGATGCCTCAATTGGATTTGGTAAACCAATTGAAAAATATGATCCTTTTGGAAATAATATTGAACCAGAAAATATTTTATTATTAGCAATTAATTGGAGTAATATTATTTATATTTATAAATTACTTATTGTTAATAATACAATTAGTGAAAGTATTATTTTAGGACATTATATTAATGATTCTATAATATATAAAATTGGTTTTTTAACTAATTCAATTTTATATTTATTTGATAAAAAAAATTGTTTAGGAGTTTTAAATACGAGAAAATTTAAAAATGGTGAATTAAGAAAAAGAGAAGAAAAAAATAAAAATAATTTATATCAATATGCAGAATTAGAACAAAGAATTATTGATATAAAAGGACAAAATTACATAAAAATAATAGATCCAAATATAAATGAATTTTATTTTTATTCAATAATTGAAAATGGGAATGAATTAAATATTTTAGGTAGACATAAAATAACAAATTTTAAATTATTAAATTGGAAATTATGTTTAAGTATATTACAAAAAAAAAATGAATGGGATGATTTATTAGCAATTTCAATTCAAATTTTTCAAGGAAAATTAACTGCACTTTCTGAAATTCCTCAAAATATAAATGAAAGAAAAAAAATTATTGGTAATTATTTAAGGCAATTATTTTCTCAATATGTAAACTCTCAAATTAATAATATTAGTAATACTTCTTTTTTCCTTCATGATATTATTGATGATAAAGCAATTAATAATTGTATTGATAAATCTATTGAATTTTGTATTGAAATTGAAAGTTTTGATTATCTTTTTAAAGAAATTGAACCTATTTTTGAAAATAAAAATTATGCTGATTTATTTTTACAAAATTTAGAACCTTATATTTTAACAAATAAAATTATTAATTTTAATTTAGACGAACAATTAATATTAAATATTATTGATTTATATAAAGATAAAAATAGATTGGATTTATTAAGTCAATTACTTCTTCATATTAATATTAAAAGTTTAGATACAAATAAAATAAAAAAAAAATTAGAAGAATTAGATTTGATAACTCCTTTAATTTATTTATATATGAATGGTAAAGAAGAAAATTATTTAATTCCAATTTATAAATTATTTGAATTATACATAAATTCAACTCCATTAATTAATTTTACTTATTATTATTTATTAAAAAATGTTTCAATTAAAGAAATTTTATCAAGTAAACAATATATTGGACATAAATTATTATGGTATTTAAAATTATGTATAACAGGGAGAAAATTTCCTAATTCAGAAGAAAAAATTAGTAAAGAAAAATTTAAAGAATTAATTCCAAAATTAACTTTTTGGATGTTAAATGATAAAAATTTAACTGAATTATGTAAATTTGATGCAAAAGATTATTTTATAATATTAAAAAATATTTTTTCAATACCTGAATTATATAAAATATTAGAAGATTATTCAAATGAAAATAAAGATAATAAAATTACAGTAATGCTTCTTTCAAATAATATAGCAAAAATTGATGATGCTGATCCAAAAAGTTTAGTTGAATATTTAATGGAAATGGTAAAAAGTTTAAATAATGATGAAATATTGTTATATTTATATGAATTTAATATAAAAATTGCAAGTAAAATTCATTTTGAAAAAAAAGAAAATCTTGAATTTTCTTGTTTTATTTTAAATAATTATACAAAATTAATCAAAGATATTAATTTAAATGAAGTAAATCAATTATGTAATGATTTAAAAAATGTATTTAATTCAAATGATGATCCTAAAAATTCTTTTAATGAAGATGATTTACAAAAAGTATTATCAAAATGTAAAGAAAATATATTTGATGATATTAAATTATTTATTCTTCAAAAATTACATCATTATTCTGAATGTTTAAATATTTTTATTGATCCAAATTGTGGAATTTCAGATAAGGAAAAAAAATTATTTACTTGGCTAAATATGATATTAACACATTTTACTTTTAAAAAAAATATATCTGAATTAGAAAATATTAAAAATATTATTTTTGATAATATAGACCAAATAATTAAAATTTCAATTTCACAATTTGAAAATTTTATAAATATAAATTTCCCAAATTTAAAAAATGAAATATTAAATAAAATAAAAGATCCAGAATCAAAATTAGAATATATTGAAAGAATAATAAAAGATCTTAAACAACAATTAAAAGATAGTGAATTAATTGATGATGATCAATTATTTATTGAAAATGTTTTAAAAAATCATATTGAATTATTATGTCATTTTAAAAAATATGATAAAATTTTACCAACAATAAAAGAATTAGAAATTTATCCATATGATGAAATATTAGATACTTTAATAAATAATAAAGTTATTGATGCATCAACTTATGTTTTAACAAAAATTGGAGATTCTACAAAAGCTTTTAATATTTGTAAAAATGAATTAAATAAATATTTTGAAGAAATAAAAAAAAATTTAAATTCAAATGAAATTGATGATAATTCTTACAAATATAATTATAATAAATTCGAAGAAACTATAAATTATATATATAATATTTGTAAAAAAAATGAACAAAATATAAGTGAATTATGGAAAATGTTTTTAATGGAATTATATTCAATAAATACAGAATTAGATAAATTAAAATCAAAAAAATCAAAACAATATAATGACTTTGATCAATATTTATCAAAAACAATAACAGATTTATTAGAAATAATGTGTAATTACGTAAGTATAATTGAAATAATTAAAATTGTAAGTGCAAATTATAAAGACGCTGAATTTAAAGAATTTAAAAATATACTTTTAAAAATGTTAGAATCAAATGGTAATCAAGAAACAATTTTATTAAATGCAAAAAAATTACTTAAAAATAATGTTTTACATAAAAAAGAAATATTCAAAAAAGAAAATTCACATGCCAATAATTTTACTTTAAAATTATGTGATGAATGTCATAAAGAATTTGATAAAAGTAAAGATTCAAAAGAAAAAATTATTATTTTTAAATGTGGTCATATATTACATGATAAATGTGTATTAAAAAATTATTCAAATGAAGGTGAATTTGTAATTTGTAGTATTTGTAGAAAAAATGAAATTGAAGAATCAATTGATAATGAATTATTATATTCTATTAAAATTAATGAAAAAAAATTTAAAAATCTTTTAAATAATGATAATGATGATGATGATGATGAAGAAGAAGAAAAAATTAAAAATGATTTTCAAATTAGTAGGATTTTTTCTCAAATGAAATATGTTGATACGAGACATGAAGAAAAAAAAAAAGTTTATCTTGAAGAATAGTTTTTATTATATATTTAGTAAATATTGTTTAAAAATATTTAAATAAAAATATGATTTGTGACTCTTTTTATATTATTTAATTTAAATAATAAAATTAGGAAACTTTACTTATTTAAAAGTTAATAATGAAAAAAAATTTTATTTTTTTTAAAATGAAAAATAATAATATAATAATTTATATTTATTATTTTTTTTTAATATATTTTTTATTAAAATCCTAATTTAAAATAGCTAAAATACATTTAATGAATCACTGTATTAATCTATAACATAAAATAAGCAAATCTAATTATATTAATAAATCTAAAGATAAAATAAAAAGAAAATCTTAAATTTTATTTAAAACATTTTGTTGTTTATTTTTTAAATTTCTTAAACTTAATTATATTTCAATGAATTATTTTTTCTTTTTATTATATTTAATTTTCCCTGCAATTTCTTCCATTCTTTTTCTTCCTTTTTGAATTAATTCAACCAAAGAAAAATGAATTAATTCAGGTCCTTCTAAATTATCATTTTTTTTATCTTTTTTAATATTTAAACTATTTTGTTTAGTATTTTCACTATCAACACTTCTATAACTATTATAATTAGGTCCTTTAATTGAATTTGTTCTACTTGATGTTGAAATTTTATTATTTTCTGAAGAATAATTACTATTACTATTGAATAGAATATTATTTTTTTTTTCTAATTCATTATCAATTTTATTTGAATTATTTTGATTATTTTTTTTTAATGTATTCAATTTTTCTTTTTTATTTTTCTCGTTTATATTATAAGATGGTGAAGTTTGAGTTTTTTTTTTATTACTAGAAAATTTATTTACATAAATATTATCTTTTTGTGTTTTATTATTTTTATTATTATTATTTGTATATTTTAAATTAATCATATATGAAATATTATCAATATCTTTCATACTTAAATTCCTATTTCTTGTAGATTTTAATTTATTATTATTTTTAAATTCTAATTTTCTTTTACTTAACTGATTTAAATGTTGACTTAATAAATTAATTCCTGCATATGTTTTCTTATTATAAGAATTTGAATTTGAATTATTTGAATTTATTTCTAATACAAATTTTTTATTATTTCTAGACAAATTATTTCTTGTTTGAACATTTTGTTTTCTTAATGACATTTCTTTTTGTTTTTGTTGTATATAATTTTCCATTATTTTACTAAATGGAGAAAAATTATTATTTATAATTTTATTTTCATTATTATCATAATATGATAAATTAAATGAACTTTGATAATTGCCAAATTTTTTAGATGATAATGAAATACTTTTTATAGAATTTTCATTATTTCTTGATTTATTTTTATTAAATGGTGTTTTTTTTATATATTTTTCATATAATGAATAATTATTACAAATCATACTTGATGATTTTGATAAATTTTTTTTATTTTTTGATTTTATATCATCAAAAATAAAACTTGTTTTGAATTTTGTAGTTGTATTCATTATAAATAATTTAATTATTATTTATTAATATTAATTAAGTTCATATATTTATAAATTATATTTTAAATAAAATGAGCAATTAATTTATTTATATTTTTTCTTTTAGATAATCAATTGTTCTTATATTGACAACCAACTAAATGAAATTTTTTTATATTTGTTAAAATATTAATAATATATTTTTTATTTATAGGCTATCTCTTTTTGATATAGATTAATTGAATTATTTTTTGATTTATTTTCAGATTTCTATTTTATTATAGATATTTAAATAAATTCTTTTTAATAATATACATTTTTTATTATTATAAATATGAATTAAATTTAGTATTAAATATGATAATACTTTAAATTCTTTTTTATCTTCTTTTTATTATTTTTTTTTATATTCATATTTATTTATTATATTAATATTTTCCTAAAATTAGCATTTTAAATTTTATTAATATGATAATTTTAAAATAATATATTTTTTAAAATTTATTAATATTTATGAAAGAGAATAATATAAATGAAAATAAATCAATTTTATTAAAAAATTAATAATTAAAAATATAGTTGGGGATTGG
>Ga0256407_10004704_pt1 | contig 22527 bp, 18 predicted proteins | sample RumenRJG_04DNA_FD_193489 | JGI IMG/M metagenome (GOLD analysis project Ga0256407, IMG submission 193489) | Bovine rumen microbial communities from Lethbridge, Alberta, Canada - RJG_04 | ecosystem: Host-associated > Mammals > Digestive system > Stomach > Rumen | place: Canada: Alberta... | reverse complement strand
CCAATCCCCAAAGAGAAAATTATTATTTTTTATTTATTTTCTTTTTCCTTTTTCTTTTATCTTAATTAAAATTAATTTAATTTTTTTTGATTAATATATTAATTCAAAAAAATGTAATTTAAATATTTTTATTATTTTTAAAGCATAATTTTATATTTAATATCCTCAGGAATAGTATTAATATGAAAATACGAATTAAAACTAATAGCAGCAAAAGTCCAAGAATCATTTTTTAACCAATCTACAGAATAAACACTATCTTCAAACTCAGAATAATCAATAAAAGAATAATCTCTTAAATTTTTATTAAATCCATAATCATCATTTTCATTTTCAATTTTACTAAAAATAACACATCTAACATTAGAACTTGAACTAGCAGTAATTAACATATTAGAATAATTTTGATTAAATTTATTACACCAAATCCAATGAGAATTATTATAAATTCCTCCTAATTCAATATCACTTTTTCTCAAATCCCAAAATTTAATTGAATAATCTGTTCCACTTGAACAAAGAATATATGAATTAGAAGGATCATATTGTAATGATAATATAGAATTATTTTTAAAATCATTTATTTGATTTATTATTTTTTGAGATGTTAAATCACATATAAAAATATTATTATTTAATCCAATTGCAATTGTATTTGAATCTACTAAAGAAAAATCACTTGATATTTTAATTGGTTTTGATTCATTTTCATATAATGGAATTACGCCATTAATATTTTTTTTATTTAAATCTATTGTTTGAACTTGATTATTACTAATGAAATTAATTATATTATCTTCAGATGCAAAATTTGTTATATCAAAAGGAAATTCTGAATGGGCACTTGGAATATTTTCAACTTCATATTCATTTGACTCATTTTTTTTTATTAATTTTAATTCATATTCTCCTTTTGAAAAATTGAAACAATTTATATAAAAATCATTAATATTTTTTGGATATATTTCATAAATATCATTTATTATTTCATCTTCTTTTTGTTCAAATTTTATTAATTCTGTTTTTGTTAATTGTTTATTTGATTCGTCATATGTTATTTTTATAATTTCTGATTCGTTGTTTGATACTGTTGATACTAAAAATGAATTGGAATTTTCATCTGGGATTGTTTTTAATGCTCTTGAATGGGAATTTTCTTTTAGTTTTAAATATACTAAGGAATTGTTTACTTGAATTGATTTGGTGTTTTCATTTATGTTTTCAAGAGACATTGATTTATTTTTAATATTTAATTATTTAATTAAAAATATTTAAATTTGCTTTCCGTGAAAAATGACAATTCTTTTAATATACAAATAAATTAATCAAATAAATTTGAATTTAAATAATTATATTCTATAATATAAATATATATAGTATAAGAAATGAAATTTTTTAACGAAAAATATAATAAAATAACTAGATTTTTAAATAAACGAACTAAATCATAAAAAATACTTTTCATTTCCAATATTCAAATATATTTTCTTTAAATTAACCTAAAAATACTTTCTTTCAAAAGAAATAAACTATAAAAATATAAAAATATTATATAAATATAAATAGAAAATAAAAATTAATGAATTAAAATTAAATGGACAATAATCAAATTAAAAATGAAGAAAATACATTATCGAAAATAACAATTTCTACATCAAAAAACAAAACCATATATGGAACATTAGGAAATAAATATATTCTAATTTCAAAAATTGGAAAAGGATTATCTAGTAATGTATTCAGTGCAAAAAAAAAAGATTCTACTTCTAGAAAAATCCAATTTGCAATTAAAATATGTAAAAAAAAATACGATCAAAAAATGTTTATTGAAGAAGGACACATTCATAAAAAATTACCTAATTCTCCTTATTTAATTAAATATATAGATTCAAAAAAAGATATTTTAACAAAATCAAAAAATCAAAAACAAAAACAAGTCATTTATCATATTTTTGAGTATTGTGAAAATGGAACTTTATCAAATTATATAAATTTAGAAAAAAATATAAAAGGATTTGGTGAAATAATAGGAAGAATAATATTTAAACAAATATTAAATTCAATAGAATTAATTCATAAAAATGGATTTGGACATCAAGATATTAAATTAGATAATATTTTAATTTCTTCAAATTTTAATTTTAAATTATCTGATTTTGGTTTTGCTAAAGAAATTTTTCCAAATGGAAATAATCAATTTACTTTTAGTCATTATGGAACAAATGGTTATTTTCCACCTGAAATTTATATTAATAGAAATATTGATCCTATTAAATCTGATATTTTTGCTTTAGGAGTCAGTTTATTTATTATTGTTTCTGGGGTTAAACCTTTTAATTCTAGTAAAAGAAATGATAATTTATATAAAAAAATTTGGAGGAAAAATTATGATTCTTATTGGAATGAATTTTCACATTGTGAGTTAAGTAAAAGTTTTAAAGATTTTATTATGAAATTTTTTGTTTTAAATATTAATGAAAGGATTAAAAATATTGAAGAGATTAAAAATGAGAAATGGATTAATGAAGGGAAAATGGATTTTGAATATGAAAGAGAATTATTAAGAATGGAAATGGAAAAAAGGAAAAAAATATTTGATGCTATGAAAGAATATTGTTAATTTATCTATTTTTTTCATTGTTAAACTTTGTATAAATTAAATTTATGTAAATCCATTTACTTATATAAAATTAGTTTTTAAAATATTTTAATTAGTTATATTCTATATTAAATCCTTAATAAATAATTTTGAAAAATAAATCAATAATATATAATTATAAAATATTTAATTTATAATAATTAAAAAATGAATGATTGTTGTCAAGAAGTAATTCAACCAAATGAAAAATTAAAAAAATTAAAAAATATATTAATAATAATATGTATCATAAATATATTTCTTCCAATTATTGGAATATTTTTTGATAGAAGAACTCCATTTTCTTTTATTTTTATAATAAATATAATGTTTTTAATACTTGCTATAATAACTGGATTTTATCTTTATATAGTATTTTTCATTTTTTACACATTAATAAATACAATTTATTCATTTATTTTTTTAGGAGAATTTCTTCAAAAACTTATACAAAAAACTCAAATAGGTTCCTATAAAGAATTAATTTTTTCTGTAGTAGAATTTGTTTTTAATATTTTTTCAATTTATGTTTCATTTGAAAGTTATAAAGAAATGAAAGCGCTTTTATTAGAAGGAGGAATACCACAAAATCAAAATAATTATGGTGATAATTATGGAAATATATCAAATGAAAATAATAATAATTCTAATTCTAATAATAATTCTGGAAATAGAACTTTTGTCCCTTTTAGTGGAAGAGGTGTAGCTGTTGGAGGAAGTTAAATGTATTTTTTATTTATTTTTTTATAATAAATTTAAGTAAAATATTGTTTTTTAATTTTAATTTTTTTTGTCTTATTTTTAAAATTTTTTTATGTATAAAATTTTCTTTTAATTATTGTTTTTTAAAGCTAATATGGGACAAGACAATATTTGTTGTTGCAAAACAAAAGAAAAAAATGAAATTGAATTTGATGGAGAAAATCATATAATAGAACACTATGAAAATTTAGAAAGTATGCAATCACCAATTAATAGTTTTAATAATAATAAAAATTTAAAAAGTTATGTTAATACTAAAAATACTTTATCGTTAAATAAAGATGATACTAGCTTAAGTGTTAAAGAAGATGATGAAAAAATTTTAAAATCAGAAAAGAAAACAACGAGAATTTTATCTTTAAGAAAAAAAAATTCTGATAATACAAATAATAATTCTTTATTTGGTTTAAAAAATAAAACTCCTAAAAAAGTAAATAAACTTTCATTTAATTTACTTAATAAAGAAGTTAATAATGATAAGTTATCATATAAATTTTTTACTCATAGAGCACATTCAACAATAACTGAACAAACAAAAGCAGAATTAGATAATTTTTTTGTATTATCAATACAAAAATTATATAAAGGTTATATATTTAGAAAAAAATATTTTACAAAATTAAAAGAAGAATTAGAAAAAGAAACCCTAAAAAAATTAAAAGAAAAATACAATGAATATTTAACAGAAAATTTAATAAAACAAGAAAGTATTTTAGGAATTCCACATAATGAAGATTCATATAAAGATTTATTATTAATAAAAAACCAAATAAAAAATTCAAATAATTTATTTACAAAATTACTTATTTTAACATATAATGATTTAAATGCATTTTATGTAGGAGAAATAAATATAAATAATAAATTAAATGGAAGAGGAATTTTAACTTTAAATGATGGCACAAAATACAATGGAAATTTTATAGAAAATGAATTTACAGGAGAAGGAACATTAATAAATAAAAACGGAGGATATTATAAAGGAAATTTTAAAAATGGTTTAATTGAAGGAAATGGAATATGTAAAAATTTAAATGGAATAACATATGAAGGTAATTTTGAAAATGGAAAAAAAAATGGTTATGGAAAAGAAGAATCATCAGAATATATTTATGAAGGAGAATTTAAAAATGATTTAAAAAATGGAAAAGGTAAATTAAATTATAAATTATTAAATGAATCATATGAAGGAACATTTGAAGATAATAATATAACTGGATATGGTTTATATAAATGGAATAATGGAGAATCATATAAAGGAACTTTTATAAATGGAAAAATGGATGGTAGTGGAAAATATATTTGGCCTGATGGAGGTTATTATGAAGGTGATTATGTTAATAATATTAAAGAAGGTAAAGGAATTTTTAAATGGGCTAATGGGAAAATTTTCGATGGTAATTTTAAAAATGGTGAACCTAATGGAATTGGTATTTTAACTATTAAAAATGTTCATTATAAAGTTAATTTTGTTAATGGGAAAATTAAAGGGAAAGTTATTGAAATTGATAAAGGGGAAAATTATAAAAAATGGAAAGTTAATGAGAATTTTGATTATGAAAATAATGATGATGATGATAATAAAAATGAAGATGATGAAAATGAAGAAAATGAAAATGAAGAAAATGAAGAAGAAAATGAAAGTGTTTCAGAATTTGATATTGATAATAATGAAGATAAAGATGAAGATAAAGATAAAGAAAAAGATAATAAAAGTAATAAGTTTGCTAGTTTAAAGAAATATAGTAAAAAATTCGCTTCTGATGAAGATACAGGTAGTAAGAAAAAAAAAAAGAAAAAAGAAAAGAAAAGTAAAAAAGAAAATTCTAATTTGAAAAATAGTAAAACTAAGAAATTAAAATTGAAAAGAGAAGATGAGTTTATGTAATTAAAAAGGTAAAAAAATTATTATTTTGTATAAAATTTTTTTTCATACATTTTATTATTGATTTATATAAAAGATTTGAAATAAATTATCTTTTTTTTCTAAAATTTATTAGATTGTTGGTCAATGTTTTCATTTGTTTAATTTAAAAATCAAAATTATTTCTTAGAATAGAAATAAATTTATATAATTAAAATATATTTTTTCATAATAATATATTTAGGTACAAATATTTTTTTTAAAAAATAATTCAAACCAAAAAAAAATATTAAAATTTAAAAAATATAAAAAAACCAAAATAAAAAAAACATATTAAAACCTCAAAAAAATGGATTATAACACAGAAATAATAAACATATCTAAAATCAGTGAAGGAATATTTATAGGCGATAGAATAGCAGGAACAAATTTGGATGTTATATTAAGATTTAAAATAACACATATGATAAATTCAGCAGGTTCAGAAATAATAAATCAATTTGAATCAATAGGAATAAAATATTTAGTAATAAATTGGAATGAAAATCCAAATCAAAGTTTATTTGATTCAAAAGATGAAATTTCAAATAGAATAGTTTCTTTTATTGATGAATCATTAAAAAATGGAGAAGGATTATTAATTCATTCTGTAAGAGGACAAGATAGAGTTTGTATTGTTGTCATTATTTATTTAATGAAAAAATATAATTGGTCACTTAGAAAATGTATTGAATTTTTACATAGTAAAAAACAAGATATTGATATTCCAAATTTTTTTTTGGAACAATTATTTAAATTTAATATTAGATTAGATAAAATTAATAAAGGGAAAAAAAAAGAAAATTGGGATGATGAAGATAATTTTTTTGATTTAGATGAAAAAATAATGAGAAATACTTATGTTAATGGTTTGCCTTCTGATAAAAATGTTATTAGTGAAAATAAAATAAAGAAAAAAAAAGTTGGATGGGCTGATAATAATCCTTATGGGAGAAATGATTATTTATTTAGTTGTAATTTAAAAAAAGATTTGTTTTTAATGAAAGATATTAAACCTGTAATTAATCATTTAAAAATGAAACCAAGTAAAAGTTGTGTTAAAAATAAAAATATTAATTCTAAAAGAGAGTTTGTTTCATTTAAAGATAATAATAATAATAATAGAAATGATAACAGGAATAAAATTTATAATATTCAGCAAATTAAACAAAATGAAATTTATAATGATCAATATGATAATAATATTAATCAATTTACTTTTGGTTTGGATTCGGATATTTTAGAACAGATTAATAATTTAGCAATTCCTAAAAGTAATAATAATTTAAATAATATTAATAATAATAATATAAATAATTCCAATAAAGAATTTAATAATTCCATTAAACAAAATAATTATAAACAATATTCAGAGAATACAAATATACAAAATAAACAAGAACAAAATCAAAAAAGAATCAATAATTTTGTTAAAAATAATAATAATATAGAAAATATTCAAAATCAAAAGCTTCCAAATACATATGATATCAATCAAAATATAAATATGAAAAATTTTATAAATTTATCAGAACAATTTAATGATAAAAATAATTATAAAAATTATTCTTTAATTAATGAACAAAATAATTTCCCAAATGAAAATAATAAAGTAATCTTTACTCATAATTATGAACAAATAGTAACAAATAATATAAATAATTATTTTATTCAAAACCAAGAATCAATTAATAATAAAAAAAATCCTAATCAAGATAATATAAATATCTTTAATAAAGATTATAACAATCCATCAGTAATTACAAATATATCATCTTCAACAATAAAAAATCAATTAAATAATTATATTAAACCAATATCTTCAAATCAAAAAAATAATAGTTTAAGAAATAGTGGAACATTATCAAATAATAATAAAAATAACCAAATAAAAAAACCAATGAATTTTAATAATTATTTCTATGAAAATTCAGAAAATCCATCATTAAATAGATTCAAAGTTATTGATTATTCATCAAAAAATGAACAAAATAATAATATGATAAAAAATATAATGAATCAACCTCAAAAAAATATATATAATCCTAATAATATAAATAATAATTATAATAATCAAAATCAATTTAGACAACAATTTATAGGAGGAATTAACAATTATAATCCTAAAAAAAATTCAAATCATAATTCAAATAAAAAAAATCAAAATAATCTTAATAATAATTTATATAATAATAATTCAAAACAACCAATAAATAATTACAATCCATCCTTATTAAGAAAAGCAAAAACTCCATTATTTACTCGTCAAAATAATATGAATAATGGTCCAATAAAAATACAAAATAATCAAATAAAAAAACCAACTACACCAGATAATATAAATAGAAAAAAAATAAGGTCACCAAATATAAAAATAAATTATAATCATTATGGAACAAATATAAATCCAAATAATTCAATTAATAAAAAATCAAATTCAAAATCAAAAAATAATGAAATTATAAAAAGACCATCAACTGCTCCTCAAAAAGATAAAAGTAATAATAAATATTTAATTAAAGGAAAAAATAATAATAATTATAATCATATGGGACAAACCATGAAAAGGGCATCTTCTCTTAAGATTCAATCACATAATTTAAATGAAAATATAAATAAAACTCAAAAATTTAATTATGCTAAATATAGAGCTCCTTCACCAATGATTAAATCAAAATCTTTGTCTTTAGAACCAATTAAGAAAAATGGTTTTAAGTAATATTTTAGTATTTTTTTTTTGAGTATTATTTTTTTTAATTTTTTTTCTTTAATTTTTTTATTAAAAAAATTTTAATATATGTTTTATTAATTTTTTCTTAATTTTTTTTTTTATAATTATTATCATAAAAGTTTATTATATATTTTATTATTGAAATATAATTTATAATTATTTTATTCATTATCATCAATTTGCATATCATTTGTTACTTTATTATGTCTCTTTTGTCTTCTTTTTCTTAATTTTTCTTTTCTTGTAATTATTAATCCACTTAATTCTTCTGATGTAACCCCAGCAGCTTTTAATATTTGTTCATTTCTTTTTTGTTTTTTTTCTTCTTTTTTAGTTATTATCTCGATTTTTTCATCATTATATCCTATTGATTTCTTTTTATTTTTAATTCTTGCTTTTTTTTTATCTCTAATTAACTTTCTTTTATTAACATATTTTCTATTAAAGTTTCCTCCACGATTAACCATATTTATCTTAAGATAAATATATTTAAATTAAATAATTATTATTTATATTTTTTTCTATTATTCAATTAAACTTATTAATATATTTTAATATATCTTTTTTATCAAATAATATTGTTTAATGAAAAAAATATTTATTTTTTTTTAACAATTATTTTTTTGCAATTCTATAATATTTTTCATTTCTTGAATTATATATTGTAATTCATTTGTATTTATATTTATTTTTCTAATTTTTATTTCATTTTTAATTTTTTCAATAATTTTTTTGAAAGAACAATTATTAATATTTTTATTAATTTCATTATATATAATTGTAATTATTTCTTTTATTTGATTTTTGAATAAATTTATCTCAATACTTTTTGGTTGATTTGTAATTTCAGATTTATAGATTGACTGTTTACTTTGATTGGGATTAAAGTATATTAAATCATCATTATTATCATATAAATTTTTATTTTCATAATGAATAACTGAATTTTCATTTTTATTACTTTGAAATTCTCTGTTGTAAGAATTTTGAATTAATATTTCATTATTATTATTTTGTAATATTAGAGCATCTTGAAATTTAGATAATTCTTCATTTATTAATGTTTCATTTAATGTAGGCTCATTACTATATTCAGAATTCTTTATATTACTTTGTTTTATTTTTTTATTTGGGACATCATTTATTGGAAAATTTTCATTTATTGGTTTATTATATGCTTTTATTTTGTTTTTATAGAATATGATTTCTTGTTCATTTAAATGTAAATCTTTGATTTTTTGTAATGTTTGAACTGAAAATTCATCTTTATTAATGTTATAATTTTTATCATTTATTATATTATTACTAGGAGTTTCAATTTTATCTACCATATTTTTAGTTTCAATTTTATCTACCATATTTTTAGTTTCAATTTTATCTACTATATTTTTAGTTTCAATTTTATCTACTATATTTTTAGTTACAATTTTATCTACTATATTTTTAGTTTCAATTTTATCTACTATATTTTTAGTTTCAATTTTATCTACTATATTTTTAGTTTCAATTTTATCTACTATATTTTTAGTTGGAGTTTCATTATTATTTCTAAATTTATTATTAATTACAATATCATTTTCATTTATTTTATGCAAAATATTAGTATTTATTTTATTATTATCATTTTTATTTATTAAAGAATTGTAGGGTATATTTTTTTCTTTTTTACTATAATCAATATTTTTAGAATTCTAAATAATTAAAAAATTTTTTACATCAATATTTTTTATAAATTCTGTTTTCTCATTTATTAAATCATTGTTTACAATATATTTTTCTAAAATATTGAATGCTAAATAATGACATTAATAAAAATTTACTTAAAATATTATTTACTGATGGTCTTAAATCAGGATTAATATTTAATAAAATTCCTATTAGATTAATTAAATTTTTGCTATAATTTAATTTTTTAATGTCTGGATAATCACCATACTTTATTTTATTAAATAATAATGATAAAGATTGAATTTCAAATGGTTTTTTAAAAGTCATTAATTCATAAAGTATAATACCGAGTGACCAAACATCAATTTTATTTGTATATGGTTTTTGTTCAATTAATTCAGGTGCTAAAATTGATGTTTCTTCTATTAATTTTGTTGCATTTTGAATAGTTGATTCTATTTTTTTTGCATTAGCAAATTTTCCTATTTTAATTTGATCATTTTTTGTTAAAAAAATATTTTTTGTTTTTAAATTTCTATGAATATATTTTTTTGAATGAATATAATTTAATCCTAAACAAATTTGTGTAAACCAATTTAATATTTGTGATTCAGTAAAATATTCTTTTTTGTTTTTTTGAATTTGTATTCTATTATATAAACTACCTCCTTCTACGTATTCATATAAAATATTTAATGATAAAATTGGGTTTTTTACTTTAAAAATTTCATGAAATTTTATAATATTTGGATGATTTAATGATTGAATTATTTTTAATTCATTATATTTTTTTTTTATATCATCAATTCCATATATATATATTTTATGAATATATATTTTATTTGTTTTTCTAGATTTAACTAACATTTCTTCTTTTGTATCACTTTTTGATATATCTCTTATTTTGTCATATTTTTCGTCTTGATCCATTTTAATAAATTATTATAATTAATAGTTTTATTTTTTAAATTATAATTTTATTATATAATATAATAATAGTATTAAAGAATAGTTACTTTTTAAATAATAATAATTTAAAATATGTTAAAATATGTTTTATAAATAATTAAAAAATTATATTTTTTTATTTTTTACAACCAAATATTTGAATGAAAAATAATGAATTATCAAATATTTTATTAAATATAAATTCAAATAAATAAATTTTTAAATAGTATATATATAAAATTATTTTAAAAATACACAATAAATTATTCATATGTTTTTTTTCCAAAAATATCCAAAAAACATATTTAGTTTATATAATATACATTATATATTTTTAACAGAATATAATTATATTAAAATTAATTCATTTAATATTTCATAATTTATCTCCCATATTTTAATATTATGATCCCAAGAAAAACTAATAATTTTTGAATCATTAATTTTTGAAATACCATTTATAGTATCATTATGAGCATTTTCTTCAACATATATACATCTAAAATTTTTAATAGAATAAATTCTAAGATTATTACTCATACCACCAGTAATAAAAATATCTTTATTTTTAATAATTAAAACACCATAACATCTAAAAATATTATCAAATTCAAAAACAATTTTTTTTTCTTTAATATTAATAACTTTCATAATATGATCATTACCACCACCAATAATAATTCTATCATTATCAATTCGATTTAAAGAATTTGAACTTAAAGAAATACAATTTTTAATTTTACAAATTAAATTATAATTACTTAAATCCCAAAAATAAGTTCCATCCCAACCAGCAGAAATAATCATATTATAATCTTCAAGTAATAAAAAAGCATTTACAAAAACAGTATGATTTAAAATATGTGAACAAATATAATTTTTATTATTATCTTTTTTTTCCCAAATTTTAATTGTTTGATCCATTGAACATGAATAAATATTTCCTTTTGAATTATATATTATTTTATAAATTGTTTTTGAATGAGCATTTAATATTGTTTCAATACATTCAAATACATTAATTTTTTTTTCCCATAATTTAATTGAGTTATCAAATGAACATGTTGCAAAATTATTTTCATCTTTTATACTTACAAAATAAATGCCATCTTTATGTCCATTATTAATTGATTGAATTAATTTGTAATTTTTATCAAAAATTTTTATTGAATTATCCCAAGAAACAGAAACAAAATTTTCTGATGGAAAAGATGATACTTTAAATATTGAATCTGAATGTTCTGATATTGTTATTATTTTTTTTAAAGGATTTGTTTTATCGTCTTTTTTTTTATTTAATGATGATAGTCTTTCTATTTCTTGTTTTAATAGATCTATTGTCTCTTGAAATGATTTATTTTCTGATTTTAATATTATTATTTCTTTTGATAATTTGTCATTTTTTTGTTTTATTATTTTATTTTCTTCTTCAACTTTTTTTAATCTTTCATCAATTTGAATTATTTTTTCTAAAATATTATTATTTAAATCATTTTTATTTTCTTTTGAATTTATACCATTTATCATAATTTTAAATAAATAATTATTGTTTTTATTTATTAAATAATAATTTTTATAAATAATGAATACTTAATTAATGATTAATTTAAATTAAATAGTTAGATTAAAAATTATTGATAAATAAAAATGCAAACAATCTTAGCTAAAAGACAAGAATTATATACATTTTTTGAATATATTAAAAAATCAAATAAAGAAGAAGAATGTTTAACAGGATTAAACATTTTAAAAAAACTTTTAGAAAATATTAAAAATAATAAAACAGAATTACAATATCGATTAATAAAAACATCAAATAAAGTAATTAAAACAAAATTAATGAATTTAATTGGAATAAATGAATTATTAATTAAAATTGGATTTGAATTAAAAGATGATAATTATTATTTTAATAATAACAATTTTGATAATATTGAAATTAGTTTAGGAATTTTACATCAATATCAAGATGAAATTGGAGGAAAAGTGTATGTTATTGAACAAGGAAAAAAAATTGAACAAAACGAAGAAGTTATGAAAGAAAAACAAAAAGTATTAAAAAATTTGAGTGCAAAAAAAAGAGAAAGAGAAAATATTGAAAGATTAATAGAAGAAGATAAAAAAGAAAGAAAAGAAAAATATGAAAATTCAAATAAAAGAAAAATAAAAAAATAGAAATAAAAAATAATAATAAATTATTTATTTTTTTAATTTAATGTTTTTACCTATTTATTACTAATAAATTATTTTTTTATTATTAATTATTTTTTTATCAATCAATTATAAATAAATTGAAATTATTTTTTTCGATTTAAAATTTTTATAGTAAATCACATTTTAAAAATTTATTCATTAGTATTTTTAATTTAAATAAATAATAAAAATTTATTATTTACAAATCTTAACTGATTATAAATTTAATATTTTATCTTTATATAAAAGTTTATACTTTATTTAAAAAAAATTATTTAGTATCATATAAAAAATCAGATAAACTTAAATCTTTTTTATGTTTTTTTGCATCTTTTTTAACTTTTGGTTTAACAAACAAAGTAAAAGGATAATTATCAACTTTCCTAAAAGGAATATAAATAACTTTTTCATTTCTTTGATTAATTCTTTCTTGTAATTCTTCAATTTTTCTTTCTTCTTCTAATTTATTTTTCCTAGCATTTTCTTTTTTATGTTCTAAATCAATTGCTGCATGAATTTCTTTTAATATTGCATTATATTTATTATTACTTTTATATTCATGATATTTTCTAAGTAAAATATTAATTATTTGTTCTAATGTATTTAACATTTTTAAAATTTTTACTTCTCTCAAATTAATATGAATAATTTCATTATCACTTAATTCAAAATCATAAAGTGAAGAAGGAATTTTATCTTTTATATGATTATAAATATATTTAATTTTAAAAAAAATATTATCTTTCATTTTTTTTGGTTTATCTCCAATTGATAATGTTCTTCTTTTTTTATAATTATTTATACTTACATAATTAGATGTTTCAATTTTATCTTTTTCTAAAGCAGCATTTCTTATTTTTAATAAATTTAATAAATTTTCTTTTTCATTTACTTCTTTATCAAGTTCAATATTATATGAATCATATTTTTTATATTCTAAAAATTCTTCTTCTACTTTTTCTTTTTCTTTATATTTTCTTTGAAAATCACTTAATAATTTTAAATTTTTATCTTCTTCCCTTACAAACCATTCTTTAAAATCTTCAACAGTTTGAAATATTAATTGATTATTATATTCTTTTTTTAAAAATTCTTTAATATTAACTGGAATAATCCTTTTATCCATTTGAATTTGAAAAATAATCCATTTTTCAATATTATTTTTAATTGACTCTTTCTTTGTAATTTGATTATTTAAACTATTAACATCTTTTAAAACTCGATTTAATTTAAAATTCAATTCATCATTTTTAATTCTTTCTTGTTCAGTTTGAGAATTTAATTGTTTTAAAGCATCATTATATTTATTAATAAAATTATTTTCCAAATTACTTTGATAAATATTAATTTTTTTCATAGTTTTATCCAAACTTTTAATTTCATTTTTAATATTATCTTCAATTCTCTTTGCAGCTTCTTGTTTAATTTTTAAAGTATATCTTGCTAAAACAATATTTTTAGTTTTCTCAATATATTCATCACTACTTTCTCTAACTTTAACTCTTTCACTTTTAAAATTAATAATATTTTTTTTTTTTGGTGGAGAAACAAAATATTTCATATATAATTTAGATAAATTATCTCTTTCAAATCTTTGATCACAACAATAAATTAAAGTTGGTGGTTTTCTTCTTATTGATGGTAATATTCTTCCATCTTTATCAGTTCGATAATCAAATAATTTTCTCATTTTTTTTTTACGTAAATCAATATCATCAATTGTTGTTAAATTTTCATTTAAATGTGTAATTTCTCTTTCTTTTACTTCACCTGTTTCTGTTAAATATAAATCACTTTTTATTCTTTTTGGAGTTTTTTCACGAGATGTTGAAAATGTTTTTGATTCGAAAATTGAGGCATTTAAATATTTTGGACTTGCTATACCATTTGGGAGCTTTTGAAAGATTTTACTTTTTAATAATATACTGGAATTCTCTGCTGTTATTCCAGAAGAGTTATTTGAATTTCGAATATTACGTGATGTGTAATTGTTAGGTTTCATTTTCAAAATTAAAAATTAATTTTTTGATTTTATTTTTTTATTTTTTTTAGTTTAAATAGGAATAGTATAAATATAATATATTTTTATATTTCCAAATGAAATATACATAAATTAAAAAGTATAAATTAAATTTTTTTTCAAATAAAAAACAAAAAAAAAATAAAAACTAAAAAATAAAATAAAAATAAAATCTCATATATTCCAAAATCTCACATGAAAAATTAAAAAAAACCTATAAAAACCTTAAAAAAAATTTCCAAATAAAATTTACGCAGCTAAAATAAGAGCAATAATAAGACCATAAAGTCCAAGAGCTTCAGCAAAAATTAAAATAAGCATCATTCCTACAAAAATTCTATCCTGTTGTCCAAGAGCTCTTACACCAGCATCTCCTCCAATTCCAATAGCAATTCCAGCTCCAAGACTAGAAAATCCACAACATAATCCAGAAGAAAAATGAGTATAACCTTGTTTAAGTGTATATTTTTCATTTGAAATTTTTCCATTTAAAATTACTGCAACTATTAAACCATATATTCCTAATATACCTGCCATAATTACTGGTATTACACTTTTAATTATTAAATCGGGTTTTAATACTCCCATTGAACATATTCCTACTCCACTTTTTGCTGTTCCATATGCTGCTCCTATATTTGCAAATACTAAGGCAAAGGCTATTCCCATGTAACCGAAGAAATATTGTGGCTCACGATTTTCTTCTACTGCTTGGAGTATTAAGGTTTCTATCATTTTTTTTTTTTATATATATTTTTTTAATTTTTATTTAGTTTTTATTTATTTTAATTTTTTTAATTTGATTGTAAAATAAAATAATATAAAGATTTAATGTTTTAATATATGAAAAATTTTTAATATATCATTAATCGATTTTTTCTTATTTAATTATATAATATTTATTTGAATATATTTATAATATAATTTATTCATTATGAGTAAAATATGTTTTAGAAAAATTTAAAATTTGATAATGCATTTCCCTCATAGCATATAATCCATTTTCAGTATAATAACTTTCCATACCATGTCCTCCATATCTCATATAAATAAGAACTAAATTATTTCCATATTTTTGAGATAATTCCTTCATTTTTGCATATTGAGCAACACCAACAAGCATATCATTCCCAGCATATTCACATAAAGTAGGAACAGTATCTTTATTAATAAAATAAAAAGGATAAGCATATTTAACACTTTTATTTAAATTTTTATATTTTTCATTATCAACATTAATTTTTTTATTTCCACACATTTCCTTCAATTCATTATCACTATATCTTTTCCCAAGAAATAAATTCATCATACCTACCCAAGTACAATCATCATCAAAAACTTTAACAATACTCTTATCTTTCAAAGCTTTATCAATATCATTTGGTTCAATATTTTCTAAAGTTACATTATCTTTTGCAACTTTATACCAAAATTCAGGTTCTAATGAAACAGGACCAACAAAATCAATAACAAATTTAATTGGAATTGAAGTTGTATTTACCATTGAATAACTATATAATAATGATAAATGACCACCTGATGAAATACCACCAATTGCCATTTCTAATTTATTTACATTAAAATCTTGTTTTTTTAATTCTTCTTTAATACTTTCTATACAAGATGTTATTTCATCAAGAATTCTAAAAATGTTATATTGTTTATATTTTTCTACTAATAATGTGTGACTCATTGTTGCTGTTATAAAACCCATTTTTGCATATCTTGAACATAAATGTTCTATATTTTCTTTTTCTCCTCCTATCCATGCACCACCATGAATAAATAATATTATTTGGTTATATTTATCCTTTTGTTTTGTTGATGAATATGGAATAAATAAATTATAATAGTTTCTTTCATTTTTTTCATAGTCATTTCCGTTGTTTATATCACCTATTTCTTCTTTGTAATTTTTACCATTTTTTTTAAAAGTGTTTATTATTTTGTTATCTTTGAAATAGGGAATGTTGATTGTTTTGTTACCATATAAATCATTCCATGGTTCATCGTATCCTGCTTTTTTTAATATTTCTTTTAAATTATTGACAGATACAATTACAATTATTATTATCGTTATTAATATTATTAATATTCCTATTAATATTCCAATACATATTTTTTTCTTTAAAGACCATTTATTATTATTCTTTTCATTATCAATTAAATTTAAAGTTTCTCTATTTTCCATTTTATTTTTATTATAAATTGATAGATTTATATATAAGTATTAATAATGAATATTTGCGCAAATATTCATTAAATTTATGATTATTTCTGTTATTTTTTTTTAATTAAATTTCAAATTATAATAATTTCTATTAATATTATAATTTGATATGATTAGATAAAAAATTAATAATTTTTTAATACTTTTAATATTATTAAATGAACATATTCTTATTTTGATTTTTAAATAAAATAATTAATAACATATATAAATAATTAAGACTTATATAAATAATTATATATTTTGAAAAAATATATAATTATTATTTAATTTTTTTCGAAATATTTTTGATAAAAGAAATTATTTAAAATATGAATCATTCTAACGAAGAACTTTCAACAAATGAAATAGAAAATAGAGAATTATTATATTCATTATATATAGAAATAATGGAAGAAATCCATAATAAAAAAATAAATATTGATAATGAAGAATACATAAAAAAAATTGCCACAACAAGTGTATCAACTTTAATATTTTACATAAAAGAATCTATAAATCTTTTAGTAACAAAAAGAATTGAATTTTATAAAAATGAAGAAAATCAATTGTTTAATAAAAAATTAACAGAAAATGAATTTGAAATTATTAGAAAAAAATATGAGAATCAATTACGATATTTAGAAAATCAACTTAGATATTATATGAAAAAACAATTATATTCTAATATTGAAAAAGATGCTTATGAAGCAAAAATAAAAGCTTATATGGAAATAAAAGATGAATATGATGAAATGAGAGAAAAATTTAGATATGAAAAAGGAAAATTTATGGATAATGAAAAAAAAGAAAATGAAATTGAAATTTTAAGAAAAGAAAATTGTAATTTAAAAAATTATATTAATAAATTAGAAAAAGAAAAAAAAAATTTAGAATTAAAAAAAAAAACTGATGAACAAACAATTAGTGATTTAAAAAATCAATTAGAAATTTTAGAAAAGAAAATAACAATTTTTTTAGAAAATGATAATGAAAATTCCAAAAATTCAAATATAAATATAAATATTAATAATAATTTAAATCAATCATCAAAGTTAGTTATAAAACAACATAATGATAGAAGAAATTCAAAATTAAATAAAAGAAATCAAAATGATAGTGAAAAATCAGAAAATTTTTTAAGTGATATAATTAATACAAAATCTCCTTTAAATTCAAATTATAAACATTCAATTAATGCAACAAAACAAAAACATAGAACAAATTCAACTGGTTCAATAAATGAAGAAACAAAGAGATTTGATTTAATATCAAAATATTGTAATAATAATAATATTATGAGAAAAAGTATTAAATCAAATTCAAATAAAATTTCGAAAAAAACTTTATTTTCTATTCATAAAAAACAAAAATATGAAGATTTTTTAACATATATGTCAAAAATGTATTTAGGAGGAAATAGAGGAAGTAGAAGTGCCAATCGTTCTACAATGAGGAAAAAAGATTAATTATAAAGTAATAAAATGTCTTTATTAGTAAATAAAAAAATTTGTGTAAATTACTAAGATTTTTAATAATATAATTTTTCTTAAGTATATTTAATTCTATAATCAATTATTTTAAAATAAAATTTATTAAATTTAATATTTGTGAAATGAGTAAAACATATTCAAAATCTGATTTATTAGAATCAATACAAATAACTTATGATGATAATGAATCAAATGATTTATCAAATTTAAATGACAATATTAATAATAGTATATCAAAACAAGAAAAAAAAGTAATAGAAATAATTCATAATATTCATAAAGAAATTTCTCCAATGATAACATTAAAAAAATATATATATAATAAATTTAATAAATTTTATTCAAACAATTACAATAATTATAATATAAAAATAATAACAGAGATAATATTAAATTCACCATCACATATTGTAGCAATTTTTAAAGATTACTTAATTGAAGGAGATTATTCAGAATTTTTACAAAGACAATATTCAATAAATGAATGTAATAAATGTCTTCCAAAAATTTTTGATTATTATTATAGTTCATCTGTAATATTTCCAAATTATGTTGTATTACCTGAAAGTAAATATTTTTATAAAAATATTCAAAGAAAACAAAGAATAATTGATAATCAACAAAATATCATAAATAAAAAAAATAATCAAAATAAAGGAAATATACAATTTTTTACTATTCAAGTTTTAGATTCTATTTTAGATCAAACTGATACAAGTGGAATTAAAGATTTTTTTGGCGTTAAAAATAATCAAGGAAATTCTGAAGATAATATTACTATTGATAATATTATTAATAAAATTTCTAATGCTGAAAATAATATTAAATTAAAGAATGAAAGGAAAATTACAAATACTACTTTAAAAAAAATTAATGATGTTAATAAAAAAAAAGAATTTAATTTAAATTTAAATAAAAAAGTTAAAGGTAGGAATTATAAAAATTATGTTGAAGGTGGGTTTAATACTTTAAATAATAAAAAAAAAGATAAAAAAAATTATAATTATTCAAAATTAAATATTAATAGTATTTCAAATGGAATGAAAAACACAAAAGTTTCATCAACAACAATAGATGTTGAATCAAAAAATAATATTAATAATCAATTAAATAATAATACTATTAATATAAATTACAAAAAAAATAAAAATAAAAATATAATAAATTCAGTTAGAAAACCAAAAATAATTCAAAGTTTATTTACAAAAATTAATAATAAAGAATCAATGATAAAAATATCTAAAGAATCAAGTAAACAAAAACCATTATGTTTATTAAATAATAAACAATCAAATAAAAGAAATGTGAAGTCTTTTTCTCCAATTACAAACAATAAAGGAATTAATATAAAAAATAGTAATAATAATAATATAATATTATCAACATCTTCATCATCATCTACAAATAAACAAATATCATCATATAATAGTAAAAAGGTTTTAACTAATCAAAGAATGGAAAAAATGTTGAAAAAAATTTATCATAAAAATACTTTTTCATATAATGGAAATAGTAATGAAAAAAATGAGATTATTTATAAGTTTTCTTCAAAACTAAAAGAAAATTCTATTCCTTGTACTGAGAGAGATTATTTAAATAAAAATTATCATCAGAGCGGAATTATTTTATCAAAAAATAAAAAACAGAATTTAAAATCAAATCAAAAAAATTCAATATCTGTAAATTTTAATAAAAAAAATTTAAGTATTTTAATCAATAAAAAAGATAATAAGGAAAATTCAAAAAAAAATAATACTAAAAGCACATATAAAAGTCCTGATTATAAAATAAAAAACAATAATTTAATTTTTTTAACCTTAAATTCTGATAATAATAATTTAAAAAGTATTAAAAGTTTCCATACAATTAATAATATAAGTTTAAATGAAAATAAGAAAAAAAATAAGAGAAATAAAAATTATCTAATTTTCCCTAATAATCTTAATAATAAAACAAAAATAAATAATATAAAAGATTTTAATTACAATTCAAATTCAAATTCAAGAAACACATCAAATAGTGAAAGAATAATTTTCAATGATAATTTAATTAACAAATTATGTAAAACAAATAGAAATAATAATAATATTCAATTTAAAACATTGGAATTAAATCAAAGAATAAATAAAAAATAAAGTTTAAATATAATATGATATATTATATAAAAATTAATAATTCTAAGGTTAAAGTTAATAAAAAATATGAGAATATAATATTAAATAAATAAAATAGTAAATAAAATTAATATATACAAATATATTTAAAAAAACAATGAATTAAATAAAATTAATAATCATATAAAATTTACAGTTATAAATGTATTCAGGAAATAGAAATGATAAAAATAACAACACAGTATCAAAATTAAACAAAGATGTAATGTCAAATTTATTTTTCCAACTTGGTCCAAAACATAGTAGATTACATCAATTTGAAGATTATGAAAAAAAATTTCGTTCAGGAATACTATCAAAAAACTTAAGTCCAATATATGATTTTAGAAATAGAGATTTAAAAAGAAATAGAATAACTTCAGACACATTATATGTTTTTAATGAAACAAATAGAAAACCAAGTGAATTTGAATTAAATCCAAAATATTTTTTTCATTCTGATGAATTATTAAATAAAGAATTTTTTCCTACTCAAGTTACAAATTCTTCTGTTACAATTCCAAAAACAAAAAAAATAAAAGAAAATAAAAAAGATGAAGATGATTCAGATGATGAATTTAAACCACCTGAAATTCATCATAAACAAATTGTATTTTTAAAAGGAAAAAATAATAAAACTTATTTAATGAAATATTATAAAAATTTAAATTCATATAATAGAACTCTTAATGAATTAGATTTAACTCCTTTTGTTCCAAGTAGATATATTAAATTTGATAAAAAATTAGATGAATATGCTATGATGGAAAAAATAGAAAAAAGTAGAAAACCAGTTTTTAAAATAAAATAAAATAATTCATATATAAATATTAATTGATTATATTAAATATATATAATAATATTATTTTTAGAAATATTAAAAATAAAAAATTGGATTTATATAAAAATTTAAGAAAGATAGATTTAATTTTTTTTTATTTATTTTCCTTTTTCCTTTTCTTTTATCTTCTTTTTTGGTCTTATATTTGCACAATGACCACATTTTCTTTTTCTACAATTATGTGCTCCTAATGGTAATCTTGCATAACATTTTCTACATATCATTTTATTTGTTCTATATTTTTGGGCTAATTCTCTTAAATGATCAGGTATTTCAGAAGGTCCAGCACCTCCCATTAATCCTTTACTAGGTATATAAATATTATTTTCTTCTTCCATTTTTTTATTTTGATTTAATCAATAAAAAATCAATTAAATATGATTAAATATATAAAAAAATTAATTATGTGTATAAAGTGTTTTGGGATAAAAAAATCAAATCAATAGTTAACAAAATAAATATTCAAATTAAATATTTTAATTTTATTTTTAATTTTATTGTTTGGATTCTTTTAAATAAAAATAAATGTATATATATGATTATATATATTTAAAACAAAATACATCATTTAATATTAAAGATATAGTTGTTAATTATTGTATCAATTTTTCTTATTATATCCAATAAACAATTACATAAATAATTATACAAGTGTTTGTTTATTAAAGTGATAAAAGTTATGAATAAAATTATTATATGAATATCAAAATAATATTATTTTTAGATTGATTTATGATAAATTCAAATCCAGTAAATAATATTCAAATTAAAAAATTTGAGATATTTATTAAATGATTATAAAGTATACATGTACATTCTAAAAACTTACCAAAATATAGTATATATTATCATTTAATGGAAATTATTATTGAAAAAATATAAGCAAAACATTTGATAATATTCAATTAATTAATAAAAATTTATATGAAATTTATAATATGTTTTAAATTGTTTTAAAATCAGAATTC
>Ga0256407_10004702_pt1 | contig 22531 bp, 10 predicted proteins | sample RumenRJG_04DNA_FD_193489 | JGI IMG/M metagenome (GOLD analysis project Ga0256407, IMG submission 193489) | Bovine rumen microbial communities from Lethbridge, Alberta, Canada - RJG_04 | ecosystem: Host-associated > Mammals > Digestive system > Stomach > Rumen | place: Canada: Alberta... | reverse complement strand
AGTATTGAACATGAACATACCAAATGCGTTCCAGTTGCCATTGATATTCTCAGGACGTGTAATACGCGTACCTGTCACCGTGTTATATGTTACCATGTTCGACACCGCATTGTTCGTTGCAGAGAAGTTCGCGTGAGCCATAATACTACGCTGATGATTCTGGATATAATTATTATAGAACAGGCGTATGTTATGTGTGAACGAGGGTTTCAACCCAGGATTACCCTTACGAACGTTCAGCGGGTTCGAGTCATCAGTGATATCCAACAGGTCGGTCATCGAAGGTTGACTGGTATTAGCACGATAGGTAAAGCGCAACTGACTTACCTTGGATATCTTCCAACGGAAATCGGCTGTTGGCGCCCAGTTCATGACGCTTCTCTTCGTGATAGTGTCCGTACTCAGGTAACGGTAAGTCAACGTAGAGTTCTGGGGCATAAACTGCACACCCACATTGAAGTTATAGTCCTTACGCACCACTCGCAGCATCATCTCTGCCGTGTGGATATAGTTCTGGTATTCAGAGAATCGGCTTAAGTCCTTGCTTACCGTTTCCTCTAACAAGGTGGGTGGTACCGTCGTTCCCAGCAATGACAGATAGTCATCCCATCCACGATAGCGTGGTTCGATAGACATGAATGGCAAGTCCAACTTACTCCAATCGTAGGTCACACGGTCACTCTTCGTGTATTTATATTGGAACTGATAACTGAACTGCAGATAAGTCTGGCGGAAGATAGGTTCGCTATAGGTAGCACGAACACTGTAGTCCCAGTTTTTGGTCGGTGTCACCGCATAGCGGTTAGCCCTATATGTCGAGTCAATGTATTCTCTGGGCGACTTCGTACTATCTACAAGGAAATACTGCACATAGCTGTTCGACAGCGATTGGCTATTACCCTCACTGTAGTTGGCACCGAGGCGCAGGGTGATATTACGACCGTTACTGTTCAGTCTTCGGTTTATCTGCAACACACCACCCACTGTCTTCGAGTCGCTGTACGACAAACTGTTTTCTCTGTTCGTATTGTTCACGATAGAGTCTCTTTCAACCAGTGTAGCAATCTGCGTCAATGGATCTGTAATACCTGGGAAGCTATAGGGGTCTGCCCTAAAAGTTGCACTGGAACTATTGTCTAATCCATCGTTCGAATTATAGCGAAACTGTGGACGAAACATAATGTTCCACAAAGAGTCGGGTGTCCATTCTATACGCATTCGGGCATCCCAACTATTCGCACGAGTCATGTTGTTGCTGTTGCTGTTGCTAAATGAAGAAGCCGAACTGGTCATAAAATTCTCCGTAGAACGACGTACTACCGCATCTCCATTAGTATGGTTCCATCGGATACTACCATCCAACTTCAACCTATTTTTCTTCTCATAGTTCAGGTTCGCACCCATCACCTTGGGAGCAACCAAGCCTTGACGACTGGCACCCCAGCGACCGCCGCCAGGAGAGAAACCCATATCGTTCACATTGTTGGCATTACCCATCAAGAACACTTTAAGGTCATCCTTCATCCATCCAAACATGACACGTCCGAAATAACGGTTATGTGTACCGGCAGCCAAGTCGGTGTTCAGCATGATTCCCTTGTTCATACCAGGTTTGATTCCGAAGTCGAGCACAGTTTCCTCTTCGCCATCGTCTACACCACTGATACGGGCCATGTCGCTCTTCTGGTCGTATGCCTTCACACGGTCCACAATACTGGAGGGCAGATTTTTCATGGCAGTCTTCGTGTCGCCAACCATGAACTCCTTACCATCCACCATGATCTTCTTCACTTCTTTACCATTGATGGTTATCTTGCCGTCGTCATCCACCTGTGCACCAGGAAGTCGTTTTACCAGCTCCTCCACCACAGAGCCCTCGGGTGTACGGAATGCAGCAGCATTATAGACAAAGGTGTCAGCCTTCAGCGTTACCTTGGCAGCATTTCCGGTTACCGTTGCACCTTGCAACATCACGGCATCGGGTCTCATGTTAATCTTACCCAGTGCCACATCTTTGTCGGCAGACACCGTTACATGCTTGGTGTATGGCTTATAACCAACACTGGTTATCTGGATGATATATCGTCCATTAGCAGGGGCCTTCACACGGAAACGTCCCTCAAGGTCCGTCAGTCCACCTGCTACGAATGTGCTATCCATTTTCAACAACCGAACACTGCTCTGTGCCATCGGTTCATGCGTGTCACTTTCCATCACGTTACCCGTAACATGGCGCTGAGCCACTGCCAGCGTAACGACCATCATCAAAAGTAAAAAGAGTGTTAAACGTTTCATCATTTTCTTTAATGTTACGACAATATAGACGGGTATCTTGTTGAAAAGTTTAAAGAAAACAATAGTTTTTTAGGGTAAAATCGACATTTATCCATTTTTTTATATACAAATTCCGTTATTTTTAATTAATTTTGCACCCGAAAATCATGGACCGACAGAAAGTCATCATATCCAAAGACCTGCAAAAAGCGTTGTCAGATGCCATTGCAGAGTGCCCACACGACAAGTTGTTCGTGCTGGTCGATGAGACCACACTTCAACTCTGTCTGCCTGTCATTGCAGGTTTTGACTGCATGCAGGAGGCACAGTGTATCGTCATCGGAGCTACCGATACCCACAAGACACTCGAAACCCTTAGCCACGTGTGGGCTGAGTTGCAGCGCATGGGTGCCACCCGCCACTCATTGCTTATCAACCTAGGTGGAGGCATGGTGACTGATTTGGGTGGTTTCGCAGCTTCCACGTTCAAGCGCGGACTGGCCTATATCAACATCCCTACCACCCTTCTGTCGATGGTCGATGCCTCTGTGGGAGGAAAGACTGGTATCAACTTCGGAGGGCTAAAAAACGAAATTGGCGTCTTCAACAATGCCAACTCCGTCATTCTCGATACCACTTTCCTCAATACGATGGACCAAGAAAACATCCTCTCTGGCTATGCCGAGATGCTGAAGCATGGTTTAATCAGTGAGGAAAAAATGTGGGCAGAGCTGCTGGCTTTCAATCTAGATTCTTTAGACAATCTAGACCGTCTAGACAATCTAGATTATCTAGAATCTCTAGGTCGCATGCTCGCTGACAGCGTTGCAGTAAAACAGCGTATTGTCACCGAAGACCCCACGGAGCATGGCATCCGCAAGGCGCTTAACCTGGGACATACTGCTGGACATGCTTTTGAATCGCTGGCGCTGGAGCGTAAGCCCATCCTGCATGGCTATGCAGTTGCCTACGGATTGGTAGTCGAACTTTACCTCTGTTGCGTCAAGACGGGATTCCCACAGGACAAGATGCGCCAGACCGTTGCCTTTATCAAGGAGCATTACGGTCGTATGCCCATCACCTGCGACGACTATCCCAAGATGATAGAGTTGATGCACCACGATAAGAAGAATGTGGGAACGGACATCAATTTCACGTTGCTGGGAGGTATCGGCGATATCCGCATCAACCAGACAGCTACGGAAGAAGAGATTAAGGAAGCTTTAGACTTCTATCGAGAATATTAGCGAAAAACTACTACCTATTTAAATTACTAATAACCATTGGTGGGGTTGATCCGTGAGGATGAACCCCACTTTCATTTGCTATGCGCTCAGCTTCTGCACGAGCGGGTTTTCCTGTCTCTGTCAGAGGCAGATGGTCAAGTACTATGAAACGTCGAGGTTGCCAATATCGGGGTAACACCTTTTCACACACAGCCTTCACCTCGTCCGCATTTCCCCCTTCCATCAGCAGGACAACCATTTCGCCCAGTCGTTCGTCTTTCGCGCGCGTAATTACATAAGGTATGGAAAGATGGGGGCGTAACAGTCGTTCCACTTCCTCCATTTGTATCTTGATGCCTCCTGAGCAGATGACATTATCCTTCCGCCCTAAGATGCGGAACGAACCATCCGCACGCAGTTCTGCAATATCATTGGTTACTAACTTTCCATCATGGACGGCAGGTGCATCAATCACCAGACAGCCATCTTCCGTCTGCGACAGACTTACCCCCTCAAAAGGGGTGTACCAATCGGTGGCATCAACACCATTCAGGCGTCGCAGGGCTATGTGCGACAGGGTCTCAGTCATACCATAAGTGCTCCATACCGCATTGGGGAAGTCCCTCAATGCTGCCTGCAAACCCTCGTCTATCGCACCACCTCCTATAATCAAGTGGCGAATGTTTCGAAGACGTTCCCGTTCTTCAGGCACCTGCAACGAGTTATACACCTGCAATGGAACCATCGCTACAAAGTCAATACAGGAGGGCAATCCCTTCTGCATTGCAAGTGGATGCCCACTCGGTTCTACCGTTATCAGCCGTAACCCACGTTCTATCGCCCGTACCACCATCATTTTCCCAGCAATATAATCGGTCGACATACAGAGCAAAGCGGTATCGCCCTTCTTCAGTCCTAAGAAGTCACACGTGATACGTGCCGAATTCATCATCCTGCACTTCTCCACCCTCATCCGCTTAGGCACTCCAGTACTCCCACTAGTCTTCACCTCCACGTAGGGCAATTCGTTATTCCACTCTTCCAGAAAACTGTTCACTATTCACTGTTCACTATTCACTATTCACTGTTCACTATTCACTGTTCACTAGCGAAGCGTTTCACTCTCCAAAGTTGGTCGCCTCGTATCTCCAAAGGCATGGGAATATTATCCGTAAACAACTGACCAGTACCCAAACCTTGAGGCATTTTGATAGCATCGCCATAGATGTCACTGCACAACTGGGCAATGGCGTTTAGTCCGATGTTGCTCTCTAATGCTGAGGTTATCCACGAACCGATACCCATATCTCGCGCTATGTCCACCCACTCTCTCACGCCCATCATACCACCATGCAGCGAAGGTTTCAGAATGATGTATCGGGGCTTGATGATGTTCAGCATCTGTCGTTTCTGTTCTGGGTCGTTCACGCCTATCAGTTCCTCGTCCAGTGCGATAGGCAGAGGCGACTCACGGCACAACTCTGCCATATTCGCCCACTGACCAGCCTTGATGGGTTGCTCTATCGAGTGCAGGGCATACTGCGACAACAATTCCAACTTATACAACGCCTCGTCGAACGCAAATGCTCCATTGGCATCTACGCGCAGTTCCACCTCATGGTGTGAGAAACGTTCACGAATCCGCTTGATCAGTTCCAGTTCCGCATCAAAGTCAATAGCTCCAATTTTCAGTTTCACACAATGAAAGCCCTGCTCCAACTTCTGTTCGATGCGCTCACGCATCTCATCAAACGTACCCATCCACACCAATCCGTTGATGGGAATGCCTGTCTCACCTCTACTGAAAGGCGTATCAAACAGCACGTCTCTTCCCTCTTCCTTCTTCCTTCTTACTTCGCAAAGGGCTGTTTCCAGTCCGAACAACATGGAGGGATAGTCGCGCAGAGCCTCGTAGGGTATCTCGCCCGTCTGTTCCACCTCATCGCAGAAACGTCGCAACACCTCTGCATAATCAGGGATATCGTCACAGCTCAGCTTAGGAAGGGGGGCACATTCACCGATTCCGACGACCGTATCATCGGACACGGTGACGAGCCATATCTTACGCTCCGTATAGACACCGCGACTCGTTCCTGCCGGCTGCTTAAAATGCAGCGTCCTTTCTTCTATCTCAATTCTCATGGAATTTTCGGGTATTTGTCAAAGTCGGGCTTGCGCTTCTCTAGGAAAGCCTTGCCTCCCTCTTGGGCCTCATCCAGGAAATAATAAAGCATCGTGGCGTCGCCAGCCAACTGCTGGATACCAGCCTGTCCGTCCAGTTCTGCATTCAATCCGGCTTTGACCATGCGAAGGGCTATCGGACTACGCTCCATCATCTCTTCAGACCATGCTACGCACTCGTCCTCTAATTGCTCCAGGGGAACCACCTTGTTGACCATTCCCATCTGTTCTGCTTCCTGAGCAGAATACTGACGACACATAAACCAAATCTCACGTGCCTTCTTCTGTCCGACGATACGCGCCAGATAGCTGGAGCCAAAGCCTGCATCGAATGAGCCCACCTTAGGACCAGTCTGTCCAAAGATGGCGTTTTCGGATGCTATTGTCAAGTCGCACACCAGGTGTAGCACATGCCCACCACCGATAGCATAGCCATTCACCATTGCAATAACGGGTTTGGGCAGGCGACGTATCTGCATCTGCACATCCAGTACTGACAAGCGTGGAACACCTTCGTCGTCCACATAACCACCCCGACCTTTGACATGCATGTCGCCACCTGAACAGAAAGCGTGCTTCACATCTGTCAGCGACTTTCCTTCCGGCACTTCCGACATTGCACCCGTCAACAACACCACACGGATGTGCTGCAACTCACGACAAAGTGAGAAGGCCTGACTCAGCTCCAGCGTTGTTCGCGGAGTGAAGGCATTACGATAATGCGGCCTGTTAATCGTTATCTTGGCTATTCCGTGATATTCTTCGAAGAGAATCTCCTCAAACTTCTTAATCTCTTTCCACTGTCTTTTTTCCATAGTTTCATATTTTTAATGCAAAGATAGAAAATAATTATGAATTATGAATTATGTAATCGAGATTTTCTCGCTTTGCTCGCAAAGAATTATGAATTATTTCGTATACCTGTTGGATATATGAAATAAAAAGTGTATTTTTGCAGCAAGATATTAAACTATGACGACAAGATTAGCTACTAAACTATTATTCCTGATGCTGGCTTTACCTGCCATAGCACAGTCTGGTCTTAACAAGAAGGAGTTCAGCAAATACTGGCGTATAGAATCTGAAGCCACCGATTATCAGGTCAGCTTTTCGGGAGACACCTGTGAAGTGACAGCCCCCAAGGGACTGACTCTCTGGCGCAAGCAACCCTTCACTGCAAACACCATTGTAGAATACGATGCGATGGTGATGGATGACCGGCTGAGCGACCTGAACTGTTTCTGGCTGGCCAGTGACCCAAAGCAAAAAGACATCTGGACAAGAGCAGACTGGCGAAGTGGCATCTTCGTAAGATGCTACTCACTGCAGATGTATTACTTAGGCTATGGCGGCAATCACAACACGACCACCCGCTTCCGCAGATATACTGGTGACGAACGAGGAATAGACGATGCCGCCCAACGGCCGGCCATCTTGAAAGAATACACTGACCCAGCTCACTTACTTCGCCCGAACCATTGGTACCACATCAAGATAGAGAGCAGCAATGGCCGTACACGCTTTTATGTGGACAACGAACTCATTGTGGACTACCTCGACCCACAGCCCCTGCAGAAGGGGTGGTTCGGTTTTCGAACAACCCTTTCACGCACACGTATCACCAATTTTCAAGCAAGACCCATTGACAACAGCCTACAAGCTACAGGCATACCTCTTCACTGGCTCCAAGAACCACAGGGAGAGCAACCTGTCACCTTTGGCATACCATTTCGTCAAGGTGAACTCAAGGATGCCAGTATGTTAGCTTTAGATAATGGCACTCCATCTGCCGCATGGCCAACAGCATGGTGGCCTGACGGTTCTGTGAAGTGGGCAGCACTGTCAGCAGTAGCCGACAGCAAGACCTTACGTGTGGTAAAGAAAAATAAAAAAGCCAAATCGGCACCAAGCATCACTGTCAGCGACAACGGCAGTCACTATGCCGTCAGCACAGGACGACTGTGTGCATGGCTACCGAAGACTGGCAAGACACTGATTGACAGTATGACCATCGATGGAAAGACTGTTGCTACCAATACCATCCTCACAGCCACAACGACAAAAGGAAGCTACACCTCATATATAAATAAAGTAGGCATAGAGCATCAGCGCGCAGTAGATGCCGTTGTCAGGATAGACGGATGCCACAGCGATGGTCAGCGCCATTGGCTGCCATTCACCATCCGCCTGCACTTCTGGCAAGGTAGCCAACAGGTAAAGATGATTCATACGTTTACCTATGACGGGGAACAGACATCGGACTTCATAACTTCATTGGGTATTCGCTTTGGTGTACCCATGCGGACAGAGACATACAACCGGCATGTTGCTTTTGCCATGTCGCCAGATCGCCTATGGACAGAACCCGTACAACCCCTCGACGGGCGTCGTGAACTACGCATGGCTCTATCGCCTTCGGAAGAAGGCCGTGGCATTCCGCAGAAGCACAACATTCAGATGGAGCAGATGCAAGGCAAGCGGATTCCTCCTCGCGACGCTTTCGACAAGATTGGCCAGTCACTCATCGACAACTGGGCACAATGGGATGGTTTCCGTTTGTCACAACTGACAGACAATGCTTTCTCCATCCGCAAGCGTGCCACCAGCAGCTCTCCGTGGTTAGGAACGCTGACGGGCAATCGCTCGCCTGGCTATGCTTTTGTTGGCGACACTGAAGGTGGTCTGGCTGTCAGGCTAAAGGACTTCTGGCAGTCATACCCATCGACCATTGAGGTCAGCGACGCCCGCAGCAGTGAGGCGCATCTGACCTTGTACCTGTGGAGTCCTGAAGCTGAACCCATGAACCTATGCCACTACGACACCATTGCCCACGGACTCCTGGAGAGTTACGAGGATGTTCAGGAGGGGATGAGTACGCCCTACGGCATCGCCCGCACAAGTGAGTTATGGCTCCTGCCCCAACTGGGTTATCAGGGACCAGAGGCTACCAGCAAGCAGATTGTCCAGCTCAACGACGAGAATCGTCTGCTACCCACTCCCGAATACCTGCATAGTCGTCAGGCCTTTGGCATCTGGTCATTGCCAACCGATAACACTGAGGTTGAACAGCGTCTGAACGAATACATCAGCATCTACCAGAAGGAGGTTGAACGTCATAAATGGTATGGATTCTGGAACTATGGCGACTTCATGCATGCCTATGACCCTGAACGTGATGAGTGGCGCTACGATGTTGGAGGCTACGCCTGGGACAACACCGAGTTAGCATCCCCCATGTGGCTTTGGGCCATGTTCCTGCGCTCCGGCCGTCAGGATATTTGGCACATGGCAGAGGCTATGACCCGACACAACAGCGAGGTTGACACCTATCACATTGGTCCTTTTGCCCCATTGGGTAGCCGCCATAATGTCAGCCATTGGGGCTGTGGAGCCAAGGAAGCCCGCATCTCGCAATCAGCCTTCTTACGCTATTATTACTATCTAACAGCTGATGAGCGTACAGGTGACCTGATGCATGCTCAAACCGATGCTGACACCCTGCTGTGGAATCTCGACCCCATGCGACTGGCAGAACCACGCGAAAAATATCCTTGCTCTGCTCCAGCTCGTCTGCGTATAGGACCCGACTGGATGGCCTATGCAGGCAATTGGATGACAGAGTGGGAACGCACAGGCAACACCTACTATCGCGATAAGATCATGGCTGGCATGCAGTCGATAGCCAGTCTTTCCGACGGCCTGTTCACCGGTAACAAAGCTTTAGGTTATGACCCACAGACAGGCCGCATCAGTTATGACGGTCCTGCAGATTTGCGCAACACCAATCATCTGCTCAGCATCATGGGAGGTTTTGAGGTCATCAACGAACTCATGCCTATGACGGACTGCAAGTCTTTTGAGCAGGTCTGGCTTGACCATGCCCGTCGCTACCGCCAGATGGCACTGAAGGTCAGTAGGAACAACTTCCCTGTTCGTCGCTTGGATGCCTATGCAGCATGGCGCGACCGTGATGCACAACGGAAGGCTGCTGTCTGGAGTGCGCTATTGGCACCACGCAAAGGAATCTCCACCAACGAGGCGGCACTTTGGTCGCTCGATGCCATATACATGTTAGAGGTGCTACCCTAAGACAGCACCTCTAACATCATACATCAAACTTCAGCCTTCATACATCTTACTTCTTCAAATATTTTGCCAGCGGGCTGTTGTTTGCACGTAGTCCCTTGGCAATGCTTTGAGCATTCGTCTTGGCCCCCAAGAGAGAAGTATGCGTATGGTCATGATTAAAATATTTCATGGCCTTCTCCTTCTTGCCACATTTCTTGTCCAGGAAGTCTGCCGTGATGTTATGCAGGTCAACAAACTCTACACCCGTATCTTCTGCCACCTCACGATACCACTTGCCATAGGTGTCATTCCGACGTTCTATCTTGCCGTCAGCCCATTCGTTACGCGGAGTCAATGAAACCAGAATAGGCGTAGCCCCTTTCTCGCGGACATCCTGAATAAACTTCTTCAGATACCATCCAAAAGAGTAGACAACCTCATAGCTGCCCACCTGTGCATTTGACTTCAGCTTCTGGTCGATGACATTCTGCTTGGCAAGGTCTTCCTTGGCAGCCTGCATTCTATAGACATGACAGGTGTCGTTAGCAGAAGCAATGGCAGCACGGTACTTCGGTTTGTCAATGGCCCCAATGTCATTATGTCCAAATTGTATCAGCACAAAGTCACCAGGCTGCAGACTGTTATACACCTTCTCCCAACGGCCCTCATTCAGATAGGAGCGACAGCTGCGACCAGCCATCGCAGCATTCACGATATCTATCTTCGTTTCGTCAAAGATCGTATTGGCTACTGCACCCCAGCCCCACATATCGTTCTCATCTTTGTCAGCATTCTTGACAGTGCTGTCACCTGTAATAAACACGACAGGTTTTCCATCGGTGCGCGTCAGGTCATACACAGGCAATTGCACATTGCGCATCATAGCCTTCAGTGGATTCAGTGCAGGGTTGTGGCTGGCCATGATACCCTCAGCAGCAGAGCGAGCATTCATCATAGCTCCGAAACGACTGGTGTGTATCTTGTCCAAAAAGAAGTGGTAACTGGTCTTCCACGGACCATAAACATCCAGTTTCTTTCCTGATATCTCATTCAAATCGACAAAGGGCACTCCCTCTTCTGCAGCCACCTGCATCAGCCACTGTGTGTGTGGCTTACGGACTATCTTGCCTTTTTCATCGTATGCATTGCGCGGTGTCAGTGACATCAGAATGGGATAACCTCCTTGCGCGCGTACATCATTAATATATTTACGCATATAGCCGCCATAAGTATAAACGATCTCTTTCTCACCCGTCTCTTTGATGGTCACATTCAGCGTATCACAACCCGTTCCGGGAATGCTGGCCCTGGCACGTCCGGAGTCATAGGGGCCATTGTCATTGTGGCCAATCGAGATGATAACCCAGTCACCTGGACGGATGGCCTGACGAATAGGGTCCCACAGCTTGTTGTAGAAAGTGCGACTGCTCATGCCGCCCAATGCCTGATTCTCCACCGTAATACGTGTAGGGTCAAAATACTCATGGGCATAATAGCCCCATCCCCACTGGCCATTATTACCATTACCCAGCGTACCCGTACGCATTGTGGAATTACCTATCAGAAACAACACAGGGTTATTACCACGACGACTAGAACCAGGAACGGGTCTGGCGGTCATGGCCTTCGCTATACTGTCAGGAGTATTGTCCACCACCCCATTTACATCTTTCACACCGCCACGGTCAGCAACCTGCGATGAAGCCGACATGGCAATTGCAGTCAAAATACTGCATAGAAAACCTCTCATCATATTATCACGTTTTAGATATCAATTTGTTTTATCATGCAAACTTACACATTTTTTTTGTTTTATAGCCCCTTTATTAGGAAAAATTAGGTAAAAAGGAAAAAAAACGCCAAAATATTTTCATAAATGCAAAAAAGTCCTTATATTTGCACGTCCTAACGAACCAAAGTAGAATCTACTAATGCTAATTTTATGTATAAAACTAATTTTATCAAAGGTACTGTCATGCCATTTGTCATGATGTGCTCTGCTATGCTTTTAATCCCACCAATGTCGGGTATGCAGGACGCTTACGCCTCTGTACAGCAGCAAGGTAGCATTTCAGGAACGGTTATCGACAGTCAGGGCGAACCTATTATTGGTGCCAGTGTGGTAATCTTAGGTGGCAAGACCGTTCAAGGTACGGTAACGGACTTTGATGGTAACTTCACATTAAATGTTGCACCTGGTACCCAGTTGAAAATTTCGTATGTCGGCTACAAGGAACTGACCGTGAAGGCAGCCAAGGGCATGAAGATCACCCTCGAGGAGGAATCTACCATGCTGCAGGGTGTCGAGGTCGTTGCCTACGGTGTCCAGAAGAAAGTTACCGTTACCGGTGCTCTTTCTTCCGTCAAGGCTGAAGATTTGACCCGAACGCCAGTATCTTCAGTGAACAACGTGTTGGCCGGTCAACTCTCCGGTGTGACCACGGTTCAAACCTCTGGTGAGCCTGGTGCTGATGCTGCAAAGATTTATGTTCGTGGTCAGGGAACTTGGGCTGATTCAAATCCTCTGATTCAGGTCGATGGTGTCGAGCGTGAGATGTGGGATATTGACCCTAATGAGATTGAAAGTATCACCGTACTGAAGGACGCATCTGCTACGGCTGTGTTTGGTGTGCGTGGTGCTAACGGTGTTGTGCTGATCACCACGAAGCGTGGTGCCGAGGGTAAGGCTAAGATTTCTGTCAACACTTCTTTCTCTGCTCTGACTCCTACCAAGATGGTTGAGATGGCTAGCTCGTTAGACTATGCGCTGTTCCATAACCAGATGAACAGAAACGACGGAACTACTCCCGTGTTCTCTGATGCTGTTATTCAGAAGTTCCGTGACGGCAGCGACCCCATTCGTTTCCCGAATATGAACTGGGCTGAGTATATTATGAAAGATGTTACTCTGCAGCAGCAGCACAACATTAATATCAGTGGCGGTAACAAGACGGTAAAATACTTCATCAGTGCAGGTATGTTCTCGCAGGATGGCCTCTTCAAAGAGTTTGATCGTCCCTATGACTTCGGTTATAGCTATCAGCGTTTCAACTACCGTGCTAATTTGGATATCAATGTGACGAAGACCACACAGATCAGCATGAACCTCTCTGGTAAGGTAGATGAGCAGGCAAGGCCTCACTCAGGTCAGTCCTCTGATCAGATGGTGAAGGAGATTTATTGGTCTACACCGTTCTGCAGTCCTGGCATCGTTGATGGCAAATATATCGTCAACTCTATTTCTACTGCAGACAACTATTCTAATATTCCTAATGATACAGAACCCATTGCCGTTCTTCCCTTCTTGGGTAGTACCCCTCTGACTTACGCCACATCCCAGCCTGGTGCATACCAGAACAGTAACAACAAGCTGCAGATGGACTTAATGCTTGATCAGAAATTGGACTTTATTACGAAAGGACTCTCACTGAAACTGAAAGGATCTTATAACAGTTCTTATTCTATTCAGAAAGAGATTACCAATGATGCGGCTACATATACAGCTGTATTCCACAGAGAATTAGACGCCAATGGCAATCCTGTTGATCTGATTGACTATCGTGTAGCTGGTGACAATACCTCACCTACCTATAGGAATTATCAAAACGGTAAATCACGAAACTGGTATCTGGAAGGTTCGCTGAATTACAATCGCTCTTTTGGCGAGCATACTGTTTCAGCTTTGGCTTTGTACAACCAGAGTAAGGAGTACTATAGAAGTGGCGACTATTCTGATATTCCCCGTACGTATGTTGGTTTGGTCGGACGTGTCACATACGACTGGAAAAACCGTTATATGGCTGAGTTCAATATTGGTTACAACGGTTCTGAGAACTTTGCTCCAGGCAAGCGCTTCGGTGTGTTCCCTGCCGGTTCTGTCGGTTGGGTAGCCAGTGACGAGCCTTTCTTCAAGCCTCTTAAGAAGGTAGTCAGCTTCCTGAAACTCCGTGCCTCTTGGGGCCTTGTTGGTAACGATAAGATTGGTGGCTCTCGTTTCATGTATCTGGCTGACCCCTATAACGTCAATCAGACTGCTCTGTGGGAGCGTGTACACAATTCCAATAACTCTGACCGTGGTGTCGCCTATGCTTATTCGTTCGGTGTTGAGAATGGAACTCCTACAAAAGGAGCCTATGAGTCTTCTAAGAACAACCCAGATGTCTCTTGGGAGAAGGCCTTCAAGCAGGACTATGGTTTCGACATGAATTTCTTCGATGACCGTCTGCGTACTACCTTCGACTACTATAAGGAGCATCGTACTGATATTTTGGCTATTGACTATCGTATCCCATACTTTATCGGATTTAATCCTCCATACACCAACTTTGGTGTGGTTGATAGTCATGGTTGGGAGTTGTCAGTCAACTGGCAGGACAAGATTGGCAAGGATTTCCGTTACTCTGTAAAGGTGAACCTCTCTCACAACCAGAACGAGATCATCGAGGACCGTCAGGCTCCTCAACAGAATGATTACATGTACACGGCAGGTCATCGTATCGGTTCTCGTCTGCAATACAAGTTCTGGAAATTCTATTATGATGGTTGTGAGAAAGACTATGAGGCGGAATTCGGCTCGCCATTCCCCACACAGCTTGTATCTAAACTGTATCCTGGTGACTGCGTGTATGTTGACCTTGACAAAAATGGAAAGATTGACGGTAACGACCAGTCGCGTGACTTTGGTTACACCAATGACCCCCAGTATATTGCAGGTCTGAACTTGGCATTGTACTACAAGAATATCACATTCAGCGCCCAGTTTACCGGAGCATGGGATGTAAGCCGTGTATTGGGTGACGTCTTCATGCGTCCGTTCCATAACCGTAATACGGAGAACAATGGTGGACTGCTGCAGTATCACCTGGACAATACCTGGACGGCTGAGAATCCCAGTCAGGACGCTGAGTATCCTCGTGCTACGTGGACTAACGCTATTCAGAACTATGCTAACTCCACCCTCTATGAGAAGGATGCCAAGTATCTGCGTCTGAAGACTATTCAGATTGGATATGATTTCCATTTCCCATTGATGAAGAAATTGGGTATGACGGGTCTGCAGCTCTCACTAAGTGCTTACAACCTGTTCACCATTACTCCGTATAAGTGGGGTGACCCTGAGGCTTTGGCAAGTTCTAATCCTTCATATCCTCTGCAGCGTACTTATACCGCAAGTCTTAAGATTGGATTCTAATATATAATATAATAAGGTATAAAATTATGAAATTTCAGCATAAAATATTATCAGGAGTCATGACGATTGCCTTGGGTTCCATGGCATTTACGGCATGCACCGACAGCGTGAAGTTCGGTGATGCTTTTGTCGAGAAAGCTCCAGGTGGAACTGTAACCATGGACACTGTGTTCAACAGTGCTGAATACACCAAACAGTTCCTCGTAGGATGCTATGTACAACAGTACTATGGCCTGCCTTACAAAAATCCGACAGGCTCTCCTTGGAGTCAGAGTTACTGGAACAGTAAACTGGATGCGTTGACTGACTGCTATCATCAGCATTTTAGCGGCTCGGCAGCTTATACGAAATATTATTCAAACGCATTGACTGCAAATGACGATGCCATGATTTCCTATAACAATGATAAGGTTTGGGAAACCGTGCATCACTGCTGGCTGCTGATTGAGAATATTGACCGTGTACCTGGTCTTTCGGATGCAGAGAAAGCCAGCATGATAGCACAGGCTAAATGTCTGATAGCAGCTCGTTATTTTGACCTGTTCTCTGTCTATGGCGGTCTGCCTATTGTGGAAAAGACTTACACGGGTCTTGAGGGCGATTTGTCTATCAAACGTGCTACGGCTGAAGAGACAGTGAACTTTATGGTGAACTTGTTAGACGAGGCTATACCCAATCTTCGTTGGGCTTATAATGGCAGTACAACCGATACTGATGAGTCTAATGTCGGTCGTTGGACAGCTGCAGGCGCAATGGCCTTGAAAGCTAAGATCCTGCTTTTCAATGCCTCTCCTTTATACAATGCTGATCAGCCTTATTATGATGGCTCATCACAGGCAGAGCAGGAGCATGTGGTATGGCATGGCGGTTTTGACCAAGCTCGTTGGCAGCGTTGCCTTGATGCTTGTAAGGCTTTCATGGATAGAAATGCTCAGGAAGGTAGTTACTATGCATTGAACCAAGCCAGTGCCAAAACTCCAGATGCTTATCGTCAGGCTTATCGTATGGGTTATGTGTTGCAGGGCAGTCATGAGATCTTGCACTCTACCCGTGTGGCTGGTACAACCAGTAAGGCAGCCTCTTATCAGTGGCCAAGTTTCGTCGGTCCTGGATTTAGTAGTACAGGTCCTTGGCGTCATTCTTATGGTCCTACGCAGGAGTATGTGGATATGTTCTGCTGGAGTGATGGCACGCTGTTTGATTGGCAGTGCGATTCTACTGCTGGTAACATTAATGGTGACAAAGGAAAATTGTTCTTTGAAGTAAAGACTGGTCGTGGCGGTGCGTCTCAAATCACAGCCAGCCGTGATCCGCGTCTTTATGAGAACGCCATTGTCAATGGACAGAAAGAGCGTTTGAACTGGGCAACAGGTGTTTCAGAAGGTGACCGTTATGAGCTGTGGGTTGGTGGCTATCATGAGGGATATCAGGTAGCAAATGAACAAGGAACGATAGTGGAGCAAGATACAGAGCGTTTCCCAAGTGGATATGGAACAATAAAATATTATCTAGGAACTGAATATTATGGTAAATTTACACAGTGGGTTTATCTCAGCTATGATGAAATGCTGTTGATGTATGCAGAGGCTCTGGCTCAGTGTGGTCAGTTAGACGAGGCCATCAAGTATGTTGACCAGGTTCGTGCCCGTGTTGGCCTGAGTGGTCTGAAGGTGGGTATCAGCAAGATGAAGAGCACCTATAAGGACGCAAGTGGCGTCACACAAACTAAGACCAAGCCTAACATGGCTAATAAGGACGAAGTCATTGAGCAGATTCTTCGCGAGCGTGCTTGTGAGCTGGGAATGAGTAACAACCGCTATTATGATATGATTCGCTATAAGCGTGGTGACTGGATGACCAAGCAGCTTCATGGTCTTGTGACTTATCGTTTGCTGAAGGTTGGTACTAACTGGAATCGCCATATCCGTGCTTACATAGGTGATGATAAGGACGCTGGTGTAGCTGAGCCCACTCGTTTTGAGTTCAGTACTTTCCCCCTCGGCAACCGTTCACGTGTACTCTGGGAGTATGATGCTAACGATCTGAATGTACATAAGTGGTTCTTGTTCCCCCTGCCAATTTCAGAGATTAACAAGAATTACGGTCTTGTTCAGAACCCTGGATGGTAAAATAAAATTAGTAATGAGCAATTAGAAATTAGAAATTATGATTACTAAAGTAAAACATATATTCGTGCTACCACTGCTTGCAGGCCTCAGCCTGCCAGCAGCAGCACAGCAAGACAGCACAGGCATCAGTTTTGTGGACCAGGTCATTGAGGTTGGAGCCAATAAGGACTTTACCCGTGCCCAATCTACCGCTGCTGTCTCTGTCATCACTAATAAAAGCGTTGATAAACGCTCGGCTAAGAATATTGGTAATTCGATTCTTGGTCAGGGTAATGGTCTGATATCCTTACAGGGTACTGGAACCTATTTTGAGCAGAATCCTACATTCTATGTTCGTGGTCTGCAACGTCAGAATAGTGACATAACTGCTATTGATGCGAATAAGCCTCTTATTCTTGTAGATGGTATAGAGCGTGATATCAGTATTATCAGCCCTGAGGAGGTTGACCATGTGTCTATTCTGAAAGATGCTGCCGCCGTAGCACTCTATGGCTACAAAGGTGCCAACGGTGCCATCCTGATTACCACCAAGCGGGGTCAGTATAATTCGCGTAACATCCGTGTCAGCTATGATCACCTGTTCAACTTCCAGTCTAAGCGACCAAAATTTGTTGATGGTGCCACCTTTGCAAGTGCCATGAACGAGGCTTTGGTCAACGAAGGTGGTGCTCCCCGTTATACTCCAGAAGAGATTGCCGCCTTCCAGAGTGGGCAGTATCCCTACCAGTATCCTAATGTGAACTGGGTGGATGAGACTTATCGTAAGAATGCTGTCACCAATAAGGTGGGTGTTGAGTTTAGTGGAGGTGGCGAGAAGTTCCGCTACTTCACGATGTTAAATCTGCTTTCTGACAAGGGTTTCATCAAGAACTTTGATGAGAACGATGGCTATTCTACGCAAGATAAGTATGTGCGTGCAAACTTACGTGCCAACTTGGATATTGACCTGACTCCGACAACGTTGCTGAAGGTGAATATGGTGGGTGTCTTGAGTGAGATGTCGCGTCCTGGCGGTCCAACCTCAGTGGGTAGTACTTCCACTACGGCAAAGGCCGACCTGTGGGATATGATTTATAGTATTCCTTCTCTGGCCTTCCCTATTAAAAACGAGAACAACGAGTGGGGCGGTTCGTCAACCTACAGCGGTATCAACAACCCTGTTGCTCAGTCGTCGGGAGCTGCCTATTATAAGTTGCACGAGCGTGCCTTATTTGCTGACATGACCTTGAATCAGGATTTGAAATACTGGTTAGAGGGATTGAGTTTTACTACTCGTGTCGGCTATGACACCTATTCTACACTTTACGAGGATCACAGCATGACTTATGTCTATGGTAACTATCCTGCTACAGGAGTAGGCACAAAGGGTGACTATTGGTCAGCAGGTACTCCTGGAACCATGAGCAAGGGAGCTGCTACTCAGGATTGGACTCGTCGTCTTAACTTCTCGTTTGCCTTCAATTTTGACCGTACTTTTGCTGACAAACATTATGTCTACAGTCAGTTAAAATGGGATTATGAGTATTTTAACAAAACTGGTAGCACTGGTCAGACCATTTATCGCCAGAATCTCTCATGGCTGGGTCACTATGGTTATGACAACCGTTATATTGGTGAGATTGCCCTGGTTTACTCTGGTAGCAACCGCTTAGCTCCAGGTACCAAGTGGAAACTTTCTCCCACAGTCTCTGCTGCATGGGTTGCTTCTAATGAGTCGTTTATGAAAGACATCAGCTGGATTAGTTTCTTGAAGCTTCGCGCCAGCTTTGGTATGATTAACGCTGACTTCCTCCCTGGCGACAATGTATGGTCGTACTATACACAGTCGTATAACGGCTATGCCAGCTGGAACTATCCTTTTGGCAGTGGTTATGAGTCAGCCAAGAACAATGCTTTCGGTGCTATGACGCTGGGTCAGATGGCTGCTGTTGATCCCACTAATGAGAAAGCCTATAAGTACAACTTCGGTATTGATGCTACAATTTTTGGAGGTTTAAATGTTGAGTTCGACCTCTACAAAGAGCATCGTGTAGACATGTGGGTTCCTGGCTCAGGTGTGTACACCGCAGTCATTGGTTTCGACGCACCGTATGCAAATGCAGGTGTGGTAGATAGTCATGGACTGGAGCTTTCTTTGGATTACACTAAGAAGTTTGGCGAGGTGACCTTCAATGTCGGTGGAATGTTCAACTTGAACAAGAACAAGGTGAAAGATATGGGTGAGGAGCCGCGTGCCTTCGAGAATCTCGTTCAGACCGGCAATCCTCTGAACTCCTCATACGGTCTTGTGGCTCTTGGCTTGTTCAAGGACCAGGCTGATATTGACAATAGCCCCAAGCAGAACTTCTCTACTGTCCGTCCTGGCGATATCAAGTATCAGGATATTAATGGCGATGGAGTCATTGATGCCAATGATGTGACCAAGATTGGATATAGTGCCTATGCTCCTGAGTTGTTTTACAACTTCCATGTAGGTGCGGAATATAAAGGTGCCGGTATTGATATGCTGTTCCAGGGTGCAGGTCGCTATTCTGCCAACTTGAATACAAAAGCCATGTACTGGCCTCTGTTGAATACCACCTCTCTTTCACAGCAGTATTATGACGGCCGCTGGTCACCAGCTAATCCCAATCCTAATGCTGAGTTCCCACGTCTGAGCACGGCCAGCAATGCCAACAACTATCAGGCAAGTACTTATTGGCTCCGCAACCGCTCGTTCCTAAAGTTGCGCAATATCGAGCTGTACTATAATTTCCCGGCAGCTCTCCTGCAGAAGACCGGCTTTGTCAACAAGGCCAAAGTTTATGTGCGTGGTATAGACCTGCTCTGTTTCGACCATCTTGACGAGGCTGATGCTGAAAACTATGGTGTTACTAGCCCTCTCACGAAGAGTGTCGTCTTAGGTGTGTCATTGTCATTCTAAACTTATTTAAAGATAGAAGATTATGAAAATTAAATATTATTTCTTAAGCGCTCTTGCAGCCTGCGTCCTCGTGTCGTGCGGCGATAAAATGGACTATAAAGAGTTCAAAATTGACGATGCCGAGTACATGAAGAAAAAGTTTGAGCGTGCTGGCGGCTTGATTACTTCGATGTATAGCAGGCTCGACTCTGACTTCGGAAACTACAGCAATGCCATGCTCAGTTCTGCTACCGATGAGTCTGTGTTCTCTACTGCAGGTAATGCTGTCGAGAGTTTCTATAATGGAGCATGGGGCCCGACTAATGCCAACAGTTCCATTTGGACATCATGTTATCAAGGTATAAACTACTGCAACCTTTTTCTGAACGAGTTCAACAACTTGACTTTTGATGAGTACAAGATGGACTTGGACTACAAGGCTGAGATTCATCAGTATAATAACTTCCAGTTTGAGGCCCGTTTCCTGCGTGCTTATTTCTATTTCCTGTTGGTTCGCCAGTATGGTGACGTGCCTTTCTTTACCAGTTCTCTGGATGCTGCGACAACTAACACGTTACCGCGCACCTCTGCTGAGGATATCTTTAAGTTCATTGACGATGAGTGTGTCGCTATTAAAGACACCATTATCAAGGACTACACAGACCTTGGTAAGATGGCGTTGACGGTGTCTGAGAACGGACGCGCCAACAACTTGGCTGTTTTAGCACTCCGTGCTCGTGCTGCTTTATATCACGCAAGTCCTTTGTTCAACCCAGACAATAATCAGGATTTGTGGAATAAGGCCGCTCAGGCAAACTTGGATGTTATCAATGCTTGTAAGTCTCGTGGTATGGCTCTTTCTACCGACTATGCCGGCTTGTTCCTGGAAGGTAGCTACAAAGATTCAAAGGCTTTGAAGGAATTGATTTTCGGTAACCGTCTCTATAGCTTGAATATCAATTTCGAAACTAACAACTTCCCCGTTGGTATGTCTGGTGCCGGTGCTGGTGGCAAGGGTGGCAACTGTCCTTCTTATAACCTGTATGAGGCTTATGAGGCAGGTGATGTCCGTTTGGCAGCTACGATAGCAAAGAATGGTGACGCTTGGCCTAATGTCAATACCCAGGAGCTGCAAACTTACAGGGGCGGTGCTAACGGTCTGCCCACTGCTAATGCTACTCCTACAGGCTTCTATCTGAAGAAATATGTGAATGGTGGTACCCAGATTAGCGGGTCGAGCGTGTCTACTCGCAACGACCGCACATGGGTTATCTTCCGTCTGGCTGAGTTCTATCTGAACTATGCTGAGGCTTATCTGAACCTGAGCGATAAGTCTGGTTTTACGATGACGGCAGCTAACGCAATCAATACTGTACGTAATCGTGCTGGACTTGGCAACTTGTCAGACGGTGAGGCAACACTTGACGCTTGCAAGAAGGAGCGTTTTGTGGAGTTTGCTTTTGAGGGACAGCGCTTCTTTGATGTTCGCCGTTGGAAGGAAGGCTCTAAGTATTTCCAGAATATTTATGGATTGGAGATTACCAAGAATGCTGACGGATCATTTACAGAGACGAAGAAATTGGTTGGTGCTGGCCTGTTGCCAAACGCTCGCGACTGGCAGGAGAAAATGAACCTCTTCCCCATACCGCAGAGTGAGATCATGAAAAATCCAAATCTGACTCAGAATCCAGGCTGGTAAATACAACTTGATAACAAATCTGGTATGAGGTGTACTTTATCGACAGGGTACACCTCATTATTAAGATATTGTTAAAAAAACAATATTTCTTTGTAATTCAAGAAAATTTTGTAAATTTGCACTCAAATACATATTTAATATACTTATTTACTAATTAAAACTAAAGTTTATGAGAAAATTTTATCTCCTTTTTGCTGCTTTATTCGCCTTTTCTTTGGTGACTGAGGCAAGTATCAAGAACCTGTACAAGCAGGATTTTGAGGTGGCTAAGAATGCTGCAGATGCTGGTTGGATTTCGCCTAACAACGCTGACGGTATGAAGGTAGCCGGTGATGCCTATGGTAGTTTTTTTCAGTTTACACAGGCCGGCGGTGGTGACCGAAATGCTTACACTATCTGGGGAACTGAACTCTATGGAGAGGGTGTAAACCAGTACACTGTAAAATTCGACTTCTCACCTGCTAAGAAAGGTGATACTAACCTTTCAAGTGAAGTAGTCGTATTTGCTGATTACACATGGCTTTCTAATGGTCGCTGGAACAATGCTAACTACCGTAAGACAGCTGCTGAAATTAAGGCGGGTGCTACCGAGCCTAATCGCTGGTGGCTGTTCGACCTCACTGAGCTGACTGATGAGGCTAAGGAAGGTGACACATGGGCTGTCAACGGTGACTCTGTTAATTTTGTGAAGTTGGCTTTCGATGGTTGGTACACTGTTACTCTTGATGTGGATGTTACAGCTCGCACAGTAGCTTGGGGCATTTCTGATGAGTTTGGCACTCCCATTGGCACTGGCATTTACAATGTACCTGCCGAAGTTGAGAATCTGTATGCTACCGGTATGAATCTGCTAGGAGGCAG
>Ga0256407_10004700_pt1 | contig 22548 bp, 16 predicted proteins | sample RumenRJG_04DNA_FD_193489 | JGI IMG/M metagenome (GOLD analysis project Ga0256407, IMG submission 193489) | Bovine rumen microbial communities from Lethbridge, Alberta, Canada - RJG_04 | ecosystem: Host-associated > Mammals > Digestive system > Stomach > Rumen | place: Canada: Alberta... | reverse complement strand
GATACATACCACTTCCCACAGGGTTATCTCGATGGTACCAGTGATGCTGCCAAGGCTAATGGCGGCATAGGCTCCTGCCCTCACTATCATCTGGGAGAGAACGCCATTGTCGACAAGGTCAGCAATCTCGGTACTACCTATGATGTCGAGTCAGGAACGTGTAACCCCGGTTTCAAGGGCAGCGGTGGCAAGCGTGAAAATGTTAAGAGTTATACCTACTTCGCTTTCGAGGACCTTGGAACAAGCGATGACTTCGACTTCAACGATGTGGTGGTGCGTGTCAGTACACCCGATGAGAACAACGTTTCGACTGTAGAACTTTGTGCCATTGGTGGTACGTTGTTGCAGAAAGTATTCTGTGACAATGTCCAGATTGGTAACGAGGTACATGAGTATGGTTCATTTGGTGACAATACCAAGAAGTTCGTTAAGATGCCTCTTGCTGTATTGGGAACAGTAAACGTGCCACAGGGTAAGTCTCCTGCCGATCTGAATATCAATATCCAGGTGACCAGAAGTAGTGGTGAGATTGTTACTGTGGGTGGTCCAAAGGCTGGTGAGACTCCTTTCCGTGTCATAGTCTCTGGCAATGACGAGGGCAAGTGGTTCTGGGCTAAGGAGCGTACCAATATCAGTGATGCTTATACGTTGTTTGGTAAATGGGGCGCTGACATGGACAGCAATCCAGACTGGTACAAGTCTCCGGTTAAGGGTCAGGTTATTGAGTGGTAGAAATTAGTATCAAATAGTTGTTACCTTTGCTGCCACTATGGTACTGAATTATATCTGGGTAGCTTTCTTTCTCGTTGCATTCGTTATTGCAGCGGCAAAGTTGTTGTTTTGGGGAGACTTCGATGTATTCCCAGCAATGATGGACTCTACTTTCAGTTCGTCGAAGACAGCCTTTGAAATCTCCTTAGGTCTGACAGGTGTCTTGTCACTCTGGATGGGTGTCATGAAAATTGGTGAGAAGGGTGGAGTGGTTAATGTACTGGCACGCCTATTGTCACCTGTGTTCACCAAGCTCTTCCCAGATATTCCCAAGGGACATCCCGTCACGGGCAGCATCTTCATGAATATCGCCGCCAACATGCTGGGACTCGACAATGCCGCCACACCGCTGGGATTGAAGGCCATGGAACAGATGCAGGAGTTGAATACCAAGAAGGACACTGCCTCTAATCCGATGATTATGTTCCTGGTGCTGAACACCAGTGGACTGACACTCATCCCCGTGAGCATCATGGTCTATCGTGCACAGATGGGTGCAGCCCAGCCGACTGACATCTTCATCCCAATCCTATTGGCGACATTCTTCTCCACCATTGTAGGCATCATTGTCACCTCCCTGTTTCAGCGCATCAACCTGCTGAACCGTACCATGCTGTTGACGCTGGGTGGCGCCTGTACGTTGGTGGCTGCCGTTATTTGGGGCTTCTCGCAGATGAATTCTGAGACGATGAACCGTTGGAGCACCACCGTGGCCAACATCCTGCTGATGACCATCATTACCGGATTTATCGTCGCTGGTGTCCGCAAGAAGGTGAACGTCTACGATGCCTTTATCGAGGGCGCTAAGGAAGGCTTTACCACTGCCGTCCGCATCATCCCCTATCTGGTGGCTATCCTCGTTGGAATCGGCGTGTTCCGTGCCAGCGGAGCGATGGATATGCTCATTGGTGGTCTGCGTGCAGGAGTCGGAGCCCTTGGCGTCGATGCCCAGTGGGTGGATGCTATGCCTACCGCACTGATGAAACCGCTGTCGGGCAGTGGTGCCCGTGGCATGATGGTGGATGCCATGACAACCTATGGTGCCGACTCGTTTGTGGGTCGCCTGTCGTCAGTCTTCCAGGGTTCGACAGACACCACCTTCTATATTCTGGCTGTCTACTTTGGTTCGGTGGGTGTCTCGAAGACGCGCCATGCCGTCACCTGTGGACTGCTGGCTGACTTGGCAGGTATTTTGGCAGCTATTGCCATCTGTTACCTGTTCTTTGCATAAACATTATTATATTAAATAAAAACATTTGAAAACATTTGAAGAACTTGGTGTAAGCGAAGGGATTCGCAAAGCCATTGAGGAGATGGGTTTCGTACAGCCCATGCCCGTACAGGAGGAAGTAATACCTTACTTGTTAGGAAACCGCAACGACGTCATCGCCTTGGCCCAGACGGGTACAGGTAAGACTGCTGCATTCGGCATTCCAGTATTGCAGCGTATTGACACCAGTCGCAAGGAGACGCAGGCACTTATCCTGTCGCCTACCCGTGAGCTGTGTCTGCAGATAGCCGACGACTTGCGCGACTTCTCAAAATACATGGATGACATCCATGTGGAGGCCGTCTATGGTGGTGCGTCTATCGAACAACAGATTCGTGCCCTGCGCAAGGGCGCACAGATTATTGTCGCTACCCCAGGCCGTCTCATCGACCTGATGAACCGTGGCGTCGCCAAACTGGACAACGTATATAACGTCGTACTCGACGAGGCCGACGAGATGCTCAATATGGGATTCTCAGAGAGCATCGACGCCATCCTGGAGGGTATTCCCGAAGACCGCAACACGCTGCTCTTCTCCGCGACGATGAGCAAGGAGATAGAGCGTATCGCCAAGGGTTATTTGCACGACTATAAAGAAATTGTAGTTGGAAGTCGTAATGAGGGTGCGGAGCACGTGAACCATATCTATTATATGGTGAATGCCAAGGACAAGTACCTGGCGCTGAAGCGCATCGTCGACTACAATCCCCGCATCTTCGCCATCATCTTCTGTCGCACAAAGATAGAGACACAGGAGGTGGCCGACAAACTCATCAAGGACGGCTATAACGCAGAGGCGCTGCATGGCGACCTCAGCCAGCAGCAGCGTGACCTGACCATGCAGAAGTTCCGCCAGCACACGGTACAGCTGTTGGTGGCTACCGACGTTGCTGCCCGTGGTCTGGATGTCGACGACCTGACACATGTCATCAACTACGGTCTGCCCGACGACATCGAAAACTATACGCACCGTTCAGGCCGTACGGGCCGTGCCGGCAAGAAAGGTACGAGCATCTGCATTGTCCACAGTCGTGAGAAGTTCAAGATTCGCAACATCGAGAAGGTCATCGGCAAGCAGTTCGAACAGGGTGCCATTCCCTCAGCACAAGAAATCTGTAAGAAACAGCTCTACAAGGTGATGGACCAGATTGTCAAGACCGATGTCGACGACGAGGAGATAGCTCCCTTCATGCAGGATATCCAGCGCTACTTTGAGTATATCGACAAAGAGGAACTCATCAAGAAAATCGTCTCGATGGAGTTTGGCAAGTTCCTGTCTTACTATGCCGATGCACCAGAGATAGAGGAGGTGAATAGCAAGAGGGAAGAAGGAAGAGGCAAGAGAGAAGACGGACGCGGTCGGAAGCAACCGACACCTACCAGCAAGGGCTACAAGAAACTGTTCATCAATCTGGGTAAGAAGGACGGCTTCTATCCTGGCGAGCTGATGCAGACGCTGAATCGCTTTGTGGGTGGACGTCAGGAGGTAGGCCACATTGACCTGCTGGACACCATCTCCTATTTCGAGGTACCCGAGAAGGATGCCAAGAAGGTCATGATACAGCTAACGGGCATCCGCTATAAGGGACGCACCGTACGTTGCAACGATGCCGACGAAGGCGGCAAGGCTGACAAGCCCAGTAGTCCCAGAGCATCTCGGGAATCAAGAAATTCTCGGGAGTCCAGAGAGCCCAGGAAGAAAGCTCCGAAGGAACAAAAGACCTACAAGAAGGAAGACTGGATGCAGTTTCTGGCCCCTAACAGCAAGAAACTGAAAGGCGAAGTCCCCGACTTCAGCGAAGAAGGCTGGGCCATCCGCAAACCTCGCAAGAAGAAATAAAAAGAGACGCTTCGTATGGAGCGTCTCTATTCTTATATCATCCAATGATACTTATTCCGGAATGTATTTGGGATTTAATGTGAGGGTGAATGTCTTAATGGTCTTCCAATTAGAAGCATCACTTGATCTCTTGAGATCAAATTCGCCCATCATAACACCGTTGTCATATTCATCGACGACAGCTTGTACGCGCTGGATTACCTGTTCTTCGGTAACAGTCTGATTATTGATTCCTTCCAAAACACCAGCCAAATCTCTATCAAATGCTTTCACAATCGCCTCTTGACCTTTGACATACTGCAATTTGTCAACGCGGTCGTATTTGTAATACACATTCGTTTTAATTGTCGTAGACTCATCATCGCCGCATGACTGCACACACATGCCCATCACTGCCACCAGCAGCATGAGCATCATAGACTGAATTTTCTTCATAATTTACTGTTATTAAATATTAAAATCGCCGCAAAGATAGTTATTCTGTATGAATAATGCAAATTATAAGCAATATTTTTTATGAGAGAGTGAATTATTTAGCATTAATCTCTTTAATCAGTCTGTCTGCATGTCCCCAACGGTCCATCATGAACAGCATGTAGCGGACATCAACATTGATGGTACGTGCCAGCTGGCGGTCGAAGAAGATGTCGCTGGCCAGCGAGTCCCAGTTGCCGTCGAAGGCCAGTCCCAGCAGTTCACCCTTACCATTGAAGATGGGCGAGCCGGAGTTACCGCCAGTGATGTCGTTGTTCGAGAGGAAGCAGAGCTGCATAGTACCCGTCTCCTTGTCAGCATAAGGACCGAAGTCGTTGCTACTGAGCAGTTCATGCATGATGGGCTCGGCAAAGTATTCGAAGTTCTGGTCGGCCAGCTGCATCTTGTCCCACAGCGAACGGGCCGTGGTGTAGTAGCCAGAGGGTTTTCCGCCCAGTGTGTACTCGCCAATCTGTCCGTAGGTCATACGCAAGGTGAAGTTGGCATCCGAATAGTTAGGCATATCCATCTCCATGCGCAATACGGCGGCACAGAGCAGCTTCTCCTGTTCGTTAATCTCCTCGTTCAGCGTACGACGGGCCTCGTTCAGCTTAGCTACGAAGTCCGACAGGTCAACACTATACTGTACGCCCAAGTCTTTCTTGTAACTCTTTTTGTTGAAGTAGATGGGCTTGCCTTGCATCAGGAGCGACTTGTTGTAGAGGGCGTTGACATACGCCTCGCAGTCACCATGGAACTTCTCGTCGATGGTCTTGTACAGGTCAGGTAGCCACTCAGCATCCGTCACCTGTTCGCGGTAGTTCTTGATGAGAGCTGCCAGTATCTCGCAGTCGGTGGCCTTGTCCCACTCCGCGCTGTTGTCGTTGAACTCATGATACTGCTTCTTGGGCTTGTTCTCCGGACCCTTCACGGGCATGCCCCAGCTCAGGCGCCAGGCACGCAAACTCAGCTGTTCCTGTGCAAAGAAAGTCTCCATGAACAACGTGCGGATACGTGTCAAGCCCATACGCTTCTGGTACAGGTCGGCCATCTTGTCGAAGTCCACCTTCTCGAGTCCTGTATTCTTGGCGGTGTCCTGCCACTGGCGGATGCGTGCCTCGAAGTCACGCTTCTGCTGAATCAGTCCCGTACTGTCGATACACTTGTTCATACCCAGCGAGTTTTTCCAGTAGTTGCTGGACTGTGCATATTTCGAGTCGTACATGATACGGATAGCCTCGTCGGCACGCATGTGGCGCAACATAATCTTCTGTTTGATGTCACGCACCTGGGCACGTGGTGCATTGGCGGCGTCGCGACGCTCCTGGATGCCGTAGCTCGACAGGTAACGGCTGGTGCTGCCCGGATAACCCATAATCATGCAGAAGTCGCCAGGTTTGTAGCCATCCATGCAGACGGGAGCCCACGACTGCGGGTGATAGGGTACGTTGTCTTTCGAATAGTTGGCAGGACCGTTGGTCTTCGGGTCGGCATAGATGCGGAATACGGAGTAGTCGCAGGTCTGGCGGGGCCACATCCAGTTGTCTGTCTCACCACCAAACTTACCCATCGACTTGGGAACGGTGAACACCAGGCGCACGTCGTTGAAATCGCGGTAGGTGGTCATGTAGTACTTGTTGCCCTCATAGAACGGCTTCACCTCCACGCGCAGGGTTGAGTCCTTTGCACGGATGTCCTTCTGCCATGCGTTCTCGATGGAATCAACGAATTCTTCCACGTCCTTCAGTTTCAGCTTGTCCATACCCAGTTTGTTCAACTCGTCTGTCACGTCCTTCTGTGCTATCATGAAACTGACAAACAGGTCCTCGTTGGGCAGCTCCTCAGCAAAGCTCTTAGCATAGAAGCCATTGAGCAGGTAGTCGTGCTCCACGGTGGAGTGCTCGCGGATGGCGTCGAAGCCACAGTGGTGGTTGGTAAACACCAGTCCATCGGGTGATACGACGACGCCTGAACAGAAGCCTCCGAAGTTGACGACGGCTTTCGTGACAGCGTTATCTGTCTGGTACAGTTGTTCTTTTGACAGCTGGAAACCATACTGCTGCATCTGTTGAAAGACAGCATCCGGCAGGTTGTAGAGTGTCCACATGCCCTCGTCGGCATGGGCTGTTGTCATGGCTAATGCAGCCAATAAACTAATAAAAATCTTTTTCATTAACTATCGTGTTGTTTATTATTTAATGATGAATTTACGTCCGTTCTTGATATAGATACCTGGAGCCAAAGCACCCTGTACGGCCTGACCATTCAGATTGTATATCTGTTGCGACTGCTGACGGCTTTCCATAGGAATGTCTGCAATGCCTGTCTGAATTTCTGGTTGCTCTATCTCCGTCACGTAACTGCTATAAACGTTGCTCTTGGCAATGGTCGGGATATTCATGGTGAATACCTGTTGACTGCCGTCTGGATAGCGACCCACGGTCTCGTCTGTTTTCATCAATGTATAGACGAGATGATCGCTCCAGCTCTCGTCAGCAGCTGTCAGCAGTACGTCGCCACCATCGGCATCCAGTTTGAACGAAGCATGCAGTTGAGACTGTGGATCCAGCTTGTCACACCATACGACAAGATATCCATGAGCAGGGATGATGGTGCTCGTCTGCGTATTCGACTTGCTAATCTGATACTTCTTGGGCTTATTCAGGTTGTCACTTAGGTACATACCTTCTACATCGATGGGCTGGTCAGTGGTGTTATAAAGTTCCACCCAGTCGTTGCGCTTGAAGAATTCATTGACATAGATGTAGTTGGCAGCACTCACCTCGTTGATGCGTACGGGAGTAAGCCCCTCAGCAGCGCGTTGCTCAGTGGATAGTGGGGTGAATAGTGCAGTCAGACTGATGTTGCTGTCTGTTACGTCAATAATGGCATCTGTCAGGATGTCTTCGTCGCTGCTTGCGCCAACAGAGGTCTCCAGTTCGCCAGCCCAGAACAAGTCACCAGAGGTGTAGCTGGTATTGTGAACCTCCACGGCAATGACGTTGGTGCCCTTCTTGAACAGCGACGGATTCAAGTCAAGAGTACCTGTGAAAGGTTCATCAGCAGCATAGGTCGTTGAGAATGTGTTATAGTAGACGGTACCTTGGTTCATGTTGATGCGCCCGGCCTCCTGACCGTTGACCCATACCACGCATCCGTCATCCACCTTATAGTTCAGTTGGAATTGATCCGTGGCAGCAGGAGCACTTGTCAGTGTGAATGTCTTGCGGAAATAGGTTGTGGGATTCTTGTAATTGGCATCAGAACCATAGCTAACGGTAGTTTTCACGCCCGTCATCTTATAGCCAAGAGGGGCTGCTCCCGATTTCCAGGAGGTATCGGTAAAGCCGGTGGCCTTCCAGTCGGCAGCAGCCTCGCCGCTGTCGTAGTATTTCCAGGCGTCGTTCATGGCGAAGACCTGTACAAGAGTACCAGAGGATTTCTTCCATCCGTCGAAAGTGTAGCCAGCAGGAGCCTTAACCTCTAACTGTACAGGAGCGAAGAGCTTGCCGTTGAATGAGGCATAGGGCACCTTGATGCCGTTGATACTGATGGTTGCATCGTCCACGTCGGCAGCAAACTGTACGCTGTGTTTCTTCACGCCGCTAAGTTGCATGGGTGAGTATTGCTGCAACTGGGTCGTCAGGTCTTCCGAGCGTGTCTCCAGCTTGTTCTTGATTTTGTTGGCGCTGTTGTTTGGCGACATATTATCATACTGTGACATGGGACGCATGCTGTCGGCCATCTCATTGATGATGGCTGTGGCACGATGTTTCTCGAAGACGCTTCCTGCCATGATGCAGAAGGTATCTATGAACTTCTTGCGATATTCATCGTGTTTGAGCAGGTTCTTGAACAGCTTGACCATCTTTACATGACTATAGTTGTCGAGTGAGGATAGGCGGTGATCCCATGCGTTAAAAGCATAGTCGAGGTCGAACAAAACAAAACGGAAGCGACCGTCGGCCTGGCTGCGATAACCCTTGACGTTATTATCGGGCCAGTCGTCATTGCCAAGATACAGTTCGGCAGCCATATAGTTGGTAAACTCATCGATGTCGAGCAGTGTCTTCACCTCGTCATAGACGCCAGCCTGATTGATGTTCTCGCTCAGTTCCACCAGGTGGTTGTACGCTTCATCGGTACCGTTGGTAAAGGTGCTGTTCTCAAACATGTCGATCTCTTCGTCGTCATAGCCGAAATTCGCATAGACGAACTTGTCGTTGTTGGGCTCGCGTAGGTTCAGTACCCCCTTGAAACGCCCATTGACATATTCTGCCACCTGCACAAAGCTTTGTACGTCGATGTCGATGCCTGAACGCTGGATGATCGTTTGCAGGGCAGGGTCCATGAAGCGTGAACCAGACCAGACATCGTTACCGCCGTTGCGTACCAGTAGCGTCTTACTGCGGATATAGGGCTTCTGTGGGAAGAATACATAGTCGAAGCGGTTTTGCCCATCAAACACTTTGTTGGACTTGAGTTTCATGGAACGTGGATTCGCTGTTCGCGTCCAACCGCCTGATACAGCGATGTTGACATCCTGGTTGAAGAGCATGCCCTCCGTAGGACTGATATAGCTGAAGTTGACAGGACGGTCCCATGGCTGGTTCCAGTTGACGGGCTCGTCACTGCCGTTGCCCGTAATACCATTGGTACCCTTCACGTCGATACCCCACGTGTTATCGGTAAAATAGCGCTCATCGCCGACGATGGAGATGATGGGGATGGTGTATTCATGTTCCGGTACGATATAGCTGCGGGTAACAGGTACGCTGGGCAGGTAGCCGTCCTTGAACAGGCGGAAGACAAAGTTCGTGGTGCGTGTGATGGTAAACTTTCCATCCTTGCTCTGCTTGCTGGTGTTGGTGGGACTTGAGCCCTCTCCCTGATATGACTCCCACACGATATCGTCGAAGTAGAAGGTATTGGCCTCCGAACTCTCGTTCAGGTGGAAGGCGATGGTCTGCAGAGGGCCGCTACCAACCTGGTCTTCCGTGATGATACCTTCATAGTAGTACTCCTTCCACTGGGTGGTCACATCAAAGCCGCCGTTAAGCATATCCCAGTAGATATAGTCGCCGGGAGTCCTCTGTGACTGTGGGGTGATATGGTCCTTCCTTTCAGCGCGTACCTTCATGCTGAAGCGGTATTTGTCGCCGACATTCCAGATATGGTCTGGGGTGTAGATAAAGAACTGGGTGTCCCAGACTTCTGTGGGATTATCGATAGAGCGCATCTTGATGCCGCGTGAGCCGTTGAACCCTACGCCATCAACGAAATAGGTGTTCATCTCTCCGCTTTCGTCGCCATTCTTGCAGACCAGACAGGTGGCATCGTTACCCTCGCAGTCGCCGTTCTTGATCCAGTTTTTCCATTCCTCAACGGGTTCTTGCTCTTCCTCTTGGGACGAGTTCGGCTTCTGTGGCATGCTGCCATCGGTGGTGTACATCAGCGTGGTCCCTTCAGGAATATCCACCTTGATGCTCAGTGAACCCTGGAAGAGTTGGCTGCCTTGATTGACCACAGGCGCAGCAAGCCTCTGTGATGCAAAGGTCGACGTGGTGTTTGTCGCCCCAGGGGTGGGCGTGGCTGTCCATCCCCATGCGTCGCCACCATCCGTGGTGCGGGCCCAGGCGGTACGACTCATGGCCGTGGGATAGTCCACGCTGGTTATCAATTGCCCGTTTTTGTCGCTCAGGCAGATGGTATTGCCGTCGCAGTCAAGTTTAAAGGGTGCCTGATTGCTCAAAATGTCATTAGAACCCAGCCACACCACCTTGAATCCCTTCGCAGGAACCTTGCCGATGTCTTGGGGCATCTTCCAGAAGGTCAGGTTGTTGGGGTCTCTGCTGAGATACATGCCAGCAAGGTCGATGGCTGTTGTGTTGGGGTTATACAGCTCTATCCAACTGTCGAAATTGGTGGCAGGACTCATCACGACGCCAGCATTCGACGCCATCAGCTCATTGATGACGAGGTTGTCAGCATGAGCCGTTGTGAGCGCCGAGGCTGCCAATAGAGTGAACAATATTCGTTTCATTAGTTTATGGTTTTACGATTTCTTGAAATATTTTCCAATCACAGGAAGGCTCTTGAGTGGCAGGTCTTTGTAGATGATATATGCCACAAAGAGGATGATGAACAGAGTGTTGAAAGCCAGTGCCCCCATCATGGGCCACTCGCTGCTTAGCTGCATCACACAGAAGCAACAGGCAGTGATGAGCACGTAGTAGAAGAGGTCCTTCATAGGGTAGGGTATGGGGTTCTTCTTCTGTCCGACGATGTAGCTCAGCACCATGGCTGTACCATAGCCAGCGACACCACCCCACGCACAGGCCCAGTAACCGTATTGGGGGATGAAGATGATGTTGACGGCAAAGAGTACCAGACACCCTGCCAGCGAGAACCACGCACCATAGATGGTCTTGTCGATGAGTTTATACCAGAACGACAGGTTGAAGTAGACTCCCATCATGATCTCTGCTGCCATGACGATGGGTACCACACCCAATCCCTCGCGGTAGTTGGCACCTAATATGTATTGCAGCAGCGGCATCCATCCCACCACGCAGAGGTATGCCAGCAGTGTGAAGATGAGGAAGTACTTCATGGCTGCCGCATAGTATTCAGTCTTGTCGGCGTCCTTCGACTTGGCGAAGACGATGGGCTCGTAGGCATAGCGGAACGCCATGGTGATCATGGCCATAATCATGGCAATCTTCACACACGAGCCGTAGTCGCCCAGCAGGATGTTTGCTTGTTCCTCGTCGGGATATACCAACGGGAAGAGAATCTTGTCGGCCACCTGATTCAGGATGCCTGCGATGCCCAGTATCAGGATGGGCCATGAGTAGCTGAACATCTGGCGCAGCAGTTGTCCATCAAACTTCCACTGTATCTTGAATAAATCGGGTATGAAGAACAGCGTGATGAATGCTGTACACAACAGGTTGATAAAGAAGACGTAGAATACCGACGTCTTGCCAAGTACGACAAAATACAGCACATTCAGTCCGATGTTAAAGACGATGAACAGCATTTTCAGCGATGCAAAACGGATGGCACGCTTCTGGAAACGCAGGAAACTGAACGGGATAGCCTGCAGGGCGTCGAGGGCTACCACCACGCCCATCATTAGCAGATAGTCAGGGTGCTCCGCATAGCCGAGGACATTGCTGATAGGCGTAATCAGTCCGAACAGCAGCAGCAGGAACAGGGCAGTTAATGAACCCACCACGGCCATTGCCGTTGTGAACACCGTGTCGGGCTTGTTCTTCTCGTCGTTGGCAAAGCGGAACAGGGAAGTCTCCATACCGAAGGTCAGCAGCACCAGTATCAGCGCCACGTAGGCATAGACATTGGTGCTGATGCCGTAGTCGCCCGTTTCGTGCGGCATATAGTAAGTATAAAGCGGTACCAGCAGGTAGTTTAGGAATCTGCCAACGATGCTTGATAATCCGTAGATGGCCGTATCCTTGGCCAGAGATTTCATGTTTGCCATAGTTTCCCAAAGTGTGTTTTAATCATCAGAAGCTGCTCAGCCACGCCTTCAGCTCCAGCATCATCTCCAGGTGGTAGGCGAACGACTGGCGGATGCCGAAGCCGTGACCTCCTGAGGGGTAGATATGCATGCTGGCAGGCACCTTGTTGGTATACAGCTCCTCATAGTAGTTGAGGCTGTTGACGGGGGGCACTGCCTTGTCGTCGTGGGCCAGAGCCAGGAAGGCGCGTGGCGTGTGGTGACCTATATGCTGCTCGTTGCAGTATTCGTTCACCAGCTTGCGCTTGGGCTTCTTGCCCAGCAGATTGTCGCGCGACCCCTGATGCGTCACTCCCTGTTCCATGGAGATGACGGGGTAGAATAGTATCTGGAAGTTAGGCATGGCGTCGCCTGTGGCATGGGTGGCAACGGTAGAGGCCAGATGACCACCTGCCGAGAAACCCATAATTCCTACACCCTTCGTGTTGATATGCCATTCCTTGGCATTGCGGCGTACCAGTCGCATCGCCTCTTCGGCATCCTCGCCAGGCACCTGCCAGACACCGTGGGGCATGCGGTACTTCAGCACTATCAGGGCAATACCCTGACTGGTGAAGAACGGTGCCCACTCATGTCCCTCGTGGTCCATGGCCAGATGGGTGTAGCCACCGCCAGGACAGCACACTACGGCACGTCCCGTCGCCTTTTTCTCGTTGGGCAGGTATACCCACACCTTCGCCATGTCCTTTGGGTCGTTGTTACTCGTCTTCGGACCTTCTGGCCACAGATTCATCTCTATCGGCTTCTGTGCCGTAGCGCTCATCGCCACTAACATCATCGTCATTAACAGTAGTTTCTTCATATCGTGTCTTGTTGTGCTTTATGAATGATGCTGTTTACCAACCAGTATCGTCTGATGCTGTTTCTGTGCCGCCGTCGGTGTAACCCCTTACGTTATAGGGTTCGCTGCCAGCAAGGAGACGTTGTTGGTGCTGGATTTTTACCTCGCACATAGCGGGTTGCTGATATCTTTTCTTCATGATGCTGGATTTACTTTACCTCCGATTCTAATGTTAACAGTATACTGCTTGCCAGCCTCCCAAGTGCCTGAAGACAGGGTAAGGATCTTCTGTTTGTCAGTGTTGTAGTTGATTACTATCTGAATGCCGTCCTTTGCCTGGGGGATGAAGAATAGCCATCCGCAGGGCAGCAGTTTCATTTCTGTGGTGACGGTGATATCGCTTTCGGTCAATGTGTAATACCTCTTGGTTTCGTCAGCCCAATCGGTTGAATAGCCAGGGGTTCCCCAGCCTGTGCTGTAGCTGTAATTCGCCTGGTTCTTCATGCCCTTCAGTATGATGCTGTTTACCGTATAGTCTGTGTCCACCTCCTTATAAACCTTGAACTGCACAGCGGCACAAGCATGGTCGAAGGTCAACGATACTTTTCCCTTGTTGTCGTTATAGGAAATGCTCTTGTGGGTAGCAACGAGGAAATCCTTCTGGTTGAAAGGATCGTTATACATTGTAAAAACAACGTAGGGATTGCCACCGTTCCACTGAAATGCTGTTCCATATACTGTGTCGTAATTATAGGCGTAGAAGTCGATTTTTGTGTCCTTCTCGTCTCCTGTAGGCCAAGGGATAGTATTCCATCCAGTACCGCCCTTAGTGAAAGTGTATTTATTATTTTCATAATTCATGTAAAATTTACTCAGCGTTGCCGTAGTAGTTGCTGCTGCCGTACGTGTCATTTCTCGTGCATTGGCACTTTCGTCCTGCATGGGATTTTCACCTACCACGACGGTCAGGAGACGGGGTGATGGGACATCGGGTGGAGTGTTCACACCATCGTCACTATCCCCGCAGGCAGCAAGGGCTATGACGGAAAAGAAGAATAATAGTTTTTTCATATTGTTAATCATGTTTTTTATATTTCATATAAATCTGGTGCAAAGATACGCATTTTTTCTGATATGAGTGCAAATTCCATAAAAAAATGAAAGAAGCGTGTATCAGCATCTGCTACATGATATACACTTTACGTAAACGTTTGAGTGCTAAAAGAATTGGTTTTAGGGACACGGAAGACAAGAAATATGTACTTTTGTGGGCAGAAAATAAAAACTACTAATGATGAAAAAACTACATTTCTTTAAGAAAACAGCAGTCCTCTTGTGTATGGGGGTATTGACAGTGATGCCCGTTGCGGCTAATGACATCCATGTTGCCACTACTGGCGATAACAATAATGAGGGTACGCAGGATGCTCCGTTGCTCACCATCGATAAGGCTATGGAAATCGTGCAGCCTGGCGACCGTATCTTGGTGCACGAGGGTACCTACATGATTACCAAGCGTATCAAGATTCCTGCCCTGAACACCAATCCCGACCTCCGCTGTGAGCTGCGCGCCTGGCCGGAGGATGCCGTGGGCAAGGTAATCATCGACGGCACGAACATGAATCCTTCGTCAGAGATAGAGTTCAAGCAGTCGCGTTGCATCTATGTCAACCACGAGGCCAACTACTGGACCTTCTACGGCTTGGTGCTGCAGAATGCCAAGGACAATGGTATGAAGATAGAGGGCTCTTATAATATCGTGGAGCGTTGTACGTTCCGTTGGAATAACGACACAGGCCTGCAGATAGGTATGTTCAAGGACTTCTCCATTGAGGAGACCAAGTCGTTCCCCATCAGTGGCAAACCGACCTTCAACCCTAATTTCAGCTATTGCCGATATAACAAGGTCATCAACTGCGACTCCTATGAGAATGCTGACCTGAAGGCGTATAGCGGCACTGACGACGGTGGTGATGCCGATGGCTTTGCCGTGAAGCTCTTCCCAGGGCCTGGCACAGAGTTTCATGGCTGTCGTGCCTGGACCAATTCCGACGACAACTGGGATCTCTACATGACTTATCATCCTGTGGTCATCGACCACTGTTGGGCATGGCATGCTGGCTATCTGTCTGATGGCAGCGAGGGTAAGAATGGCAATGGCTTCAAACTCGGTGGTGGTGGCTCTGCCGGAGGTGCCAACTTCGACTATTCGGTGGGTGCTCATGTGTTGACCAACTGTGTGGCTTTCGAGAACCTGCACAAGGGCTTCGACCAGAACAATGCCTATGAGGGCATGTATATCTTCAACTGTGTGGCCTGGGGCAATGAGTTCAACTACCGCTTTCCCACAGAGTTCAAATATGGCACAATGGATATCCACAACTGTATAGGGTGGGGCGCTACGGCCGAGAAGAGTGGCAGGAAGATTGGTAACCACGAGTTCCTGTCGCCCGACAAGGCTGGCTATCAGGACCCTACAGCTGGCACGACCTACAATTCATGGATTGAGATAGACGGCTGCAATCCCATCAAGGAAAGCTACAAACCTGATGGCGGCGACTATACTCCTGAGACGCAAGACCATAGCGGCGAGTTCCTTTCACTGTCTGTCGCTGACTTCAAGGCCGACCGCGAAAGCGATGGTTCGTTGCCCAACAATAACTTTGCCCGTCTGAAGCCCGGCAGCATCTTCAAGGATAAGGGTATGCCTGTTGTTGGCTTTACTCCTGCCCGTAAGATGACAGAGGCAGAGTGTCTTTCTTATATCGAAGGACTGAACGAGTACGTCACTGCCGACGACATCTATATCCCTTATAATGACGATGCCCCTGACTTCGGAGCCTTCGAGCTGGACGGTGTGCCTGTTCCCTATGTTGTTCCCGACAAGATTGAGGTGAAGTGCCAGACGGCCAACTCCTCACAGGAAATTGTAGAAGGTCAGCCGATTGCGGATATCGTCTACGAGCTGAACGATGTTGCTACGAAGGTGGTCGTCGAGGGACTCTGCACAGGACTTTCCTATGTATTCGATGCCGCCAGCCATACGGTGACCATCAGTGGTACGCCACAGACCAATTGTACCTTCAAACTCATCGCCACAGGTAATGAGGCAGAAGGTGTGAAGCCCTACACCACCACGGGTAACATTGTCCTGGTCACTCCTTTCCGGGTGCTGACGGGCGACTGGTATCACTTTCAGGATGCTTGGGACGCACTGCCTGTCGACCTGCAGGGCGTGCTGGAGATGATTCCTGGCAGCAGCAATACCACGTCTTACGATCCTGAGAAGACAGAGAGTGGCGGTAGCGTTCCTGGTGGATGCACCTTGGGCGGTTTTGATATCGGTAAGAACAATGGTGGTATCCGATGGAATCTTTCTGGCGGCGTGCTGCAGCTGAAGGTTAACCTCCACTTCACTGGCGACCGTACCTTTACTGTCAAGTGGACGCTGGCCAATGGTCAGTCAGGGTCTTACACTACTGAAAAAATGAAGAAGTCCACCCTGCTGGAGTGGGATATGATTCAGGTGGCTGGCATCAGTGAAGCCGAGGCCAAGCAGATTCGTACCATCGAACTGTTGAATGCGTCCTCTAGTGGCGGTGCTCGCGTTTACGACATGTATGTCCGAGTGCCTGATGCCTCTGCCACTGCCATCACTACCGTGAAGACGGTCAACAGCCATGACCGCACTCGGAAGCTGATGGAGGCAGGTCGTGTCATTATCCTGAAGAATGGCCAGCGCTACAATCTCCAGGGCCAGCAACTTTATTGATGAAAAAAGACTCAGGGGGTGAAGTGATCCCCCTGAGTCCCAACGAACTACTGTCTCGCCATCTCCCACCCTTTCAGCATAGCGAACCAGTCTATCGACGTGATGCCGTTCTCCTGAATGGCCATCGCTGCGCCCAGCGCTATCCAGCGTGCAGGGCTCTCTGATGGGATGCCTAAGGGTTCGTCTGGGTCAATGCCTGTCAGCCTGCTGACGTTCTCTACATACGCCCTCGTATTGTTCTCGTTGGGTGGCGCCCACCTGCCTACGATGGCCCTGATGGTGTAGAGCCTGTACGTGTGGTAGTAGGTACGGGTGAGCAGCTTGAATGCTGCTCTCCACCCATACGCTAAGTTCTCAAACTGGCAGAACTGTGGGTCTGTCTGTTCCTTCTTCATTCCCTGCCACTGATCCTTCGTTCTCCGGATGTTCAGCGGATTATTATTTCTGATTCCTCTTGGTAACATGACTATTAATTCTTTATGGAAACATACTTTGCAAGATTGCAAGAATGCAAGATTTTACTTTTTCTTCGTCCAACTCTTGCCTTCCTTCTCAACCCAGCCATCGGCCTTCCAACGGCTAATAATGGAGTACAGGGAACCATCGCTAAACTCATTGCCCTTCAGTCTACGCAGGTCTTGCATGGTGAATGGTGAGGGCAACAAACTGAAGATGTTGCCATTGACGGTGGTGTAGCCATTGTCCTCCGAGTTGTTATAGTGCTTAACCAACAGTGGGCCAAACACCTTCAGCTGCATCTGTAGCGTATATTCTGCCATCTTCACGGCAAAGTCCACACAGGCATTCGACTCCTTGCCAGCCAACAGCATGAACACTACGCCACACCTGAAACCGATGACCCCAGCACGACGACGGAAGCGGTCCTTGATGGTGTCAATCTCCATCGACGACTCTATGCGCTTCTCCTCCAGCCAACGGTCTATGGCCTTGCGGATACGAGGAGTGTCGTAGAATCCTGATGCTGTGCGTAGCATGGCCGTAGCCTGCGTAATACGGCTCTGGTCAGCTTCCGACAAGTCCTTGAAGACGGTAATCTTCTCAAACATTCCGTCGGGCATCTCCGAGAGCATCATACGACTTGACAGGCCATTCTCAGCATTCGACTCATTCCTGCCCGAAAACATCTTCTTGGTGGTCCTAGGTGTGCCCAGTATGGTCCATGAGTAGGCAACCCTCACGTCTCCACTCTCCGACTGGTCAGAGTTATAGTCCACACCCCATCGCTCTCGTGCAAAGGCATTTCTGTAGATGTCCCACTTCTGGGCCCACGAACCCCCACCGTTCGACTTCAACAGCGTCTCGGCCTCGGTACAGATGGAGTACAGCGAGTGGCCCTGCGACTGCTTCAGTCGCTTCAGCAATTTTGAGCACGAGATGGTGATAGGCACCACCCTGATAACCTCCTTCGGGGCCTCTTGTGCACGCTCGTTGGCCTTACGTCGCTTGTTGGCCTCACGAACCTTATCCTCACGTTCCCTGACCAAATCATCGTCGCGACGTAGTTCCACCAGCCAACGCTCTACAGCTTCCTCAATGGCCGACTTGTTCGAGGCCTGCTCACCCAGTATGATGGCCATACCGCCCAGGTAACTGATTTTGCCGTCACAATAGCGATAAGTAACCCCATCGGCCAGTGCCATCAAGGCAGGCATCTGACCCACTATCAGCGCTGGCCACATGTTCTGGGGATAAGGTTTCAGACTCTCCTTCAGTCCTATCGGCAACTTGTTGGCATCAATGGTCATCATAGTAGCAGAATTGCACACGGGAGACCCTACTGTGCTCTTTTCACTTGTCTTCTGTTGTGCTTTGGCGTTGATTTCTCTTAGGGCAGTATTCATGAAGCCCTTGTTGGCATCGTACTTCTCGTAGAAGTAGTCTATCAGTTTCTGGCAATCTTCCGTCTGCGAGTAGTTGGGCAGTCGCTGGGCAACGACAGCACAGAGCTGTTCCCTGCTCATCAGCTTGGCTACACCTACTGACAATACCGCCATCAGGTTTGCATGCCAGTTGTGAACGCCCCAGACGTCCATCTGGTCTGCCTGCAGTCCCGCCAGTCCTACACAGAGGTCAAAGGCCTCCATCGATACGGAAGTGGCCTGCTCCGTCTGCGGCTGAGGTAGTGGGGACTGTCCCTGCTGTGAGTAGCGAAGCGGATTACTGAGGGACTGTCCCCTATATGTTTTCAGCGGTCTGCCGTCAACATCTAGGCCACGCATCAGATATGCCTCCTTGCGCTCTGCCAGTTCCTCGTCCGACAGCTGCTCCAACCAGTGTGCTGAGCGATAGACCTCTTCGTCCTTACCCGTTATGTAGATGAAACGCTCCGGGGTGATGCAGCTCTCGTCGTAGGGTACGCCTATCTCCTTACAGAACGCCTGCTGGGCTTCCTCGATGGTCATCCCCTTGGGTATGCGGATGTAGATATGCACCTTCTTACGGGCCGAATAAGCTATGCGCAGCACCTGCTCCTGCCAGTCCGAATACTCGTCCTCGTTGATGGTTAGCGCCTGTTTGACCGCCTCTTCCACCAGTTCCTTGTCGTCAACGTCCACGCAGGTCATGTGGGTGAACGCCTCCGGCATGATGTCCTTCTGGGCCCTGTGGTTGTTGCGAAATGCCGCGTAGTGCGGACAGATATACGGCAACAGGTCCTTCTGTTTCTCGTCACCACCACGAATGTCGGCAACCATCTTTCTCAGCCAGTCTTCGGAGAGCAGCCCGTCGAGCTGCTCCGAAGTCCACGACTCTGCATACCCGCGACCTTTGTTGCCAGCATGCTGTGTGTTTCCTGCTATCTGCATCATAGTCCCCTCTCCTTTAAGTAAGCCACCAATTTCTCAACCGCTTTCGGCAACAACGTAGAGAGCTGGTCGCGCTGACCGTTGGGCAGTACGAAGTAGACGCGATCCATTCCGTCATCGCCAAACGATAGGCTCAGATGCCCCTCCTTGTATTCCGGCTTCTTACGTTTGCGGATTTCGCGCAGGAAGTCAAAGCTACCGTTCGACAGCATCTGACCGCGCCCCCTACCGCAGAACGGCTTCACCAGTCCTATACGCGGATTGTCAGGCAATACCTGTACGTAATCCATACCACTCTCTGTCTCTGTGACGGCAACCTGTGCGGACAGCGTCACCAATGTCTGATTGTTCTTAATACTTTTCATAATCATGCGAAATTGTGGTTGAAGGGGAAGTGTAGGAATATATTTAGCGCTAATTTCAATTTCACATCGATGACTTCCTTCACCACACCTTCGCCCGATTACTTCATTTACATCATCAGCTTAGTAAGGTTAAACACACGGATGTTCTGAATCTTCTTGCCTTGCCAGTCCGACAGGCTGAAGCCTACATGCATCTCACACTTCTCGTGAGCCTCGCAAGCCTTCTTCAAGCCCTCTATGAACTCTGGGTTCGGCACATTCATCTCACCCATCAACTCGTCACTGTGCTCCTGACCGTCTTTCGACATGTAGGGCACTGCCAAGGTCAGTTTAATACTCTGGCGGCTCTCACCGTCCTTGTTGGTCCACTCTCTGGTCTGACCAACCTCTTTAATAAAACCTCTGATAATCATACTTTTTGTTGTTTTAAAATGTTGAATAAAAATTATTAGAAAATTTAGTTCCTATTATGGGAATTCGTTTCTTAGAAAACCACCTCTTTCGTGTCCTTGTCTCTGACCACTCCCAGCGACTTGCCCGCCAGCTTCATGGTCTCGCTCATCTCCCAGTATCGGCAGGTGTGCATCGGTTCCACGTCCTTGTCAGTCCTTGTGCACCGACGCAAGCTCACAGCCCTTGTCAATGCCTTCCAGCGACATGCACAGCAACACTTCTTCACCCTGATTCCCTGCGGATTGGTCTCGTAGATAATCTGCTTCATCGTTGTATACCGTTTTACTTCCGTATCTTTCTCGGCTCTATGAAACCATAGTACCCGTCCACCCGTCTGTACAGAGCGACATACACATCCGTCCTGAGACACTCCACGAAGCCCTCATAGCTGTCCAGATCACTTCCCGTGTACTCCTTCTCCGCATAATGCCATGCCAGCGCCAGCAACTTCACATGCGTCGCTACAGGGTACCCGTCTACAGAGAATCGGTACAGCTGGTTCGTGTTCCTTGCGATGGCATCCACCACGTCCTCGTAATTCCTCAGCAGGCTGAACTCCCTCTTGATGCACCCGATGCACTCATCCTTCATGATGGTCACTACCATGTCCACCAGAAAGTGTCCCTGCTCCAGATCCTTCAGCAGGTAATCGTACCGTTCCTTTGCTTTGGTTCTTAAAATTGTTTCACTCATAATTGTAAACTTTTTAATTAATAAATAATGTACGTATGAACCAGCGTACTGAGGTGTTTGTCGAGACCCGTTCCAACTGATTACGATGCAAAGGTAAGGATAATATCAATGCACGTTTTAGTCCTTCCGCCGCTCACAGCACATTCTTGTGAACAACGGAAAAAAGAAGAGACTTCCACCCGAAGATGAAAGTCTCTGTATTATTTTACCCCACTATTTTTCCGTCACCTGAACAGGGTTTCACCCTTAATGACGGATTTCAGTTCCGAGAGGCGTTCCATAATGCTTTGCCCCTCACTATTCTTGTAATCTGTGATGCTTGGTGTATTCTCATGTTCTTCATAGAGGTAAGGTGCGAACTGCAATTCCTGCAAGTCAAGTTGTACCACTTTATTGATTATGCTCAGGCACAGCCAATAGCAGTCCTTCATCTTCTCGAAGTCCTCTCTCGAATAATTGCCCAGTAGATGATGTTCATCCATCGCACCGAACATGCTACCCAACAACTTGCCTGTCCAGTCAGTCAGCGTTTTTTGGTCTTTTATGAGTTTGTCGTTTTTGAGGTATGCTTTGTTGATGAAATCTCTCATCTGGATTCCATTTCGTTCTTCATTATACACAAGACCCAAATCCTGCATGGCCATTTGCAGAGCTGCATATTGGTAGTTGTGGCGGAAGTCAACGTACATGCCGATAGTTGTAGACAACAAGAACGCCAGTTCCTGTGAGGCACGATTTACAAACAGAGCCTTGTATTCTTCATCAGCTGGCAATAAGAGGTCGAAGCTTTCAACCTTTCGCAATACAAGATTTCGGCAGCGTACAAAACAGAAGTGACGGGCTATATCCTCGATAGTCAATTTATCCCGGTGCTCAACAATAAAAGCCGCTGGCCTCTGTCCTCCCAGGTACCATTCGTTTAGGTCAGCCAATACCTTGATGTCGTGAGGATCGGTGGCTTCCCATTCCATACGTTCCAAAAACAACTGAAAGGTTTCTTTCTCTCTGCTATGATTGCGCAGAGTGACAAACATTTCCACTTCTTTGACTAATCTTTCCAGATCATCCTCCCACATCATTTCCTCATATTGTCTTTCCAACTCCTTCAGTCGTTTGTCTTGCTTTTTGTAATCTGCCTTTAACTTCAAGTAGTCATCAACAATCTCACGCAACGTCTTACCTATCTGCTCCAAGCCTCTGTCAATAGCATCACACATCACTGGGGCATTATCCATCAGACCTACTCTGGTCTCTAAGAAGTTGAAGTTGTCATCATCTGATGTACGGATAGTCAGGTCGTAGTCGGTATCTTCTTTCATGGCAATTTCAGAAGGCTCAGTAATGGGGCGACTCTGATTATCGAGATTATGAAAGATAGGAGCCCCCCTCAGTTCCTCTTCCCAAATTTTGCGCAGGTTTTCAATCTTGCGGGCAAAGTCGGTATAGTCTATACGAAATGGGTCAAGCAAGTTCTTCCTTAACAGAGCTGCAACGGTACGCATATTTGCAGAAACCTGTCTTACGGCTGCTGTCATTGCCAACAAAAGTGCAGCACGCTCCGTACAAGTGATATGAGGATATAGGTCGATGATTCTTTTACCCATATCCAAGATATGATTTAGTTTCCGTTCAATATTCTCTTGATCGTTAGTAGTCATGATGTAATTGGGGGACTTAGAGAAAACGTAGAGGCGGTAGTTACTCGAAGCCCAATACAAAGGCTCTGGTATCGCCCACTAAGAAAAGCAACAAGTCTTGCCG
>Ga0256407_10004699_pt1 | contig 22557 bp, 15 predicted proteins | sample RumenRJG_04DNA_FD_193489 | JGI IMG/M metagenome (GOLD analysis project Ga0256407, IMG submission 193489) | Bovine rumen microbial communities from Lethbridge, Alberta, Canada - RJG_04 | ecosystem: Host-associated > Mammals > Digestive system > Stomach > Rumen | place: Canada: Alberta... | reverse complement strand
GGGCAGCTCTCTTTGCATCACACCGTCGGCCATTTAAGCCCTCAGCATCTCGTCATCCTCGTGCTGGCTGGGGATGTAGCCGAAGGGACCTGGATATCTATTGGGTTCGCTTGTACACAGAAACTGCGTCATCTGGACGTCATACACCTGCATCTCTGGTTTCTTATAATCTTTTTTCATAATGATTTAATATTAAGGACTCTTTCCCCGAAAGGAAGTCCCCCTATACAGGGGGATTTAGAGGGTCTTTTATTTGACAATTATCTTTTTACCATTATTAATATACATACCCTTTACTGAAGGTTTGCCATTGAGGCGACGGCCGTCCAGCGTGTACCATGCATCGCTGTCGAAGCGGATTTCACCAGTCTTGGTGTCGATGGTTCCGATGGCTGTGACATCACCGTCAGCATTCACGAGGCGTACGGACATCCTTGAAGGCAGCGCCTCTTCAGCAGTACCTCTGCGTGGAGCATTACTAACAGGAGCGGTGTACTTCAGATAAGCACGGAACGGAGCAATGCTTGCACCAGCCATCGCCTTCACGAAGTCGCCAGGGTTGACGGTATATGAGCCGGGGTTGTAGCTCTGTGCTGCGAAACCATATACTGAGCCAATCTCTTCGGTGTTGTGTGTATCATTCCAAAGGCGTGACTCGTAGGTTCCGATAAGGTTCCACTTGCCACCAGTTACAACAGGGTCATTCACTTGAACGTTCGAAGGATCGAACGACGATGCGGTGCCAGTGAATGTTACCTCGCCATTTATACCTACAGGCATAAACATATACGGTGTGTTGGCTGTGAGTGAAGCCACTGTATTCGTTGTCATCGTCACCGTCCAAGGACTTGTCGTCTTGTCGATTGCCGTAAAGGTGTAGTACTTACCCTCACCCTCCTGTGGTGTATAGTCAAACGGCAGACATACGGTTGAAGCCACATTCTCAGTGAATGAGCGCTTGTAAGTGAACGTAGCACTTTGAGCATAACTCATCTTGCTGATTATGTCGCTGTTGTCATTACCATCTTCGAGCGGTTTACTAATCTCTACACAACGCACTTGGTTGAACGGATTAGCACCCAAAGTAGTAACACTCGTCGGAATAGTGATGGTAGCACCAGTACAAAAAGCAAAGGCATTATCGCCAATCGTCGTCAGCGTTGATGGCAGGTTGACGGTAGTAACACTGCTATAAGGATTCTCCTGCGCCGTACCCTCAAAAGCTCCATTAGCAATAGTCGTAATGTTATCGCCAATATTGATGGTTTCGACATATCTTGCAATGCTACGCCAAGGATATTTATCGGCTGTAGTTGCATTCATGGCTCCCGTGCCTGTGATAGTCAGCGTACCGTCGTGGAATGCCCAAGTCAGGTCGCCCCAAGTGCCGTTAGCATCAGGGTAAGTAATCTTGAATGATACCCATTTGCTGCCGCCATAATCACCTATGCCGACAATCTCCACGAGGCATTTGTCGCCAGGTTTGCATGGATTAATCTTTTCTTCATGAGTCGATGGACCATCAAAGGTAATCATGCCGAACTCATAGTCTGTTCCCAGCGTCAAAGTCTTTTCACCATCTGTTACGACCTCGCCAATGACATTGCTTGTAGGATTATACTCCGCATCCTCAAACTTAAAATATATATAAGGGTATGGATCACCACCTCCAAACCGTTCCATCGTCTGATTAGGCACGGTAACCTCGCATGTTGCGATGTCCTTGAGTTGCATGGTAGTAAACGTAGCAATAGGCGACCAGAAGGACGTCTTACCAGCCTTCACGTTTTGCACCTGACATCCGTATGTGGTGTTAGCGTCAAGTCCTGTAAGGGTAGTACTCATGTCTGTGATGTCGTTGACGGTCTGCCAGCCTGCGGAGGTGGTAATTTGGATATCGTCCAATCCGACTCCATAGCCATCGTTGTTTGTCATCTTAAAGCCCAACTGGTAGTTGGCGGCAAGGCCTGTCAGCGTAACCTCTTGGTTCGTCCAGGATCCATGTGCTTCCGTGGTGCTCCACAGTTCGTTCCATGCACCTTCAGTGCCCACACGATAGTACACGCCGATGCCATCGATATGACTAACAGCAGCTCTGTTGATATACCAGAAAGAGAGTTTCAGACTTGTCTCCCCACTTAAATCCATGCTTGGGGTGATAAGGTATGTCTGGTTGCCTATATTAGAGGAAGAAGACGGAAACCTTGCATTTTTGTTGCCACTATGGCTGCCACGGTCAGTTTCATTGTCACCTGTTCCTATTGAAAAAAGACCAGTACCCTCTTTTGTCCATCCTGCGGGCATGCTACCGCCTTCAAAGCCTTCAGTGAGGAACAGTTTTGTATATCTGACGTTATAACTATCGCCGTTGCCGTTCCAACTGATGGTGGCGGCGGTGGTAGTGATGTCGCTCACGGCCAAGTCCGTAACCTTATCAGGATATTTACTGATGCTCACATTATCAATGGCTGCCGGTGGATTATTTCCTGCACCACCGTCGTTGCGCCAGGCAAAGACCATATAGTAGTTGCCAGCGGCGACATCGATAGTAGCGTCTTTGTGCTGCCATGCCGTAACCCCACTCAGTTGACTCCCACCGTCCAAGGCTATCCAGCCCGTGGGGAGTGCCGAAGCGCTAAAACCTGTAGGAACGGTCGTACCTGCAGTGAGCGACTCTGTTGCTGGTATCAGGGCTACTCTCAGATAGTCACTATTGTTCTCACCGTAGGCCCGCCAGTCGTAGGAGAACTCGAACGTTCCTTCAGTGAAGGTAAGTAACCTTGTGGCATACACCATCGTACTACTACTAGTATTATAGGTGTTGTTTGTACCGCCGTCGTTGGAGATGTAGAGGGCGTGCGTACCGCCGTTGTTGGCAGCTGTGCCCCAAGTCCACTTGTTGGCAAGTTCACCATTGATAAGATCCCATCCACCGGGGCTTTCAAAGTTTTCGCTCCAGCCATCGCCGACGGTAGTGGCTATAGCCGCGGTCTTGAAATGCAACGTTGAGCTCCATTTACCGCTACCGGCATTCTGCACAGCAACATAGTAGTCCGTCAACTGACTGAGGCCGGTGATGGTGTAGGTATTTTCACTCACGTTGTCAGCATGTGTGGGGGCTGATGCCGGATCAAAGTCGGGATCGGTGCTCCAGGCGATGTCCCAGGCAGATTGATCGCTTGTCCAGGTGATGGTAGCCTTTTCGTGCGTGATGTTCGAGGCAGCCAGATTTTTTGGCTTAGACACCACGCTGCTGGAGGGTGTGTAGGTGAATGTGGTCTTGGGGATGAACTGCGCAGAAGAGCTGTTATAATATCCAGTATTCACGAATTGTTCAACACCGTAGAAATAAGCTTTAGGGCTATTGCCTTTCTCGATGAGACTTGTACCTATCAGCAGGTTGCCACCTTTGTAGGTATATGGAGTTTCAAATGTTACCGTCATTACCGTTCCCGTGGCATCCAAGGTTCCGGTATAGACCACGTCGTTGTCATCGTGACCGGTAAGACTCGTCAATGTGGTTGCATCAATTTCCTTGAGATACACCTCAAAAGTAGCAGTCCAAGCGGCAGATGCACTTGTCTTAAGATAAAACGTCAGTGCAGAGATAGTGCCATCTTCCATATCACTCAACTGTCCTTTGGGGATGACAAACTCGGATACGTCAGATGACATGTCTGCCCAATACCCATATACAGGGAGATACTGGGAATCATCCGTCCCATCATAAACCGTAAGTGTCTCTGCGCTTGCAGCGGTGTGGCAGCAGAGCGCGACAAGCAGCGTCAGGCTAAGGCGCCGCCATGCAGTCACAAAAACATGTTTAGTAAATCTTCTTTCCATAAATTAATGTGTCGTTGTTGTTATTTAATAATTAACGTTTATAGGCTGCAAAGTTACTCAGAATCAGGCATAAAGGGTGTCACACTGGTTATAACTTTGTCGTAACTGATTATAACTTTGTCGTAACTGGTTATAATTTGTCGTAACTCGTTATAATTCCAGACAATCATACACAGTTAAAAGCCAAGAAGATTAATCCTCTTGGCTGTCATTCTGGAATAAATGCTTCTTGATACGGTAGTAGTTCTGACGATCTTTGAAGCCCGACTTGATGATGGCTTCTTCCTTGGTGACCTCGGGATGCCGGGCGATGTACTCATCGACGTGGCGGCAGCGCAGTATGTTCACATAGTCGAAGAAACCTCCATATTGCTCTCGCAGGACTCTCGAAACGTATGCCTGACTATAGCCGCATACCTCAACGACTTCTTTCAGACTGAGGTTGGGGTTCAGATATAGCCGTTGCCGCACCAGTGCCTTTTCTATGCCGTCGGCGATCTTCTGACGGGTCTGTTCGGGAATATCCCTCTGTCTCTCCTTGGGCCTTTGCTCTGTCATTTTGGGATGTTCTTCGGTAGTAGTATCTACCGTGGTGTCAGGCTGCTCTACGGAGGGCGTATAGTCTGGTTGAGGGGGGCAGTTTTTAATATCTTCATCAGTCGGCAATGTCTGCTCCAAGACTTCCTCGTTGTCGGCCTCACGGTTGTCCTCAATCATCTGCTCCAATGGGTTGCCCTTGCGTTTTGAAGGAAGTGCAGATATAAGGAAGAAAATATTGAATACGGCAAGCAGCAATTGCATTATAGCAAGCCACTTTGGACTATCGAGCAGCACCATCGGCCAAATCAGCAAGGCGTGGATAATGGGGATGACGATTACTCCACGAGCGTAAGGCAACGGGAAATCGTCGATGTTGGAGAAATTATCTGTACTGTATTCATGTATCCATTGCCACACTTGCCATATTGCCACTCCGCAGTAGATGGTCATCAGCAGTCCGACGGCAATTATAATGGAATTGAGGGTATGCTCCCATGCCTCGTTTATCTTGCATTCCGGCATCAGTGACACAGCAAGGAGCAGTGCTGCGGCAATGGACACGAGGACGGAAGCAGCAATGCCCGACGAAAGCCAGCGTCGCCATTGGCGCACCTTGCCGAAGTAATTGAATAGTAGCACGGCACAATAGAAGAAGTGCGTTAACGGATAGTAACCCTTCACCAGCAGCCACGACGCATGACTGGCTGGATTGAGTATGTAGGGCAAAAGGATGATGGGGACGACATAGAACAAAGTGAGTAACTTGCGGTCGGGATGATAGTAACGTTTATTCTCCTTAGCTCCCGGACAGACATGAAACCACCGTACTGCGGCGAACATCAGACATGTCACCACATACGCCGTGCAGGCTATGCTATATATTAGTTCTGTTTGCGAAAACATTCTTTACGTACCTATTATATAATAAAACATGTACAAAGGTACTCGTTTTTTGTTAAATTATCAAAATATCCGCTACTTGAAAGACTATCTTTTAGGATAATTTAGGAAAAACCACCTATATGTTGGCGTTAAGTGGATAATAATGCTGTTTGGTGGATAAGTTATGGCAGATTGAGTTCTTTTCGTAACTTTGCATTATCAAAATAATAGTAATATGATAAAGAATGGGTCTGTTTCAACTCCTGCATATAGTGGGAATGTGTTTATCAAGAACGAAAAAGGTTTCAAACGTGTAAACACCCGAAATAGCGTGTTTCTGGAGATTCAAGGAAGTTGCTGTATCATACATCTGCACGATGGTGTCATGAAAGTCTTCGCTTCTATGAGGAGCATAATGGAAGTTTTAGACCCTCGCTGGTTTGTCAGATACACCGTTCCTATTCGGTGAATTTGGAGCATATAGTGGAACTTTCTAAGCAAAAAGCCATTACGGACAACGGCAAGGAACTGAAAGTAGGAAGAGTCTATTATAAGAAGCTTATGCACAATTCACTCTTCATAGGATAATAAGGATCTACAATTTCCAATAGTTTAGGTCAGCTATCCTTATAGACAGCTTCTGCATTACCTTTCCAGATATAGTTTGATCACGGGGTCGGTTCCTGTGATCATTTTTTACGTTGAAAATTTGGATGTTCGAGAATAAGTTCGTATCTTTGCCTTCGCATTTGAAAACAATTGAACCGATGGAAGTGCACAGGGGGGCAGGAACGATGTGTAATACAGAAACAAGAATCACGGGGACATTGATTCACGCGATGATGTAGTAACAGTTGTCCTGTTCCCAGATGATTCAAAGAATCATCCCTTTTGTTACTTATCGGCTAAAACGAAGAAAAAGAACATTTTTCTTCCAATTTATTTGGAGAATTGGAATAAAAATATTACTTTTGCGGCATGAACGAAGACATAAGGGAAACTATCCACTCTGAGGAGTATGACGAATACTATTCCTGTCTTGATGAAAAGACCAAGGCCAAGTATGACTACGTGGAGATGATTATCAAGACTCAATACGTAGTAAACAAGAAGTTTGTTAAGAGCCTTGAGGATACGGAATTCTATGAAGCGCGAATCTCTGTAGGCAACAATGAGTACCGCACTATTATCTTTGCAGTGGAGACGCTTTCGTTCATGGAGAGTAAACGTGTCCTCTTCTTGAACTCGTTTCTTAAAAAGGGCACAAAGCAATATAAGGGCGAGATAGAAATTGCCCGTAGAATTTTGAAAAAATATATTTGAGGAGGACAAGGATATGATTAAACTTGATGAAAAGAAATTGGCCCAACTGAAAACAGGGTCGCAGCATTTTGATGAGAAGTACGGTCCTACTGGCTCCCCTAGCCGTGTAGAGTTTGAGGCAAAGGCAAAGGCATGGTATTATGCCGAATTGTTGCGTGACGAGCGCAAGCGCCAGAAACTGACACAGCAGCAGCTGGGTGAGCGTATTGGCAAGAAGCGTGAGTATATATCATCGCTTGAGCAAGGTCAGACGGACATGCAGCTTTCTACGTTCATGCTCATTGCCAATGCTTTGGGATTGCGATTCTCTTTAGTCGTTGGTTAGACGTATCGCGGGGACATCTTTGATTCGCTGAAGATGGCTGAGGGCTGATGTCTGAGGTATGATGTCTGAGGGCGGATGGATGAGGTAAGATAGCCCGTGTGCGGACAACTAAAGGGATTAATTTTTTTGATCATGGGGTCGGACCGACCGCGTGATCCCCATGTCGAAATTCAACATAGCACTCCATACCTTTGCGGTTGAAGAATCCTGATTCTTGGTGATAAACGCCGACACCAATACGTTTGTGTCGATTACAGCATATATCATACGCCAGCCTTTTCTCTTGCTGCCCTTTCTTCACGGGCCAACCTTATTTCTTCGTTGATTTCATCTAAAGTCATTTCCGGACGGGAATCATCAGCAACTACACTCTCGCGAAATTCTAAGAATCTTTTTAGTGCAGGATTCTCGACCTTTGGTTCGTTGAGGTCAATCTTGAATGGAATGCTACGCGTTCTAACCACCGCATTGGCAAAAATGTTCATTGCGGCGTTCGCACTCATACCCATACGCGAGCAGAGCGCATCGAAATTCTGTTTTAGTTGTGAGTCCATCCTCACGGTCATGTTCTACGGCTGGGTTCAGGCCATCAATTCAGTACTCAAGACTTGTCTTGTCCAGTAGAAAATCCATCAAGCCGATGAAAAGAATTCCTTTCTCGTTGCGCCACGGTTTAATGTTGCCATTAACAACGACTATCTTTTTGAAAGAGTCGTTTATATTGACAAGAGACTGCAACTCCTGCTCTTCTTTTTCCTTGTTTGGGATTGCTAATGCCGACTGTATATAATAGCGCTGGCTTGTGCAGATATACGTCCCTTTTTATTTCCATATTGCAATGAATTTATGGCACGTGTGCCAATTTTTCAGTGCAAATTTAAGCATTATTTCCGAAGCGACCAAGAAAAAGGCGGAAATCTTGAAATCGCAAGATTTCCACCTTATTATATGTATAGTGATGTGGCTACTTGCGCTTGATGACGTAGCCGTCCTTTTTCTTGCTGAAGGCTTCGAGGCGGAGGGTGTGGTTCGTGTGGTCGAAGTAGGTGGCGGAGTTGACGGCCTGGCCGTTGATGATCATTAGAACCGACCCCGTGATCCCCCCTATATCAGGCAACTGGCTTAGCAGTACAATTTAATGATGGCCGTAAGCCTTCATATTGCGATAGAACGATGAGGGCGTGTTGTATCCCGATTGGTTGGCAATTTCTCCTTTTGACAGGTTCGGAGCACGGCGCATCAGTTCCTCAGCGTAGGCAATGCGCTGGCGGTTGATGTATTCCTTGAACGTCATGCCCATCTCGTTGCGTAATGTGGCCAGCAGGTAGGTACGGTTGGTGCCAAGCATCTGGGCTACTTGGTCAAGCCGCAAGTCCTGACGCAGGAATACGCGTTCCTGAATCATCAGCTGTTCCAGCCGTTCCTTTAATGCCAAATCGGAGCGTTGGGCTGTCGTTGTCTCTTCTTGGGCCGTATCCTCAATGACGTTGGCATTGATCTGGCGCAGAGTAATGGTACGGTTCATACCTACCCATCCGATGCTGAATAGCAATGCCGAGAACGCCAGTGACGGAACAGCAACCCACAATGAGTCGACAAACCTGTTGCGGCCAATCATCAGAGCAACGATAGACAGTACGCTAGTTGCTACAAACAGTTGTAGGATGACGCTGACGGGTCGCAGCGTTTTGTCGTCCGTGTCGGCACAGAGTTGGACCAATATGCGATTGTAGCGACGTTCCTTGCGGATGCCAGCAACTGCCACGCCTGCTACTTCCAATCCAAACAAGGCTTGGTATGCATGATGCATGTGTGCCTGCAACAAGGACACTCCTTGCAGCCCCTCTATCTTGTCATGATAAAGGAAAGTGTCGAAGAACTGCTGCTTGGTTGCGTCATCCATCACCATGAACAGCATAAAAGACGATGGACCCCCCAGCAAGCCAGGCAGAAGCAATGCAACTATCATCCACGGTCTGGACGACAGGGGCTTCAAGTCTGTTTGTTCGCTTATATAAATAAGGTATAGCGGATAGACAGTCAGGTTACAGGCCGTATAAACGGCATCGCTCACCGCCAGCAGCCATGTGACATGTCGGAAGTAGACGATATGACAGGCATAGAGCAGTGTCGTGACTGCCGCCCATACCGTTAACCAGCCCACAACGCTGTTGGGCTGTCGACGCCAGCTGAGCATCAGCATCACAGTGATGACGCAACATACGATGAATGGTGATGTCGTCAGTATTTCGAAAAGCATATCGTATCTTCGGATAGGTTATTTGACGAATGCAAAGGTAGCTAAAATATTGAAAAGAAGAGTGCCTTTTTGGCTGGAAAAACGCCCCAAAAGCAGCTTTTTGCAATTTTGCAACACTATTTTGCAATTCTGCGTCGCTTGTTTGCGCGTTTTTGCCTACTTTTGCATCAACCATGAGTTAAGGACACATTGACGGAATTGTAATCAACACATTATCATATAATTCATTATCATATAATTCTTTTTACTAACTAAAACCGTAAGATTATGAAGAAAAAACTATCTTTCTTTTTTGCAGTCTTGGCCTTGTTGCTGACTGGGCAGATTGCTGTGGCGCAGACGTTCACGGTGGGCGACTTGTCGTTTACAGTGACGGATGCTGGTGCCAAGACGGTGTCGGTAAGTAAAACCGACGGCATCTCAGGTAACGTGGTTATCCCATCCAGCGTCACCTACGAGGGTGACCCCTATTCTGTAACAGCAATCCCCAACGATGCTTTCTACAATTGCTCGGCCATCACCGGCATTACCATTCCGGCCTCTGTGGAAAGTGTCGGAGCTTGGGCTTTCGGTGGCACAGCCTTGACTTCCATCACCATTGAGGACAGCGAGACGAATCTCTGGTGGAATGGCGGAAGCAGTCATCCTTTGATTGGTATGTATGAAAACTACACGCTCTATTTAGGCCGTAACCTGCAGACCGAAAGTGACGAGAAGTACTTCGAGAACGCTACGAGCGTCACTATTGGCGACAAGGTAACCACCATCAATAAAAAGTTGTTTGAAGGCGCTTCTAAACTGGCTTCCGTGACGATGGGCAGCGGTGTGACCAGCATTGGTGAAAAGGCCTTTTACTTATCTGGAAGAGACGAAAGCATAACGAAACAGACTATCATCTTAGGTCCGAATGTGACCACTATCGGAGAGTCAGCTTTTGAGGGTTGTACCCACCTCACGTCCATTGATTTGGGCACTAAGTTGATGGACATTCCTGTATATGGTTTCTATGGCTGTTCTATGCTCACCAGCATTACCATCCCGGCCTCTGTGGGAAGTGTCGGGAAACAGGCTTTCTATGGCACAGCCTTGACTTCCATCACCATTGAGGACAGCGAGACGGATCTCTGGTGGAATGGCGGAAACAGTCATCCTTTGGATGGTATGTATGAAAACTACACGCTCTATTTAGGCCGTAACCTGCAGATCGAAGGTGAACGTAACTACTTCCCTGGTGCCACGAGCGTCACTATTGGTGATAAGGTGACCTATATCAATAACGAGTTGTTTGGAGGTGCTTCTAAATTGGCTTCCGTGACGATGGGCAGCGGTGTGACCAGCATTGGTAAAAAGGCCTTTTACAATTCTGGAAGAGACGAAAGCGTAGCGGAACAGACCATCACCTTAGGTCCGAATGTGACCACTATCGGAGAGTCAGCTTTTGAGGGTTGTACCCACCTCACGTCCATTGATTTGGGCACTAAGTTGATGGACATTCCAGTATATGGTTTCTATGGCTGTTCTATGCTCACCAGCATTACCATCCCGGCCTCTGTGGGAAGTGTCGGGAAACAGGCTTTCCAAGGCACAGCCTTGACTTCCATCACCATTGAGGACAGCGAGACGGATCTCTGGTGGAATGGCTCAGGCAGTCATCCTTTGAGTGGTATGTATGAAAACTACACGCTCTATTTAGGCCGTAACCTGCAGACCGAAAGTGACGAGAAGTACTTCGAGAACGCTACGAGCGTCACTATTGGCGACAAGGTAACCACCATCAATAACAAGTTGTTTGAAGGCGCTTATAAACTGGCTTCCGTGACGATGGGCAGCGGTGTGACTAGCATTGGTGAAAATGCCTTTCGTGATTCTGGAACAGACGTAAGCATATCGGAACAAACCATCACCTTAGGTCCGAATGTGACCACTATCGGTACTGCAGCTTTTCGCGGTTGTACCCACCTCACGTCCATTGATCTGGGCACTAAGCTGACGGAGATTCCTGAAGATGCTTTCTACCAATGTTATTTACTCAACAGCATTACCATTCCGGCCTCTGTGGGGGCCGTCGGAGCTTGGGCTTTCTCATCTACAGCCTTGACTTCCATCACCATTGAGGACAGCGATGCGGATCTCTGGTGGAAAGGTGCTTCCGTTCATCCTTTGTATAATATGTCTGAAAACTACACGCTCTATTTAGGCCGTAACCTGCAGATCGAAGATGCTCGTTGCTACTTCCCTGGTGCCACCAAGCTCACTTTAGGCGAAAAGGTGACAAACATCAATAACCTCCAGTTCTCTGGCCAAAGCGTGCTAACCGCTGTAGAGGTACCATGGACAGTTACGCCTATGGCACTGGGAGACGACGATTTTAGCAGCTCGACCTTCACAAATGCCACGCTGTGGGTGCCTGGTGGCACAAAGAACCTCTATCAGGCAGCCGATGGATGGAAGAAGTTTGAAAAGATGGATTTTGCCAGTTTTGTAGTAACCATCAAGGCCTCTGCTCACGGCACATTGGCTGTAGCAGACATTGAGTCGAAAAACGATATTCCTGCCACTACGCTGATAGATCGTGAGACAGATGTGGTATTTACCACCACTCCTGACACTGGCTATGAGTTGACAACCTTCACCGTAAACGAAACAGCTGCAACTCCTACGGAAGGTAAATACACTGTTGAGAACCTGTTGGCAGACCAGAATGTGGTAGCAGCATTTACACCAATCACCTACACCCTGACTTACACGTTGGCTGGTGGAAGTGTAGAAACTGCTAATCCCACTACTTACACTATCGAGAGCGCAGCCATCACACTGAACAACCCGACACGTACGGGCTACACCTTCGAGGGATGGACTGGAACCGATCTCACTTCGCCTACCAAGACGGTGACTATCTCCGCAGGATCGTTTGGTAATCGCAGCTATACTGCTACGTGGAAGCCCATTACCTATACCCTCACATACAACTTGGCAGGCGGTAGCGTAGCAACGGAGAATCCTGCTACCTATACCATAGAGACGGAAAGCTTCACACTGAACAATCCTACCAAGACGGGGTACACCTTCGCAGGCTGGACGGGCACCGACCTGACCGAGGCTACTACGACGGTGACTATTGCCAAGGGTACTATTGATAACCGCTCGTACACCGCGACTTGGACTCCGAACCCCTACAAGGTACGCTTCAATGCCAACAACGGTACTGGCACGATGGAGGATCAGGACTTCGTCTATGACGCAGCACAGGCTCTGACCGAGAACGCCTTCACACGTAACGGCTATACCTTTAACGGCTGGAACACCAAGGCCGATGGCACAGGCACGCCATACGCCGACAAGGCCAGCGTGAAGAACCTCACCACTGAGGCAAACGCCACCGTTAACCTCTACGCACAATGGCAGGTGATTACCTATACTCTTACGTACGACCTTGCAGGCGGTAGCGTAGCAACGGCTAATCCGACTGAGTATACTATTGAGACGGCTGCGTTCACGCTGACGAACCCGACGAAGGATCACTATGTATTCGCAGGCTGGACAGGTACTGGCCTTAGTGAAGCTACGGTGAACGTGACCATTGCCAATGGTTCGACGGGTAACCGTTCGTACACCGCTACTTGGGAGAAGGAGACATACGCAGTCAACCTGACATCGAACAACGCTGCACTCGTCACCCTGTCAACCGCTGCACCTCAGTATCAGGACAACGTGGTTGTGACCATCGACAACAGTACGGCTGCCGAACTTGTTGAGTTCACTGTTGACGGTGTGAACCACTTGGGCGACCTTGACAGCGACGGCAAGTACACCATCACTAACGTACAGGCTGACGTCGAGGTGGTTGTGAACTTCAGCAGTTCAACAACTGTTGCCGTCCTTGAACAGGAATGGGCTACATTCGTTGCCAACAAGGCTGTCGACTTCTTTGGCACTGGCCTGACGGCTTACATCGTTACAGGTCGTAATACTGCCGGTACGGCTGTCATCCTGGAAGAGGTGAGCACCGTTCCTGCCAACACTCCTGTGGTGCTGAACGGTACTACTGGCAGCTACACGATTCCTTATGTTGCAAGCAGTGCGACGGATGTTTCTGCCAACTTGCTGAAGAGAGGCACCGGCAGTGCTGTCAATGCCGGCACTGGCGTAAGCAGATATGTATTGAGTGCCGAGGGCGCTACGGCTGTGTTCAAGAAGATTGGTGCAACTCCAGCTACTGTTCCTACCAACAAGGCCTACCTCGAGATTAGCGAGTCGAGCTCTGCTCCTCAGCTGTCCATTGAGATTGGCGGTGGTACAACAGGAATCTTCAGTATCAGTGGCATTTCTGAGCAGGATGAGATTTACGATATGCAGGGCCGCAAGGTTGAACATGTCAGCAAGAAGGGTCTCTATATCATTAATGGTAAAAAAGTTGTTATTAAGTAATCATTAGGAGGACAGTTTATGAAGAAAAAAGAATATATCCGTCCAGAAATGGAGATTTTCGAGTTGAAGAACCAGCAGACGCTGCTGACGGGAAGTCTTGGACTCGGTGAAGAGTTCCAGTCAGGTGATCCGGTATTGGCTCCTGGCATGGAAGATGAAGCCGAAATCATCGGCTTGCCATCATTCCTCTTTGAATAAGCACTGATAGTGTTTTAATAGTCTGAGGATGTGCCACTTTTGGCACATCCTCTTTTGATTACGGGGTCGGTTCCTGTGATTCCTCGAGGGACTTTAATTAAGAAGACATGAAGAAATGCTCAGATCTGGGAAGTGTCCCTGATCTGAGCATTTTTACGTACAGAGTTGCGTATTTTTTCCGAAAAATGTTTGTTATCTCACAAATTATTTGTATTTTTGCTGACGATAAACAAATCTACAAAAGACAATGAATCATCATCTTTTTCGCAACACGTTGCTGGCGGTCATGAGCATCATATGTCTGATGATGCAGGCAGCAAACTATGAAGTGAGTTCCCCGAATGGTAAGTTGACGGTCACAGTCAATACCGATGAGACGGTAACTTGGTCGGTCAGTTATAACGGCACGATGATATTGCAGCCTTCAGCCATTGACATCCGGATGCAGCAGGGTGGCAAGGTGTTGGGAATAGGCAAGATAGGCAAGGTGGCCAAGCGTCAGATTACCAACAGCTTCGCCACACCCTTTTATAAAAAGGAGAAGGTCGACGACAACTATGGCCAACTGCTGATGTACAGCAACCAGAAGATGCAGATAGAGGTGCGTGCCTACGACGACGGTGCCGCCTACCGCCTCATCAGTTCCAATGCAAAGCCTCTGGTGGTAAACAGCGAAACGGTAGAGTATCGTTTTGCTGATGACTATCAGGCTTTTGTGCCTTACGTCAATGACAATCGCGGTGGCGAGCGCTACTGTTACAGCTTTGAGTCGTATTACGACGAACAGTCCTTGTCGCAGATGTTTCCTGACTCGCTGGCTATCACCCCGTTGGCAGTCTGTCTGCCTGATGGTATGAAAGCCATTGTGATGGATGCTGGCGTAGAGAACTATCCGGGAATGTTTCTTAGAGGTGAGAGGTCAGAGGTGAGAGGTAAGGGACATGTGCTGAAGGGTGAGTTTGCGCCCTATCCATTGGAACAGGAGGTTGGTGGCTTCGACCGTCTGAATCTCGTGCCTACCAGGCGTGCTGACTATATCGCCCGTTTGGACGGCAAGCAATCGCTGCCCTGGCGCGCCATCGTCATCACCGAGCGTGACGCTGACATCCTGAACTGCGACATGGCCCAACGGCTGGCTCCCGAGTGCCGCATCAGTGACACCTCGTGGATTCGTCCCGGCAAGGTGGCGTGGGACTGGTGGAACAATACCAACATCACAGGCGTCAGTTTCCCGTCAGGCATGAACACCGACACCTATTTATATTATATAGACTTTGCTGCCCGTAACCATATAGAATACATCATCATCGACGAGGGTTGGAGTGGCAAGGAGTCGCTGATGGATCATCTCAGCCCAGATATCGACCTCACGCGGCTGATAGCCCACGGCCAGCAAAAGGGTGTGGGCATCATCCTGTGGAGCAGTTGGCGCAATCTGATAGGCAACAATCCTACTGGTGGCACTGCCGTTACGGATGCCGTCATGAAACACTATGCCGCAATGGGTATCAAGGGATTCAAGGTTGACTTTTTCGACCGCGACGACCAGCAGGTCATCACCTCAGCTTACGAGATAGCTGCCTGTGCCGCCAAGCATCATCTCTATCTCGACTATCACGGTCTGAAGCCTTTCGGCATCCAGCGTGCCTATCCCAACATCTTTAACTTCGAAGGCGTGAAAGGTCTGGAGAATTCCAAGTGGGAACCCCGTGCCGGTGACGGACCACTGCACAATCAGCCCCGCTACGACGTCACAGCACCCTATTTGCGCATGCTCGCTGGCCCCATGGACTATACGCCGGGTGCTATGACTAATGCCATGAAAGACTGCTTCTTCGGAAATAACGACCATCCCATGAGTCAGGGTACACGTGTCCACCAGATGGCTATGTACACCACTTTCGAAGCTCCACTGCAGATGCTGGCCGACAGTCCTACGCAATACATACGGAATCAGGAGTGTACTGATTTCATCGCACAAGTGCCCACCACCTTCGACGAGACCATTGCCCTTGACGGCAGACTAGGCGAATATACCGTCATAGCACGTCGTAAAGGTACTACGTGGTATCTAGCTGCTCTCACCGACTGGACACCACGCGACCTGACCCTCAATCTCAGTTTCCTGTCCGCAGGCCAGTATCATGCCGACATCTTCGCCGATGGTGTCAATGCCCTGAAGGATGCTACCGATTATCAGCACCGTCTCCAGACCGTCATCGCCACCGACCGTCTGAACATCCATCTCAGCAGTGGTGGAGGATGGACGGCAATATTGAAAAAATAGCCCCAATTCACTATGAAATAATGAAGAGCTTATGAAAAGACTTTTGTTAACGGTCGTGATGGCTATAGGAATTGTAGCCACATGGGCGCAGTACGACATCATCCCGATGCCCCAGCGTATCAGTTTGGATGCGAAGGGGACGGTGCTGAACATAGAAGGCCGGCCGCAGGTGACGGAGCGGCTGAACAAGGACATCGCGTCGCCTGAGGGGTGGCGTATGACGGTCGGCAAGCGCGGCATCGTGCTGGAGGGACGTACGGAGGCGGGGCTGTTCTATGGCCGTCAGGCTTTGCGTCAGGTGATGGCGACGAATCCTACTTCGTTGCCGTATGCCGTCATTGAGAGTGCGCCGAGGTTTAGTTACAGGGCTATGCATTTGGACGTGTCGCGTCACTTCTTCGATAAGGACATGGTGAAGCAGTATCTGGACATGATGGCGCTGCACGCTATGAATACGCTGCACTGGCATCTGACCGACGACCAGGGCTGGCGCATAGAGATGAAGCGATGGCCGAAGCTGACGACGGTGGGGTCGGTGCGCAAACGGACGGTCATTGGCCGCAATGCCGGCATCTATGAATATACCCCTCACGGTGGCTATTTCACGCAGGACGACATCCGCGAAATAGTGGCCTATGCCCAAGAGCGCCATATCACCATCATTCCCGAGATTGATATGCCCGGCCACATGTTGGCGGCCTTGGCGGCATATCCGGAACTGGGCTGTACGGGCGGCCCCTATGAGGTATGTCCCGACTGGGGCGTGTTCGACGACATTCTCTGTGCAGGCAACGACAAGGTCTATCGTTTTCTGGAGGACATCATCGACGAACTGACGGAACTCTTCCCGGCACCCTATATCCATCTGGGTGGCGACGAGGCTCCCCGTGTACGCTGGCAGCAATGCAACCGCTGTCAGCAACGGATGCGTGAGGAGGGGTTGAAGACCGAGGCGCAGTTGCAGGGCTATATGGTGCGTCGCATGGAGCAGTACTTGACGAAAAAGGGGCGTCGGCTGATTGGCTGGGACGAGATAGCCGAGTGCGACATCGACACTAGTGCCGTCATCATGAGCTGGCGCGGCCACGAGGGAGGCTTTGATGCTGCCGCCAAGGGTCATGACGTCATCATGGCTCCTACGGGTTCGATGTATTTCGACTACTATCAGTTGCCCGAGGACCTGTGGGAGAAACCGTTCCTTATTGGCGGTTACGTGTCGCTGAGCAAGGTCTACAGCTTCGACCCCGCGCCCGACTCTCTGTCAGCCGATGTGCGCCGTCATATCATCGGTACGCAGGCGAACCTGTGGACGGAATATATTCCTTATAAAGAACTGCTGGAGTATCAGGTGTTGCCCCGTATGGCGGCACTCTGTGAGGTACAGTGGACCGACCCCGAACGGAAGGATTATGACGCTTTCTTGCGGCGTCTGCCCCGACTGCTGAGCATCTATGATGTGCAGGGCTGGAAATACTGTAGGAAACGTGACAATGGGGAGACGTTGAACGTTGAACATTGAACATTGAACGTTGAACATTATGAAGAAACGACTGCTTTCTCTTGACGTGCTGCGCGGCATCACCGTTGCAGGCATGATACTGGTCAACAATGGCTTCGAAGAGGGGTTTGCCGCTCTGCAACATTCCGCATGGAACGGGCTGACACCCTGCGACCTGGTATTTCCCTCGTTCCTCTTCATCGTGGGATTCTCCACGTGGCTGTCGCTGTCGAAAGTGCAGTTTCAGCCTACGCCGGCGGTACTGCGGAAGGTTGTCAGGCGCACGGTGCTCATCTTCGCCATCGGACTATTTATCAACTGGTTTGCGCTGGCGATGGACGGACGGCCGCTGGATTTCGCCCATCTGCGCTATTGGGCCGTGCTGCAGCGCATTGCCGTATGCTATCTGCTGACGTCGCTCTTTGCGTTATATGTTGACCACCGCCATACACTGAAGGTCATCGTGGGCTTGTTGGTGGCTTACGCCGTCGTGCTGCTGGCATTCGACGGATATAGCACCGATGCCACTCAGAATATAGCCGGACGCATAGACCTGTGGCTGTTTGGTGGTGACCACCTGTATCGCCATTCACCCATCGACCCCGAGGGCTTGCTGGGCACGATGGGCGCCACGGCCCACATGCTGACGGGGTTCCTCTGTATGAGTTTCATCTCGCAAACGGACGATATTCGCCGTAAGGTTTACAGACTGCTGATGGCAGGGGGCTTCATGATGCTTTTGGGTTTCCTGCTGCACCATTGCGGACTGCCCGTCAACAAAACCGTATGGTCGCCCAGCTTTGTAATGGCTACCTGCGGCATCTGTTCCACCGGGCTGGCGCTGCTGATATACCTGATTGATATCCGCGGGGAAGGCCGTAAGACGTGGTGGATGACCGTATTCCTGATCTTTGGCGTCAACCCGCTGTTCCTCTATGTGTTCAGCGAGTGTTTGGCCGTCGTGGGTTGGAGTACGGGCATCAACGAAGAGCTGTATGCGTCGGTGCGTGCCGCCATCGCGGTGCCCAGCCTGGCGTCGCTGTGCTATGCGCTGACATTTGTGGCGATAGTAGGGCTCGTCGGATGGCTGCTCTACTGGCGCAAGATATTCATCAAGATTTAATCATAACAATGAGGGCGTGTCAATTTTGACACGCCCTTGTTGTTAATATAGGAGAGATACTTACATGTCCTCATAAGTATCGAGGTAGGTGACGTGGGTGACGAGGTATTCATCGACGCCGTGCTTGCCGTCGGCACCGCCGATACCAGATTTCTTCACGCCGGCATGGAAGCCCTGGATGGCTTCGAAGTGCTCGCGGTTGATGTAGGTCTCACCGAACTCCAGTTCGCGGCAGGCCTTCACGGCAATGTTCAGGTCTTTTGTGAAGATGCTTGAAGCCAGACCGTACTCGCAGTCGTTGGCATACTTGATGGCCTCGTCGATGTCGGAGAACTCTATCAGCGGAATGACGGGGCCGAAGGTCTCCTCATGGATGATGTCCATGTCCTGCGTGCAGTTGTCGAGCACGGTGGCAGCATAGAAGTAACCCTTCGTGCCAACGCGATGACCGCCGCAGAGCAACTTGGCTCCCTGTTTGATAGCGCGCTCCACTTTCTCGGTGACGCTCTCCAAAGCACGGGCCTCTACCAACGGACCCATATCGACGCTCTCGTCGGCGCAGACGTCGCCCACCTTTACCTTCGACATCTTGTCGACAAGGATCTTCGTGAACGCCTCCTTCACCTCCTTTTGAACATACACACGCTCGGCATTGTTACAGATCTGACCGTTGTTGCCGATACGGCTGTCGACAATCCACTGTGCGGCGCGCTCCAGGTCGGCGTCCTTCATGACGATGGCAGGAGCCTTACCACCCAGTTCGAGGCTGACCTTGGTGATGTTCTTCGAGGCGGCGGCCATGATGCTCTCGCCGGCACCTACGGAACCTGTGACGCTGACGATATCAATCTTCGGCGATCCGGCCATCTCGTTGCCGATGACGGAGCCCTTGCCCGTGACGATATTGATGACACCAGCGGGCAGACCAGTCTCAGCCACGACCTTAGCAAACTCCGTACAGTTCTCGGGCGTGAGTTGTGAGGGCTTGATGACGATGGTACAACCGGCAATCAGGGCGGCACCGGCCTTACGGGCGATGAGGAAGAACGGAAAATTCCAGGGCAGGATGCCTGCGACGACGCCAATGGGCTTTTTGGTGAGCAGGATGGTCTCATTGGGACGGTCGCTGGGGATGATCTCGCCCTCGATGTGGCGGGCGAAGGTGGCCATGTACTCAAAATAAGCAATGGTGGCGCCTACCTCAATGGCGGCCCAAGTGCGAGTCTTACCCTGCTCGCGCATAATGATCTCGGTGAACTCCTTCTCGCGTTTCTTGATACCGTCGGCCATCTTCAGCAGATACTGTGCACGCTCGATGGCGGGCGTCTTACCCCAGGCTTTCTGGGCGGCACGTGCAGCATCGAGTGCGCGGTTCACGTCTTCAATAGTTCCTTCCGGCTGACGCGAGATGACCTCCTCGGTCGATGGGTTTAATACGTCAATCCACTTGCCGTTCGAGCTCTCGCAGAACTGGCCGTTAATGTACATCTGTAAGTCTTTCATACGTGTAGTTTTGTTTTAAAAATGTAAGTAGATTAGTTTATCGTCAGCAAAAATACAAATAATTTGTGAGATAACAAATTTTTTCGGGAAAAAATCCGTAACTTTGTGCGCAAATAACAAATTACTTAACTGATATATGATAAGAAAGTTTATTTTACTGCTATTGTCGGTTGTTGTCTTGACTGGATCGGCTAAGACGAAGAAGCGGCCTGCGGTGGAGACATGGCCTGACGGGACGGTGATGGACGGTTGGTTTGCGGACACGACGAAAGTGGATGTCGCGTCGTTGGGCCGACAGTATGTCATCACCGACTACGGCGTGAAGCGTGACTCCGCAATCGTCCAGACGGCAGCGATACAGGGTGTGATCGACCGGGCTGCCCGCGAGGGTGGGGGTGTGGTCGTCATTCCTGAGGGGACATTCCTGGCGGGTGCCTTATTTTTTAAACAAGGTACGCACCTGCACGTGAAGGGCCGACTGAAGGGCTCGGAGCGCATCGCGGACTTCCCGGTGATGACGACGCGCATAGAGGGTGAGACCTGCAAGTACTTCGCGGCACTGGTGAATGCCGACGGCCTCGACGGGTTCACCATCAGCGGCCAAGGCACCATCGACGGCAATGGCCTGCATTACTGGCAGGAGTTCTGGATCCGCAGGAGCTGGAATCCGCAATGCACGAACAAGGATGCGCAGAGGCCCAGATTGACGTATGTCTCGAATTCCAGGAACGTGACCATTCAGGATGTGCGGCTGGTGAATTCGCCGTTTTGGACCAACCATGTGTATAAGAGTGACCATGTGCGCTACTTGGACTGTTACATATATGCCCCTACGGAGAATGTCTGGTCACCGGATCCACGGCGCGGAGCTCCGTCGAGCGATGCCATCGACATCGATGCCTGCACGGACGTGATGGTGAACGGCTGCTTTATGCATGTGAACGATGATGCCGTCGTGTTGAAGGGTGGCAAGGGCACCTGGGCAGACAAGGACGAGACCAATGGTGACTGTGAGCGCATCCTGATACAGAACTGTCGCTACGGTAGGGTGCACGGTTGTCTGACACTGGGCTCCGAGTCGCTGCATGACAGGAATATAATCCTCCGCAATTGTTATACGGAACGGGCCGACCGTGTGCTGTGGTTCAAGATGAGGCCCGACACGCCGCAGCACTATGAGTACGTGACGGTGGAGAACATCACGGGCCATTGCAAGCGGTTCCTCTTTATCCATCCCTGGACGCAGTTCTTCAAGCCGGGAGACCGGAAGGATATGCCGTTGTCACGTTGTAACAACATCGTGATGCGGAATATTCAGGTGGACGCTGAAACGCAGTATGACGTGAAGACGTCGGATAAATATGAACTGACAGACTTCACGATCGATGGGAAGGAGTTGAGTTTTTAGTATTTATAGAAACTCCACGTGCGGCCGTCTTTGCTGAGTACGAGGTCGTCGTTGTTGAGCTTTTCTATCTTCAGGCGGATATTGGTGAAGGGACGCATGCCGAAGTCGCGTTCTACGGTGAGGGTGTCGATGGGTGAACCCTCGATGGACGAACACTGGATGAACAGGCTGTCGCCCTGATGTTGGAAATTGCCGAAAATCTCGGCACCATTGGCCTTAAACCATGCTATGCTACCAGAGAAACTAAGGTAACGTTGTCCGTCCGTGCGCCATTGTCCCCAGAGGTCGCCGGCATCTCTGCCTTCCTGACAGGAAGCGGCCAATAGCCAACAGCTAATAGCTAACAGCTTATAGAATTTTGCCATGATATCCGATTTTGAAGTTAAACGTGTTGCAGTCGCCGTAGATGTTACCCTTGTCGAAGGCGTATGCCGCTGAGAACTGCCAGGCGCCCAGCGTGTAGATGCCTTGGAACATTGCATCGAAAGAATGGTGCTTTTCGTCGAGCGGGCGATGATAGGTGCCCCAGCCTTCGCGGTAGGAACCCCTGACGAGGTACGACAGCCGGTCGGTAATCTCGCCGTTCACTCCCACGTGCCACGCTTTTACGCGGTTGTCAAGGTAGTGGCTGTCACCGTTCTTATTATATATAGGTGAGGTGATGAGCGGATTGCCTGGAGTCATACCGTAGTGGGCATATCCGCAGTAGAATTCGTGGTTATAGTAGTCGTCGTTGCCCGTCACCTTATCCGTAATCTGACTGCGGATGGGTTCAGGATAGTCGCCGCCGTCATAGTGCAGCGGACCGCATTGGTTGGTGCTTTGGAAATATTCCACCACAGCACCGCGGACATACTGGCGTCCTTCGCTCTTGTTATGATATTCCAAACCCCACAGACCATCCCAGCCATTGCTCTTGCGGATGCCTGAACCGTCCTC
>Ga0256407_10004698_pt1 | contig 22557 bp, 8 predicted proteins | sample RumenRJG_04DNA_FD_193489 | JGI IMG/M metagenome (GOLD analysis project Ga0256407, IMG submission 193489) | Bovine rumen microbial communities from Lethbridge, Alberta, Canada - RJG_04 | ecosystem: Host-associated > Mammals > Digestive system > Stomach > Rumen | place: Canada: Alberta | collected... | reverse complement strand
ATGGGCTTATACAACTCCTTTTCATTGCAAGAATTGTCCGTTTTTTTAATATTTCTCGATTTCTAATTATAAGTCGCCAACTTTAGGCGGCTTTTTCCTTTTTATATGGGGTTTTTAGAGGTTCCCTCAAATGTTTTGAGTAACTCTCACTTGATGCAATCGAGAGTTCTGCAAACAAATCTCTGCTGTCACAGCCTTTACTGTAGTAAGCCGCAAGCATTGCAAGATTGATCGACTTTCCAAAGCGTCCCGGTCGGCTTACACAAATATTATTTTGTTCAGTATTTATTCTTTCATTCGTAAAAGAAATAAGCCGTGATTTGTCAACATAAATCTTGGAATTGACTGCCCGCAAAAATCTGCCATTACCTGGATTAAGATAGATACCCATGTCTATAACTCCCATCACATAACACTCATTACTGCTATATTTATTATAACATACCTGTGCCATAAAACAATACCCCGTCAGTCTGTTTATGGTGAGTATGTATTACTGAGTATCTGCTATGAACTGCTCGTAGTTGATGTCGAAAACGATCTCTATCCCATATCCTCTTGCGATTTTGATTTTCTTCACCAGTTGGCACAAAATCATCTTTTTCTGTTCCATGGTCGAGTTGTCAAATTCATCAGCCCATGTCCTGAATTGTGATTAATAGTAATCAAGCTTGCCATCGCATTTTGCTGATTGGCAAGCTTGTAGTTTATATCATCCAATTCGGTTTCTTTTTGTCTGAGCAGTGCGTTTGTGTTCTCAATAGACACAAAGTACAAGTTCCTCCGAATATCCAGACCAATTTTATAAAATCATAGGATTCATTTCTGTCTGTACTCTTTTCTCGAACGTATCCAGCAGGCTTTCAAGAACGAGCGCTTCCTTCCGGTCATTTCGCTCTTTAGCGAAGTATACCGTCACGAGACAACCATTGCGGTCTGTCTGAATGACATTTTCGGGGTCTATCTCATTATCTGCCATATATTCCTTATCCATGAAAAATACCTCCGTTCTTATCAAATAGGCGACGATAGGAGTCCCACCGCCGCCTATTTAAACAAAACTGCAAGATGCAGTCTGTTCCTATCAATCGTTTTGGTGCTGCCGCTATTTATCAACGATACCCTGCGGCAAGGAACACACCAGACGGTCATGGCTTTGACCTCATTTGAATCTCACCACTCCGAGGATCTCTCGAAGCCGTCCCCATTGCTTGAGTCTGTGGCCGGGCGGAAGTATCATTGTCCCTTCTGCCTGTCATCGCCGTCTTTGCAGTGCCGTGCAAAGTCCAAGTCCTGAAGGCTGATGCGTTCGCTTGTGTGGCTTGCCCGTCCGGACAGCAGAAGGAAAGTATCCGATGTGCTGACTATTCAGTTGTCAAAGAACAATAGAGAACTTTCAGTTTTGCTCTCTGACAACTAAAGGAAAAAGTCAGCGATTTAACAGCTTTTTGGTCACAAATATTTTTCAGATTCGCAAAAATTCTACTTTTTGTACAAACTCAAAAGCAATATTTTATTTATCGTTATACAATATCACTCATCTTTCAGCAGTTCCTTAATTGATTTGAGTTCCTTCAATAATACGCTGTTTTTTCCTATGTGTGGTCTGCTGCCTGACTCCCTGCCTTCCGGCAAGCTGCTTCTCAGTCAACTGATCAACATATATTGCCCTGATGATTTCCCTATCTTTCCTGCCCAAGTATGAAAGAACATGGAAAATCTTCTGGATCAATCTCTGGACTGCCTTCTGTTCATCTTCATTCAAGGTGTTGATATCGACCTTTACTTGCCAAAGTTCTGGTATGTCCGGCACGACCATCACACCCTTTTTCTTGTCACGCTTTGTAACGTACTTTTCATGCTCGTTGTACTGATGATAGCTTTTATAGTTTTCGTGTGAAACCTCCATCAAAATATCATCCACAAGAATGAAACACTTTTCTCCCTACTTCGGATCATTCGTTTTTCTTTTGCTGTGTTCTTCATTCGCAATATCAACATATTTGCCATTTTCCAGAATGAACACTTTTTTAGGTGCATACCTCATTTTCTGTTTCTCCAATCGTTTTGTATTTTTTCGCAAAACGATCGAAGGAGGACTTCTGCACCTTTTTGTCATAGCTTAAACAAATACCTTAGGAAACCGTGAGAATATTCTCTCTAACATTACTGATAATTATTCATAAATTCAAATATACCCCTATACGCCAAAAAACAGCTATCGGAGGATATCCGACGCTGTTTTCCAGTTTTATACATATTCCGTTGTGATGATGCTCTGCTTATTCTTTGACCTTCAGATAGAATGTATCTTTCCCGAATGAATCCTTGATATTCAATCTGTCTTCCTCAAGAATATAATCGAGCGTAACAGAGGAATATCCTTCGGTTGTATAATTCATTTTGATCTTGCCATTTTCGGTTGAATAATTCATTTCAAGAATAGTTCCGGCCATATCATATTGTCCGGAGCCGTCTGCATTGAATGTATAGACATAATCCGGCAGAGTTTCGGCATACCATTTGCCTACGAGCGGGTCAGCCGGTTCTAATTCTTCTGACGGCTCTGAAACCACAGACGTTTCGCTGCTTTGCTCGGAGTTATTGTTATTGCAGGCGGTAAACATAAAAAGAGAAGCTGCCGCAATTGCTATTGCTGAGATCCTGAGAATTATTTTGTGTTCCATGTAACTACCTCTTTTCTTGTAAAAAGCGGCTGCCTGCCGGAGCGTATCCGACAGACAGTCGTTTTTGTGTTGGATTTTGCTTTAAGAAGCACGTTCAAATACGATATCAAAGTTTGCACTAAACTTGCCGTCATAAGTTGCTTTCAGCGTATAGACGCCGTTCTTGTATCTTGCGGTATAGTTCTCGACAGTGATAACATCCGATGTTGTATTATACGAAAAATCGTTGTCACTCTCATCCGCCTGATTTCCGAAGTGTTTGTCATCGCCGGATTCATTATCATACTCGTAAGTGATTTCAAACTTTGCAAGTTCGGCGCTATTGGTGATCTGTTTCTCTGAACCGTCCATCATTATCCAGTAAGCCTTGAATCTTGTCGGCCTCTCTACGTCAACTGTCAGTTTATCGTTAGTTGTATCCAGTATGTCACGATCGATCTTTTCGGGATCAGTATCTACACTGTAATTATCAACACGGATACCCTTGACTGTCAGATTTTCACCTGCCGTTGTTCCGTTTTCGCCGTTGCCAAGCTTATAGAATTTATTGATCTTTTCGTCAACCTGTGTAAACTTGTCGTAGTATTCGACCTTGTCGTAGTAGTGGATAATTGCTGTACGCTGTTCAGGTATTGTCACGGTAAGTTTCTCGGTGGTTGTACGATGATCAATATAATCCTGAGGCTTATCTTTATCAGCTACATTGTCCATCGTGTAGGTGTTCTCGACAAACTCATAGCGTGATACAGGAATTCTTGTGATCTCGTACTTGCCGGGTTCTACTCTTATCCGTCCGTCAGGAAGGATATCAAAGACACCATTATATTCAGCCTCGCCTGTTGATTCTTCAAACCACTCATTGTAATCATACGAAGGATCGTCATGACTGAGAAGTCCGGCTGTGTATTTAACGTCATCGTTGACAGTCAGAGCAACAAGTATCTCTTTTTCGGTATTGGAATCTGTAAGCTTCCATTCCTTAGGATCTCCTTCGTTTTCACCGTCAACCCAGTCATAATACTGTATCTGCTTGATCTTGAAGATGAAGGTCGGGTCGCCCCACTCATCACGTTTCTCATTGATATGCTCATACAGCTTGATATAAGCCGGAGCCATCTCATCGGCAAGAGTGATTTCCTTCTTAACAGTATTTGAACCTGTGGAGAAGTATACTCTCTGTTTTTCACCGGTGTGGTGGTTGAGATGTGAGTAGCCTGTTGCGCCTTCCTGCTCTTCAAGGCAGTAGTCGCCGGGCAGGAGTCCCTTGATCGTCAGCTTGCCGTCTGCGCCTGTTTCAAGCCAGCTGTTTTCGGTATTGAATGCCGCCGAGCCTGAGAGCGAATACTCATTGGTATCCGTGACGGACGTATTCTTGCTGAATCTCAGACTATCGTCCTCTGTGCCGTCAGCCTTGATCTTGATGAGCTTGAACTTCGCACCGGGCAGTACCGAACCGATATCAGTTGTACCGACCTTTTCCTTGGATATCTTCGTCAGCACGACTTCACCGGAAAGCGGTGTATCAATGACTGTTACGGTGTTTTCGGGATTCGCCTGAACAAGTTCGTTGTTGTCGTTGTAGGTGAATACCTTAACGGTAGGTGTAACTTCACCGTCTGACTTCACAACAAAGTCCTGTCTGTCCTCGTTCTGTTCATAGCCTGCCGGAGCAACGCTTTCTATCCAGTAGTATGTGCCCTTCTTGACAACATTGACAGCCGTTTTATGAGCTGCTTCGCCTATATCGCTGATAGTATGATCGAGATAATTCTGATCTACCTGTGTACCCTCGTCGTTGAGCTTGAGCCACTTGATATAGTCGATGTTGCCGGTGAAATCAGGATCTGTGCCGTTTCTGCTGTCCTTAGTGACAACGGTAGCTAACTTGACATAGTAGGTATCCGTTTCGGGAATATCCTCGTCTGTCTCGACCTCGTTGACCAGTGTCAGCAGATAATGCGGAGCCTGACGGGTTTCATCATTGCCGGTGGGCATTGTATCGGTTGATTCAATGTACTTCTGCGGGTCTGTTTCATGTTCTACGAACTTATACAGACCGTTTGCGGCAATCGCTTTGAGTTCGGACTGACGCTCGTTAAACTGCGTCTGAGTAGCTGTTGAACCTGTTTCTTCACGTTCGCCGTTATTGATCTGGAAGTACTTTGCACCGTTCGGAACCTGAATCCTGTAAACATCATGCGGGCCGCTGATAGTTACATTAAGCAGTCTGTCGGGCTTGTAGCCTGCATAGCCTGTGCCGCCGCCAACACCGATAGGACGTTTGTTTTCGTCATAGAATACGATGTGCATATCATCAAGAGTGAAACGTCCGGTATCAAGTGCCGGTGTATCGTTTGCAACTTTGAGGTTCTGCGTACCGTTGTTGACGATGTAGATATAGCGGTTGGTGCCTGATGTTGAATAAAGGATACCGCTGGTTTCTGTGGTTCTGTCCTTGGCTGTTGCCGCCTGTGCAGAAGCATCAAACGTGCCGTAGGTCTTATCATTGTCGGTGTTTGTATCAAGAATGTAGTTCTTGCCGCCGGCAACTTCCTGTGCCTGCGTAATGTTGGTTGTGCCGTTGTTGAAGATAACATACGGATAAGTGCCTTCATCGTCCTGCGGTATGCGGAACATATAGACAGTTCTGCCGTAGTTATCGGTATAGGTCGTTGCGGCATTTGTTCCGGTGGGTGTTGATGCCTTCGTACCCGGCCACTTTGCAAACTCGCCGTCTGCGCCGCCGTAGAAGTAAGCGTAAACCGTACCGCTGTTTGCAAAAGAACCTGTATCGGTAAAGAATACATAGTCGCTGTCACTTCTGGGATTGAGCGGGTCGGTCAGCGTTGTTTCACGGTTTGGTGTAAAGCCTGTGCGGAGCTTATTGATCGTTGCCACACCTGCTGTAGTTACATCAAAGGTCGTACCTGCATGGTGGTAAGTGCCGTTCAGTGTGTAGGTCTGTGTACCAACGGTATACTGTACACCTGTCTGGTAGAGGTTATACGCGTTGGTTGTTGCAGGATTAGCCACAGCGCCGCTTGTCACAACAAAGGACTGTGCCGCTCTCGGCAGACGTACACGGTAAAGGTTGGTTCCTACGGAGTCAGCCTTGATGCCGACTGTCGTAGTACCGTTTACGCCGCCTATCTGAGTACCGCCGCCGTTTGTGCCTGTATAGAACATCACATAGGGCTTAGGCATCGTGGTGTTGAGATAGATGTAGTTATCCTTATCGTCGCCACTGTTTCCGTATGTGCCGTTCAGGGCGCTTACATAGCCGTAGCGGTCTTCGATCTGGTAGTTTGCGGTGTAGGTAGTTGCTATACCAGAATCATAATCAACAAGCTGCCAAGAATATGTTGTTACAGTTGCATATTGCTCCACTATTGCAGCATCGTTAAGATAGTTTATGGCACGCTCATCTTTTCCAGCATAATACTTAGATGTACTTATCTTGAAATAGTTTGCCTTACCCAAATCATTTCCGTCACAAACGATTAAAGGTTTGTATTCCGTATATCCACGATAATAAACGTCACCATTATAATTATATGTTCCATTATCTTTATCACGGAATTGAACTTCTGTCCAACCTTGAGATAGGTCAATATTATAATACCAAATTCCACTCGATATTACAGAATTACTGGAGCTATACCTTACATTGTTAGTGTTGGGATTAATGTAAGACACATCTTTCCATCTGCTTTCAGTACCATTTGCTTTTTTCAACTGAATCTGCGTATCGTTCCACTGTATGCTTATTGAGGTGCTATCATCTATCCAATAGTTCCCACTGGGCTTCTCAAAATATATACGATTGAGAGTTGTCCAATCTTGACTTGAACTATTCTGTCTATACTCGCAAATCTTATTTGCAGCGGAACTTGCTCCAGAAGTGAGTGCAAACTCAACAGGGTCAGAACCGTTGTTGGAGAATGCAACCTTTGTTACAGTTTCTTCCGGAATGCTGAAACTTAATACACCGCTGCCTGTTTTGGTTTGTGTAGATACTTGCGTTGTCCCATTGTAGAAGGTACAAACAACACTCGTCCAACTCTGGTCATTCTTAAAATAGATATTATCGATTGACCACGATTTTGATACATTGTTGGAATTGGTCGTTACTGTGCTGTAAGTGCCAGTGACATTTGTATGGGTGTTGTACAGAACAGGATAAGGATTATTCGGCTCGTTTGCGGTGTAGCTCGGTGCCGTTGCAGGTGCAGCGCTTTCATACGCAGCAACGGCTGTTGCGTCCGCCTGAATTGCGCCTGTGCCGCTGACGGCGTCGTCGCCGACTTCCATTGAGATGCCTTCTATCTCTGTGTAGACAGGATACAGCAGTGTGGGTGCTGTGCCGCTGTCCGGCAGACGATACTGCATATCGCCAAGGGTGTAGTCCTTCTTATAGACGGAGGTCTTCGCCGCAAGGTCATAGATAACTGCGCTTGATGTATCTGCACCGTGAGTACGGCTGACAGTAAAGCTCTTTGCACCGTCGGGAATTGCTATCTTGTACCAATAGCCGACAGCCTTCGGGTCATCGGAGGTCTCGCCGGAGATCGGTGTTTCACCTGCGGGTGCGGCTTTGATCTCGTTGAGATACTGTACGGGGAATGACGAATATTCGTTATCATTTGTATCCGTAAACTTGATCGTTGTACCGGTAGCGTCCTTGAAGGTGACTGTCATATTCTGCCAGTCGTTCTTGTCGGCGCATACCAGATAGAGATAATCCGTGCCGTCACCGTTGCGGGTATGTGTCGGTGCGTAAATAGGATCGGTGTATGCACCCGGATGTGTTACCGTACTGCTGATAACGGAAAGCGTTCCGCCGTCCTCTGTTTCATAGTACATATTGCCGGTGGTGTACTGACCGTCACGGCTGTTGTTGTTGCCGGACTGATAGATTGCCGTGCGTCCGGTTGTCTTTTTACCGTTAGCATACGTCACGGTGAAGGAAACTGCATTTTCCGGTATCGGGATAGAGTACCATTCCTTAACCGCTGTATAGTCGTTGGCTTCAGCCTGTGCTTCAGTTTCGGTATTGCTCATTATCAGCGTGTAGGTACCTGCTATTCCAAGCTGTGCACCGTTTTCGTCATAGAACTTGACCTGTGCGCCGCCGATGCCCATTGTCCAGCCTGCGGTGTTGCGGATATAAAGCATATCATCAGTACCGCTTACAGTCTGACGTGCGTTATAGTCCTTGCCGCTGGACTGCGCTCCGGAGGAGTGATGTGTCACATTTTCCGTTTTCTTAAAGTGCGGAGCAGTCATTGTCAATGTCTTTGCACTGCTGTCCAGCTCATAGACAAGATGGTCTTTCGTGTAGTCAGCCTTGTCGGTGCCTTCGGTGGTGGTTGACAGGCGGAGTATGTCGTATTTCGGAGTAACTCTGCTGTTGTCGTCCTTACCGTTGTTGATGCTGAACTGCGTCGCATTGGTCGGGATAGCCGCACGGAAATAGCTGTAAGTTGTGTTGTTTTCCTTCTGCTTGCCGGCATAATCCATCACATAGCCCTTGCCGCCCTGAAGTATCTGCGTTCCGGATTTATAGAACGTGATGTGGATATCATCCCAGTTGGTGGTATCGGTGGTCTTGATGTAGATGTAATCATCTCCGGTGCCGCGCTTGTTATAGGTTGCTGTGGGTTTGTTGTCATAATGCTTTTTGGAGCTTCCGTTTGAGTAGTACAGATAGCCGGCTTTGAAGTCTTTTATCGCACGAGTTTCATTTCTGCCGCCCTGCGAGTAAAGTCCGTCATTGAAAATGACATTGAAGTAGTTGCGCTTTTCGCCGTTTGTATAGCTCTTCTGTTCACTCTTCGGTATGCGGAACTTGTAAATGACCTTACCGTTGTTGATAGTGGTTTCGGGGCTGACCTTATCCAGACTGCCCGAACCGGAAGCCACATAGAGATTTCCTGTATACGAATAATTGTAAACGTCCGAATGGTAGGTAACATCGTTATGTGCTGTTTCCGTACCCTGACCGTCTGCATTTATTGTAACAGTCTTGTTGTGCTCAACATATTCCGTTCCGACGGGTGCAACGCCCGGCCATGCAGTGTAGGTTGCTCTCTGCCAGTTGTCGTCACGAAGATCGTTTCCTGCATAGAAGTAAGCATATACATGATTGCCCCAATCTGAAGGCTTCTCGAAGTAGATGTAATCATAGTCGCTGTCCACATCATTTTCTGTATAGCTTTCGTACCACTTGTCACCATAGTTGGTGTAGTCATTCCATGAACCGAGCGTTACCGGAACATGACCTATAACATCCTGCTTGCTGCTTAAACCGTTGATACTGAAATAGTTGCCGTAGTTGTTGCGGTCGGTATCGTGTTTCAGCTTCTTGATCTTGGAGCAGTAGTAATAGGTATTGCCGCTTGCCACGCCGTTGTTCACACGGAAATACTCTGCTTCTGCGGGAATCGTCAGCTCATAGGTAAGACTTCCGTTGATACGGTAGTCATTGCCTGCATAAGCGTAGGGTTCCATCAGATAACCAGGAGCAGACTGACCAATAGGATAATATGTTTTTGTTCCTTCTGTAACAACAGGTGTTCTGCCATTCGGCTTTGTGGTAAAGAACTCGATATGGATGTTATGCCATACGGTCTTGCTGTTGCAGTGGAAGATGATCTTCTGCTGTGTCGGGGTGTAGCGGTCTGCCTGATAGAGATAATTGGTGTTATCCCCTGTCTGGCGTTTATCCTTTACTTGCGTCTGAGAGTTAGCCGCCGTTTTATACGTTGACCATGTGCCTTCAGATGTACAAGGTGCGTTAAAGTAACACTCATAATGGTTCTTTAATTTCCATTCGCCGTAGCTTGTCTTGTGGTAGATCTCACCAAGCTTGAAGGTGATCTCTTCAGTCGAACGAATGCAGGTTTTGTATTCCTGACCGTATGCCCAGTAATCGTGATACAGCAGGAAGCGTACCTTTGTGTAGCCGTCCGGCGGCTGTATCTTCCATACAACGGTATCCTGTTCTTTTTCGTTCAGATTAACTCTGTCCACGAAACGTTCCCAGACACTGTATTCAGGATAGTCTTTCTTTGTAGGATGACCTGAGAATACTGCCATGATCCAGTAGGAATGATCGTAGTCGATCTCCTGATCCTGACCGAATTCATTGTCCTTGAAGTTTGTAAAGATCCATGAACGTTTGTCGTTTTGAGCGCCGCTGTTAGTATTATTGGTGCCGCTGTTATCTACGGTAAACGACTGCTGATCCTGACTGCCGATGTATTTGCCATTGGAATTAGCAGCATCGTTGTAATCACGGAAGTAGATATAGTCGTTATCTGTACGGGGCTGTATCCACTCTGTGTCGCTTGCACTCGGTACGGGTGTATCCTTATATTCGTAAGAATAAGTATAGGTGTCGTATGTTGTAGGCTGTGTCTCAGTCGGAATCATCTTACTGCCGTTGACAAGATCGGTACTTGTCGGGAGCGGTGTGTAATACGGATTGTTAACGGAATAGTTCGGAGGAGCTGTGCTCTCCTTGTAGTACAGGTCGTACTCTGCACCCGGAAGAGGATCATTGCTGTCGTTGGTCTTGAACAGTTCAACGTCTGTGGAGTTTCCTCTTCTGTAGTTGGTGTAGGTAACGGGATAAGCCGTCTTTGTGCCGTCAATGGTAACTATCTTGCTCGGTGACAGCGTATTGTCCATATAGTAGGTGGTAATAACGCCGCCAACGCTTGCCGTAGTCAGATCGGCTTCATAGAAGAAGTACCTGTTGCCTGTTGTGAAATCAACACCCGGCTCAGAAACGGTTATAAAGCCTTCTGCGGAAGTTGTAAGGGCACTTTCCAGTGTTGTTTGATTGGACTCGCCCGCATGAAGAATAACGTTGCTTCCGACAGTCGTCACTTTTTCGGCGTAGGCAGGAACAACATTATCAATATTATTTGATGCAAAAGCAGCCTTGACGGTATCGCTTGTGATATCCGTGCCTGCTTTCAGCTTCAGCAGATAGAAATGTGCATCCCTGATACCTGCGCTGTTTGCAGCATCCTGCTTGAACAGAGTGATCGACTGCGAAGTGAAGATATTTTTGAATTCGGCTGTTGTCGAAACAAGGTTATCGCCTATGGTTATGGTATAGCTTGTGTTGTCTGAGGTATTCTCCCAGCTTGCACTCGGAACAGCGTCCTCAGAGATAGAAACCTCTGCGCCCTGCGGTATGCCGTAGATAATAACTTCGGCAGGATTTCCGCTTGTATTGCTGCTTTTGACAGCAACAGGAACGGATATTGAACCGTTGGTGACGGTAAGGGGATTTGTTCCTGCAAGGTCTGTGCTTATGGTGAAGTTGCCGAGATCAAGACCTGCCGGAACATTTGAAACACCGGCTGTAAAGTTGAAAGTTGCATTTGCCGGCAGTGTGCTGCCTGTAGTTGCCTCAACTGTCTTGCGGATCTTCACTGCACCTGTTATAGCGTTTTCTGCCGTAAAGTGCTGTGTCGGTGCGTTAATGATATGCGGATCAGCAGATGCAGGAGTACCATTTGCCGGCGGAGCGTGGTAATAATCATCAACCTTTACCCACTTTGAATAAGTAGTGTTATCCGGCATAGCCGTCTGTTCAACAGTATATTCAGTACCGTATGGGATACCGCTGATGGTGACAGCGCTGAGGGTATTGGAAATCTTCACAGCTATTCTTGCATGTGTGTCGCCTGTAACTTCCGTACCCTCTACAACCGTAAATACTGTAACTGTCAGATCGTCAGATGCGGGAGAAATCGTATGTGTTACATTCTCTCCGTCAACATAAGTAACTGTGAAATCAGATGTGGTGAACCTGATGCCATCGGGTGCGACAAGATCTGCCGTAAAGGTAAACTTGTCATTGGTGTGATTTGTGATGCCGTTGAGCAGTACCTCGTGCAGAACCAGCTCAGCGGTCTTTGCGTTGGTTGAATTGAAGGTATTCTTGGTATTATCACTGCCGATATAGTGCTTGTGATCGGTCTCATTCGTGTTGCCGTAAGTACCAACACCCTTTACCCATCCTGCATTTGTCTGAGCAGTTGTCAGGATTTCTGTCACATCATAGGCTGTTCCACAAGGAATGTTGTTGATCTCAACGGAACCGTTATCTCCTGCATTTACCTTTACATAGAAGGTGTATGTGCTGCCGTCTGATGCATAACTACCATAATCAGCATGGGTTGTAATTTGTGTTCCGCTATCGTTTACAAAGTACTTTCCGTCATTCAGTGTAATAACCTCATTATCGGTGTTATAAGTCTGCAAGTTCATACCTGCAGGAGCCGTTAGAACTACACGATAGATAAAGTCTGTGGGTGGTGTGCTGTCATTCGTTCCATCTGCCAGCGTCTTGGTCAGTGTCAGTGTTGCATCTATGGGTGTAACATAGGTATTGGTGAATTTTACAGCCCGTTCTGTTCCTGAAACGGTGGTATCAGAAGCCACAGAACCAGTCTGTTCCGAACCGCCGTTGATCGTATACTTTGATTCCCAGAAACGGGGTGTTGTTTCTGTTACCGTATAGTCGATATTGGCAGGAATACCGTCTATTTTGACTTTCTGATCGGGTTTCAGCGTAACAGTGATCCGATTGGTAGTGCTGTCAAAGCTTGCGCCGCTGGGATCATCAGTAGCAGGAGTACCATGATTATAAGTATATGTGAGGTCGCTTGCCGATATAGAAATGTCAGGATCATTAGCAGTATTAAACGCATTGATACCGGCATTAAAATCAATCACAAAGCTGAAATCCATGTTGCGGTGATCTGTATCAGCCTCCGGAATTGCCTTTTCTACCGATATGCTTGTACTTGGATGTCTGTAATAGTTGGTGATGGTTACAGTCGGGGAATTATTATTCTTATCACTTGCATAATCGAGAGTGATCTCACCGGGATCACTCGCCGGAACACCCTCTGTTCCATACCATGAAACACCCGCACCGGTATAATTTGTTGCCGTCGGACTGTTGTCTGTACCGTTATAAGTAGCTGTCGGAGCTATCTCCACAACGGAATATTGCGTACCTATCGGGATATTGCTGATCGTCTTTGCACCGTCAACAGAGCTTGTGACATCAATATGGAATTTATATTTGCTTCTGTTGGCTGTGTTGCCGATAGACCTTGTAGAAGTCATTCCGTTTCTGTCGGTATATTCAATGTAAGTATTACCGCTTGGTTTATTGACATCGGTATCCTTAAAATCTATGATGGCATCAAGGTCATCCAAAGAGATATAGTCTTTCAGATCAATACCTTCGGGAGCTTCCAGTATAACATAATAATCATACTTGGTATAGTCAATATACTCAGTAGCTTGCTCTTCATTTTTCGGCTGATTGACACCTGCATAGTAAAGTGCATTCGCACCTCTGTCAATAACAACATCCTTCAGCGTCAGACTGCCGACTTCATGCTTGTCTGTCACAAGATAACTTGTCGTTTCAGCATTGACAGTGCCCTTCATTTCTTCAACGATCGTGCTGTTCTGATACTTGATCTCAACAGGCGTTGAACTGTAATTTGTCGGGGCAGTTTCGGTAATGTTGTAAGTCGTACCGTAAGGAATATTGCTTACAGTTACAGTTGTACTGTTGTTTGCAGGCAGTTTTACAGTAATGACACGATTCAATGAAGTTGTTGTGCTTCCTGTGTCAGAAACAATTTCTGCACCTGTTGTGCCTTCATTGGCTAAAACAACAGAATTAGTAGTAAAATCACTCCAATTCGAACCGACAGGGGCATTCAGTTCGATGGTAAATGTAAACAACTGAGTGGTTTCGGCTGTATTGCCGTTGGTGGCATCCACACTGTGCAGCTTCTTTGTGAGCGTCAGACTACCCTTGTCAATGTCGGGGTTGGTGAATTCGGCAGACTGATAATTGTTGACAGGCAGTGTAAATTCCTGTACGTTAGTGCTGCTGAGTGTATAACCCGAAGGCGGTGTTACTTCTTTCCAGTAGTATGTACCGTCTTTTTTGACTTTGATCGGAATACTTGAATTACCAACAAGGTAGTTTGTGTCAACGTTGTCAAGATCATCTTTGACCCAAAGGATAGTACTTGTCTTACCGTCAGCACCTGTCTTTATGGTTGCAAGATGAACGTCATAGGTTTCAGAAGTCGGTGTATCTCCTTCAAGATCTATCTTGTTGGTAAGAGTAAGCAGATATTCGGGAGTGCTGAGTGCGGCAACAGTTGTCGGGTTTGAACCGTCCTTTGTATATTTTGCGGCGGTGACAAACTCATACAGTCCGTTGTCGGTGATCTGCTTGATCTCGGAATTACGGGTATGATTATGAGCGGCTGTTACATCATCCTTGCCGTTGCCGTTGTTGACACGGAAGAACATCGCATTTGACGGCACTGTGATGCGGTAAACCGTAACATCGGTATGAGTAACGGCTTTTTCAGGGATATATCCTTCGGGTGTGCCGATATGTGTCACGCCGTCAGAACCAAAGAACTCAATGTGCATATCATCAAGGATATAACGTCCGCCTGTTTTGTGAGTTTCGTCAGCAGCGTTGCAGGTAGTACCGTTGTCGATGATATAAATTGTCCTGTTGTCGGCGCTGTTGTATTGAGCAGTTGTGGGCGAAGCCGTCTTGCTTTCGGTGGTTACGTCATACACATTGTTGGCGGCTGTCATGGTGCCGTAATCCTGACTGTTGTTGGCACTACCGAGGATATAGTTTGTACCGCCAACGATAGTCTGAGCCGCCGTTATTTTGGGGCTTGACTGACCGTCCGTAAAGATGACCTTGGTATAATTGCCGTCATCATCTTTAGGTATGCGGAATTTATAGACCTTATCGCCGTTGTTGTTGATGTAAGACGTTGCCGCATCTGTGGCATTGGCAGAATCCGCCATTATTCCCGGCCAAGCCGTGTATTCACCGTCAGCCGCACCATAGAAGTAAGCATATACTTTATTTCTGGGGCTTGCAAAAGTACCGTTTGTATCGGTGAAGAATACAAAGTCAGCGTCAGACATCGGCTTGAGCGGGTCTGTCATGGTCGTTGTCTTGTAAGGTGTAAAGCCTGTGCGGAGAGAAGTTGACACTGTAACATTATCGCCATTTACCGTGTAAGTAAAGGTCGTGCCTGCATGACGGAAAGAATCCAAAGTTACAGACTGTCCGCTTGTACCGATCGTTGCAGTAACATTTGTTGCATCAATATTCTGCTTACCGCCGTATTCATCAGTATCATTTAAAATCTCAAACTTTGTTGCATTTTTAGGCAGACGCACCTGATAGGTTTTTGTGCCTGTTCCGGTTGTGGATGGGATAGTATAGGTCGAGCTGTTCAGCGTCATGTTGCTGCCATTGAGGAGCAAGCCTTTTGTTGATGCTGTTGCGCCTGTTGCGTTATTGATTTCCGTATTTCCGTTATAGAATTTGATATATGGCTTTGTCACGGTATCGGGGAGAGTAATTTTGATAAAATCATTTACATCTGCCGCACCAAGCACACCCTCAGAACCTGTGGTTGTGTTCTGGTCGCTTATCATCCCATAGCGGTCTTCCGGCTGGTAGGCGTAGGTAATGGTGGTTTGGGTGGAAGGTTGAACGATTACCGGAACAGCATCAGATGTAGCCCATTCACCTGTATAATTTATACCAAGATTTCCTGTCTGCTTTTTCCATTTCCACTTACTATCTTCGTATTCAAGTTTATATACGTTGCCCTCCTCACCAACCAGATTAATGTAATCTGTATCAGAGCAATTACTCGCATGAAGTTTAACACTCGTGTAACTGCTTTTTACTTTTATTTTTCTTCCGTAACTACCTGAATAGCCATTATCCGAGGGGTTCCAGTCTTTTGGGTCATCATTCAAATTACCTGAACTATTCCAGAGCTGAGTACCATAGTTCTGAGAGTTCCAACTACTGGTAATTACATAAACATAACCCTCTTTTTCCGATTTGTAAGTATAACCCTTACCGTTCGTTCCAGGTAATGTCAATGTGGATGTCTTATTGGTAGACCCACCATCACTGAACACAACACTATCTGCATAGCTGTAGTTAGTCATATCCAGTTCCCAAAGATTGTTGCCCAAGTTATCCATCAATACTCCGGGAGCAGTCATATCTTGCGTTGCATCAGTACTACACTTCAATTGTGCATATACATATGTCCAACCATAATTATTCTTAAATCTCAATGTTTGAGGGACTTCTGTTGAAGGAGATGGGCTATAAACATATGTTTCATAGTTTCCACCACTATCCTGAATACTATTTGAAGCATATGCATAACCATGACCATACCCAACAACATCATTACCAGCTAAAATAATATCTTGTGTTTGTTCAGTACCTCCGCCATTCCAACTTCCAGTGGAAGACAGTTTATTTGTAAATAGCACTTTTTTATAGTTTCCTGATGGTATCGGAAACTTATAAACTGTACCATTGTTGTATGAATCTCGATTTTCTTCATCTATATAATCCACTTTTGTATCCAGTGAGCTCGCACTATCAAAAAACCATGCCCTTACTGGTGTACTATTTGTATTAAAACTCTTTCTATCTGCAAATCTTATATAGGCATAATTTGGGTTTGGTGTTCCGCCCTCCGTCCAAGAATAAGTAATATCATCCTGGTTGGCAGGAACGGTGTTGTAGAGTATCTCTTTTGACGGAGATGCACCGTCTGTTGATTCGGGAAGTGTGGCAGTGCCGTTATAAGACGCTATGGCATCTTCGTCAACAAGTACTGCTACCTTTGAGGTGAGCGTGTAACCGTCACTGATCGTAAGAGTATCAACAGGTGTTTCGGTGAATACAGGATAAACACACGTTGCGGTTGTGCCGTTAAACTTATACTGCATGTCACCGAACCGTCACTGATCGTAAGAGTATCAACAGGTGTTTCGGTGAATACAGGATAAACACACGTTGCGGTTGTGCCGTTAAACTTATACTGCATGTCACCGAGGGTGTAGTCTTTCTGATAGACCGATGCCTTCGCTTTCAGCTCATAGATGGGCTGGGCAGTCATGCCAACAACACCGTCTATCACAAACGACTGTGCGCCCTCAGGGATGGACACCTTGAACCAATACTTTGTATTGGGAGTTGTGCCCTCAGTGTTGATATACTTCGCTTTAACGCCCGACTTGATAACATTCGTGCCGCTTGCATAGAATGTGATATGCGGAGCAGTCGCTACATCTGTGCGGACGATATAGAGGAAGTCTCCTCTTTTTGGATAGGTTTCGTCATCCACTTCATTGCCGATCTTTGCAGGCTCGACATTGGTCATCACAAGCTTGCTGTCTACGCCTGAATCCTTTGTATCAAAGAACATACAGCCGCTTTCGGTATGTTCTTGACCGTCAGTTGCATCATCACTTGAAACACTGGGATATATCGGATATTTCGGGGTAGTGTATATCTTTGTGCTGTCATTCTTGTCCATATAGGTTATGGTGAAAGATGTTGCATTGGGGTGTATTTTCTTGGTGTACCATTTTTTACCCTGTGCATCCGCAACGGTCTTCATCATAACATTAGGACCGATTGTTTTGTTATCATTTGTATAGAATGTAACGCTTATCTCACCAATGTTGGCATCCCAACCCACCATGTCTCGGATATTAAGGGTATCATCCGTTGTAATGCCGTTTTTGGTCGTCTGACGAACCTGAGGTATATTTTGGGGACTGGCTTTATTATTGCCTGATGTTGCAGGATTATCAATCATTGTATAATCCTTGAAACCTTCCTCCTGAGGAGTTGCCTGATCGTTTTTATCTACTACTTTTTGAGTAGTGATAGTCGATCTTGTGAGTTTTACCACACCGCTTGTTTCAGTCAGTTCATAAGCAAACTTATCGGTTGTCGCAGGATTTGTTTTTGGTTTGCCGTATTGGTCAAGACGTACAATATCCGCCTGCGGAGAAACCTTGTTTGCGTTGGCACTGCCGATACCGTTGTTCACGGAGAACTTTGCGGCATCTTCCGGAATAGGAATCTTGAAATAATTTCCGCCCGAATCGCCGGCATAGTCCATAACATAGCCTTTGCCTTGCTGAAGAATCTGACCGCCGTTGGCATCATAGAAAGTAATGTGCAGATCGTCCCATCCGGCAGTATTTTTGACATAAAGATATTCGGTAACTTTATTATCGCCTACTGTTATCGTTTTAGCCTCATACAGCACGGTAGGACTGTTTTCATAATGCTTGGTAGCTTTGCCCTTGACAGTATAGATATGTCCGGGCTGATATTCAATAACACCTGTCTCGTCACCGCCGCTTACAGCGGTCAAACCGTTATTGAAAACGACCTTGCTGTAATTGGTGCGGTCGCCCTTTGGTATGCGGAATTTGTAAATAGTACCGCCGCTGATGGTCGTTTCGGGGCTGAGTGCACCAGTCGTGGTGGTACCGTTATAGGTATCATCTGTTGTTTTTATGCTGTAGGTGTTGGAATGAACGGTGCCGTATTCCGTACCGGCAGGAGCAACGCCCGGCCATGAGGAATAGCAGGCTCTCTGCCAGTTATCCGCACGGAGATTGCCGCCTGCATAGAAATAGGCATATACGTTTGTCCATCCGGTCGGCTTTTCAAAATAGATATAGTCATAGTCACTGGTAACTTCGGCGTTTTTGTAATCCTTATCCGGTATTTTATTGGTGGCACCTTTTTCCTCCTTCTGAGGAGTCCACTGTACCAGCGTTGCATTGTCATTGCTATATGTTCCAAAACACCAGTAGTTGCCATAATTCTTTTTGCCTTTGCCTGTTGTGCTGCCGTCATTCAGAGGCATGATAGCCGTTTTGTAGGAATATGCACCAGTCAGCTCGCCGTTGTTTATACGGAAATATTTGGCAGTTTCCGGAATCGTCAGCTCATAGGTAAGATAGCCGTCCGACATTCTGTAATCACTGCCGGCATAGGCATAGGGTTCCATCATATAGCCAGGGAATGCCTGACCGTTGACAGGATTAGCGCCTGCCGAATCTTCAAAGAACTCAATATGGATATTGTGCCATACATTAGTGCTGTTGCAGTGGAAGATAACTTTCTGAGCAGTAGGCTCATATTTTCTTGCCTGGAGCATATGGTGATCGTATGTAGTATATGACATACGGCTGTCAGTGATAGCACCGTTTGCAGTACTATTAGGAGCCCAATAACCTTCTGCTACAACGGGAACATCGTAATAGGAGTCGATGCCGTTTCGCTTTGTCCACTTGCCCCATGCGTTTTTGTGATATATTTTACCAAGCTCATAAGCAATAGTCTTTGATTCCCTGATGACAGTATCACCCACAAGCATCATAAACTTGACACGAGTATAACCGTCGGGGGGCTGTATTTTCCATACAGTAGTCACTACATCTTCGGTATTGTCACTGTTTTTGTCATACTTATCGACAAAACGTTCCCACATGGCATATCTGATCGTCTTTTTCCCATAGCCGCTGAACTCAGCCGCCATCCAGTAGGTATCGTTGTCACCAAAGAAAAGCTCCTGATCCTGATTATGACCAGTGTGATGACCGAAATTAGTCTCTCTCCAAGACCGCTTGCCATCGCTGCCGCCGTTCTGTGTTGCGAAAGATTCTTTATCTTCCCAGCCGGTATCACCTACGTTGTAATCACGGAAATAGATATAATCCGTATCATTTCTGGGAAGTATCCAGTCTGTGTCGGTAACCGTGGGCAATGTTGGAGCTGTATAACTTGTAGTAAACTTATATGTTGTGATAGTTGACGGAATCTCAAAGCCCGGAACGCCCAATTCACTGGGAGTAGCAGCAACTTTCATCGTATTGAGCTGATTCGGCACAAGCTCCGGTTCATTGAATATATAGGTAGGAGGTGTGAGTGTTTCCTTGTACCACAGTTCAAACTCTGCACCGGCAAGAGGATCACCATTACTGTTCTTTTTCAGCACGTCAACGCCTGTTTCGCTCTGGAATTTGTTTGTGACAGTAACTTTGATAGTGGTACCATTATCACTTGTTTGTATTTCACCGTCTGTTACTTCACCGGTTACAGTTTGACCTCTACCGCTTGTTTCTGTTATTTTATACTTGGTATGAACAGGAATACCGCTGATTTTCAAAGTATCGCCGTTTTGCAGAGTAAATGTACCCTTGTTTGTACCGGAAATATTGGAAGTGTTAGCAGTTCCGCTATTCTTGGAAGATACAATAGCACCATGATTAGTAACAGAAGCCGTACTGACACCAAACACATTACTAAGCTCTATTTCAAATCCAAAGTCTGTATTGTCTGTGCTGCCCGTTACTACTTTCTTTATTTCAATGTCGGCGGTTTTTGGTGTATTGACAAACTGTGCCGTCATAATAACCTTGGATTTCAGATGTTCTCCTGTATCTTTATTATTAGTACTATCACCAGTTGCAGGAGCTGATGTATTTATTTCATTTCTGAAACTGAACTCCTGACCGTTATTTATATTGACGGGAGTTTTGTTTGTCGTACTGAAGATATAACTTTGACTAAGCGTATAATAATCATCAAATGTTCGTGCAGGGGAAGTCTGACTTGTCAGGCTGGCCGCCGCATCATTTGTTCCCACAGAATGACTGTCCGGTGTACGCAAGTCTAATTGCTGTGTTACTTTCATTTTGGAATATCGGGTAAACTGGCCTTCAAACTCGCCGGATGATTTTCTTTCTTTTCCATCGGTATTCTCAGAAGCCATAGTACCATACATAAGATACATATAACCGCTATCATCGGTTTTGCCGCTGACAAGCTTGCCGCTGTCCATTTTTTCACCGGCACTGTTCAGGGCATACTCATCGACCCAGTTGTAGTTGGTATTCTTTACCGGCTTATAACCGTCAGCGTCTGCTGTAATATTGGCAACATCAAAATAATTTGAACCGGGGGTAGTTGAAGTCGATGATGCTAACTTTGTTTTATTCGTCTGAGCTGCGGTTATCTGTCTGACATAATTTTCCTGAGTAGGATAAGGTGTGTTCATCTGCAACACAGCATCAGCATCTGTACCGTTATTCTCTATTTTGTATTTGAATACGTCAGTATCAGCAGCAATCTTTGTAGCGTCACGCAAGCCGGCGTTTACTCCGCTGAAATCCGTCTGCTCCTTTACCTTCAATTTATTGTAGTTGGATTCAGCAGGGAAGTTAAAGCGGATAAACAGGTTAGACTCCGCCATACCACGCTCCATATAGAAGATGGTCATTGTATGCAGTTTATCAGGGTTATATCCGCCGTTATCACCGGTAGTAGATTCAGCTATTTTGTCAGTAAAAGCTGTACCAGTTAATTCCGTAATGCCACTGCTGCCATCCAAACCAAGATAGTCTTCGCCGCCAACACCATATCTTACTGCTGTTTCAGCAAAGGCTGTTTTTGTTGCAAAGTCAATATATCCGTAAGACGCACCATGAGCACCGCCCATGTCAAGCACAAGGTTTCCGTCAATGAATACCCAAAGGTCATCATCACCATTAAATTCAAAACGGGTATTTACTTTCGTAGGTGTAACATTTGATGCCAATTTGTTTCCTTGGTCATCATGCGTTGCCGCCATCTTACCGTCTTCGCTCAGCTTGAAGGTCATTTCAAACTTTGCGCCGAAACCGTAGTTGTTCTTGTATCCGTTCTTCGATCCCTCTGATTCATTTGATGAATCTCCCTCTCCGGTAGTGCTTCCTGCTTTGCCGTCATTAAAGGGGAAGAAACCTACTTTACCGTTGGAAGCTCTTATACTTTCGTGTAAATCACTTTCGCTTGACACCTTTCCTTCATCGTTTCCGGTTCGATTGATAGTAGCAGGCTGTCTTTACTCAAAATATGATTTTTCGGGATTGATATCATTATACTTAAAATGCAGTGTTGAGTCTTTTGAGTTGAACTGATAGAAAGTTGCTTGCTGATTAGAAGATAAATCTCCTCCTGCTGAAGTACTGACAGGTGACAATACTTCATAGAACGGGAAAGATATACTTTTTTCTTCCGTACTTTCCCAACACTTCATCAATCCACTTGTGACCAAGCTATTGTCTGTCGTTGTTCCGCCAGATGTATAACTTTTATAAAAATAAGGAAGTACTACTCCCCCCTGTGTTATCATGCCATTGCTCAATGAATTATCTACAAGTCCTGTAACAGATGCTCTCGGCGTTACTTGGTCACTACGAGTTGTAGGTCTTTGAGCCATATTGGCCTGCCAATAGAAATCATTATACGGGTGTACATCATTGTTAGTAATAGTGCCATCGTTTGGTGTGTCACTGCTTTCCTGATATTCTGGTTTATTCTCATTTGTATAGTTTCCGGGCATGTTATTTCTATCTTCATTACTTGGAGTAGTGACATAATTAGAGTCAGCAAGAAAATATCCCTGATAAAGAGGAACTTTAAATTCTGAATCTTCTACACCACCATCAGACGTTGCAGAATAAACATCCCATAAGAAACCTCCACCGTCACCATAATTGGTACCATTATTATAATCAGTCTTATTACCATCATAACGATATATATGCCCCTTCTGCATACTTGGTTCCAAATCTCTGGTCTGCCAAGAGCCACTATTTTCATCGTTGTAGATAACACCTTTTGGCATATTATTGCCAGGAGTATAATTTAAATAATATACTTTGGCAGTATTGTCATATGATGAAAATGTTTTACCTCTCCAATTACCAAGTAACGCTTGGTTTGAACTGTTATACATATACAAATAGTACGTCTTGCTATAGCAATCCAATAAAATAAAAACAGACTTGACAAAGGTGGTAAGATAAAGGTAGAGGTGATTATCATGTTGAGTCAGGAAGAAAGAGAATTATTGATAAAAATCTACGAAAAGACACATGATGT